>ADGO01002155.1_pt1 | contig 49475 bp, 82 predicted proteins | sample 268308 | NCBI WGS metagenome assembly ADGO01 (sample SAMN00007042, study PRJNA41493) | compost metagenome | isolation source: bioreactor | place: USA | collected 2008-02-06
TAAGCACCCTGACAACCAGGTGATGTACATACGGATGTTGTGGAGCTGGTTGCAACTGAACCACCTGAACCACCCGCACCACCTACCAGTTCCACGATAATTTTTCGTTCCCGGCGTAGGTGTATAAGTACCCGAAGTTGTCATGAGTACGGTGTTAAGCAGGCGACCCGGTGTAGCGAGTAAAAGCGCGTTGAAATACTGCGATGCCCCCACGCTGTCAACGGTCCCATCTGCAGTCATGCCCGCAGCGGAAAGCAGAGAACTGAAGAAACCAGACCAGTCGTTGGCCCAGTCCTGTTCCAGATAAGAGCCATCCTGAGCATCAGGTGCGGTACGGTTTTTAAATGCACCCTGCGGTTGACCAGTTGTGGGATTGGAAAACCGGCCCGGATATCGTTCGTTACGTTTTAAAGCCATTGATTACTCTCCACCGACGTAGCCAACGAATTCCGCGCTATCGTCTCCGAATTCTGAAAAACTATCTCCGAACTGGACATAGTTGCGACCCTCTAAGAAACCATTAAATTTTACACCTTGTGGCTTTGGAATCAAAGAGGCGTTAAGAAGTATCCAGCGTTCAAGATTGCTGATGTTTCCATAAAATTCGATGGAAAAACTCATATCCTGATGGTCAATTACCCGCACATTACCGGCGCTTGGTAACATGAAATTCATCCCAAACAGAATCGATTCGATGCTGGCGTCAGAATTGTTCTTGATAATTTTAGCTTTGATAACTATCCGATAAAATTCATCAGACATCTGACTGTCAGTATTAACATTAGTGGCACTGAACATGGCGGATGTATCACCAAATTCATCACCATCCGTAAGTGCAAATAATCCTGGAGTCAGTGGTATGTTACTGATGAACTCACGCGATACGCCCACAATCCTGCCGATGATGTTAAGCTGTTCACCCGATGACAGGTCAATGTCATACATGGTACGAACAGCATAAGCACCACTCGCAATTTCTTCAGCAAGCTGCCGTGTGATGTTATACCATGCGACAGCTTTAGGCTTATTCCGGTACTGTGCATAAATGCGTTGAGGTGCATCCGATACATCCTGAACATAGTCACCTTCAACGGTGTAAGGTACAAAATATGTTTGCTTAAAAAACATTCATTGTCCCCTTACGCGAAGAAGCGCCATTTGCCTGCAATCTTGCGCACAGTGTAAACCCTTAAATCCGTTGCCGTAAGACTAATCCCGGCACTCGCCACAGCTATGCTGTTTGCATCATACTTCAGCAAAATATTACCGTTTGTGGCAGTTTCGTTTTGCCGGTTGATGTAGAAGTAAGCACCATCAGGATAGGCCGTACTGATTGAGTTGATATTTGTTACCGCCGAATAGGTGGAACTTCCATCAGTGGTGTACATTGCTCCCACAACGGGAGCAAAACTACTGATGTTAGGGAAACCTGTTACGCCGGAAAACGCAATAGATTTGGTATCAGCAGATGATTGAAAATCAACGTGATAACTTGTGTTAATTTTTGTGAAAGTGACTATTACACCATTGTCTTTAGCGCCATTGAGAATCAAAGGAGCGCTTGCGGCAATTCCGGCAAAATATGTTCCGGTGCCAATAGTCAGAGTACAAAGTTCGGATGAGCTACGCATAGCTATCCGGAATTCTTTCGCACCTGCTTCCGCAAAGTTAAGACTAAAAGATGATGTACCGGTTACATAGTAGATATAACCATCACGCGGTGAAAAACTGGCGTTAGAGGCCGTAATCTGAACTTCCCGGTTGTCTCTTTTTGCTCTCAGCGCGCAATTGGTTATCACGTCTTTCTGCGCTTTGACAGGCAAAAGAGATGCGTTGATTATATCACCGTGCCTCAGACTTCTGTCACACTGAACCGGTACGGGGGTTGTCCATGAGGAAAGGTCAGAGCTTTCTGTATATAGATACGTGTTATAATCATAACGGTCAGCATAACCAATATATTTGGGCAGGAAGCCTTCTCTTTTTACGACCTTAAATGCTTCGGTCTGAAATCCCGTTGCGGTCGCATCGATGACATTACCTACTTTTGTGTAAGTACCCGTCATTGTAGAACTTGTCCAGTGTTCGATGTTTTTGTTGTAATCGTTTTTAGAAAACAGATGCCACAGATTGTCATCCATGAAATAAAAGCTGCCATCAATCTGGCATTGAGTGTTGCCGGACTGGTTAATCAAAACTGGTAAGTCAAAAGTAAAATTAGACTCGTCGGTGCATCTGGCAATATACTGCCTGAAATCAGGAATGGTTGTGCCATTTATATCAACAAAATCATTCCCATAAGGTAATGTCAGACCACAATACAGCACGTTGTCGTATACGAAGAGTTGCGGCCCCCATACCTGATTACAAGGGTGGGTAGCACCGGGCGCAGGAACAGTATTCGATGAAATCCCGGAACCGAACTTCACGCGGTATCTGTCCCATGATTTCAGGTCTGTACTGGTATAAAATGTCGTGTCGTAAACTCCAACATTAAAAACAGTAACACCCATTATCCATCTGCCATTTCTATAAATTATGGCAGGGTCTCTTCCACCAACAACGTCGGTGCCTGTTGTGCCAGAAGGCATATCCTGTCGTACTGGTAATAATGAATCATTTAAAGTTTCAAAAACTTTACCATCTGATGAAACGGCAAAGTATACCGCAACATCATTGTTAGAACGAAAATGAGGGAAAAGAAAAGTATTCGCAGGTAACGTCTGAAGTCTTGACAGCGCACCACTAACAGTTTCCGCATCTGAAGAAGTGTTGGCAATATCAGAAGCGTACAGGGTCGCAGCGCCTTGCTTACCGTTGACGGATGTTACAATGGTTGACGGCAGCTGAGCAGCAGGAATTTTACCTGTATTATCGAGTTGTACAAAACCCGTGATATCCGCCAGAGAGGGTTGTCCCGTGGCGTTAAAAGTCTGCACTTTATTCTGACGCAGTGACGCAGCGGGTAACTCGTTAAGCGTTTCACCCTGCGGTGCTCTCACGCTGCGTGAAACCGCTGAGCCCGCATTTTGTGCAGCTGCAGCAGCATCGGTCGCTGACTGAGCAGCCTGTGCGGCGTTATTCGCTGAGGTAGTGACGGCTCCCTGTGCAGTTGATACGGCATCTGCTGCCTGAGTAACCAGCGAATCGACCTGAGAGAAATTTCCGTCCAGCTCATCCCACGTCAGGGGTCTTCCAAGTTGTTTACGGGTTACAATGGTCATACGATAGTCACCGTGATATTAGAGGTTGTCCAGCGGGATAATTCATTGAACGCTATTGTAACATTGGAAGTGCCGCCGTTTACAGTCATCGATTGCACATAGCTGTTCCCGTATTGCCCTATCACTTTGTTGATAGGAGTGAAAAGAGTGCTGTAAGGCACATCTTCACCGATGTCAAAACCATCAACTTTAAACCCATACTCAGCCGGAACAAGGTCACCATCTACAAAATCGATAAACGCGTCCTGAATCTCTCCACTGATGTCGGAGGGAAGTGACCCGTCATCTTTAATTGTGATACTAATCACCATGTCAACGTATTCCGGACGGCTGAAGTTAATAACCTGCTTATTGAAGGAATACGTCGGTGAAGTTACTTCCACACTGACTGGTGTACCTGCCTGATAAAGAAATACCCCGGGGTTCTTCTTAATGTAAATCGCCATTGCAACATCCGCATCCTCACCACCGTCAATCACCGGTGCAATACTGTGAGGTGGTAAACCATTTACGTCAGTAGTATTGGTATCGTTTTCATAAACACGAACTCTTCTTACACCTTCAACCGCGAAAAGTTCGCCGGTCATTGAGTCAATCTGGTTATTACCCGGCCTACCAACTGCCGTAGCGCGTTTTACGCGCAGGGATGAATCGGATTCAGCATAAGTACCCGGTGTTGCCGGGTTGGGATTGTTTACAGAGGTGAGACCACCCACAGTATCAACTATCTGTGTGATACTGTTAGCGTCCGCTTCAATTCGTCCTACTGTAGAGCTGCTCAGACTTACGACAGCACTGCCTGTGCTATCAAGTGTCCACGTCTGGTCCAGCGTCCACACGGTGCCGGTTGTGCGTGATTTAAATCGTGTTCCCGCTGGTACGATAGTTCCCACCACACCGTTCAGAACAGCATCAGTAATTGTGGATGCTGTACCCTCACTGCGCGTAGTACCCGTGAGTGCAGATATGATGTTAAGGTCGTAACCGCTGGCTTTCGAAGGGTCTTTCGAGTTGTAAGCCTGCTGAAGTGTTTCATCCAGCGCACCAAACACTTCAGAATCGTGTGCGATTTTCAGTCCGTCAGGTGTGGAGGGGTCGAGGTTCCAGTTAGGGTCAATATCGACATAGAGCTGGCGCTCCTCGTCAAACCATTGGTTAACGGTCTTCAGTGAATAACCTTTTGGAGTAATTTCAGCCATTTGTTTCGGTCACCGTAGATATTCCATACTGGGTCAGGACGCTGGCCGTGACCGTGAGTGAGCGTGCATCCACGCTGGGGAAATCAAGACTAAATGCGGTAAGGCGTATGACACCCGGTGTATTGGCAATCCGTGAACGCAGAACCGCCTCACGTGCTGACATGTTGACACCTTTACCTAAAATTTGTTCAAACCACGGTGTGCCGTCCGTAATGTCGCGGAAATACTCGCCGAAAAACAAACGCAGTCGTGTGCGAATGGTCTGTTCAATCTCAGCCTGACCGGTTGTAAAGATTGTACCAGATGTGACGATGTCACCATTTTCATCAAGTAATCGTACGGTCATGTGCGCGGAGTTCCTGTAATTGTACCATTTTCATCATGGCGGTGCTGCTCATATGGTACACCATTTGAACCTGTAAATCCGCCACCTGCAGGTGGTGTGATGCGCCCCTGCGGTGTGAACACGACACCATTAATGACAGCGTTACCGTTCGCCAGTAACTGTATCGAACCTGAAGCGTTCAGGATATTAACAAGCCCATTTGCGCCGATATTGACACTGGCCTGCGCATTACCCACAGCAATTGAACCATCATTTTTAAGCCATGCATACTGAGTGCCATCCTCGTTGCGCAGTTTAATACCGTTATTACTGAAGTTTTTAATGACGTTAGGAAGCGAACGAATTCCCGGTACGAACATTGCATCCTGTTGATGATGGAAGCGCGCTGCAGGGTTATCAGCTGTACCGCCTGTCTGTTTCCAGCCGTCAATGCAGCGCTGACTGAACAGTACAATACCCTCGCAGCCTGTATCAATCTGGTACTCAATGGTAAAACCATCACCCGGAAAGCACACGGGTACGTCCACAATGGGCTTAGGTACCCACGCGATACCATTCACATCCACACGCTGGATACCAATCTGAATCTGCGCACGCTGTGTCTTAGGGTCGAAAGCGAGTACGTGACCGGGAATGGACGTATAAACACTTTTCATATTTTCAGCAAATGCAACACGTTGCACCTGTGACCCTGAAGCACCACCGCTGTTTGCCATAAAAATACCGATAGGTTGGTTATGTGTAAAATAATACAGGAATGGCAGTTGACAGTCACGTCAAATGTGAGATAGGATTTATCTTATGTGGTATCACTCAGCGGATGTGAGTCACACTGTAAGCTGTGGAGCTCCTTGCCACGTTGTAGCGCAGTGAACAATGACAGAATCCGTTAGCCGGGTCGGGAGGTTCCTTCATGACAGGTGACACACTGTGGCGATACGTGTTGACGTCCGGGAAGAGACCGGAGTATTACACTAAGTGCAGACATTTACTGTAATACCGGGACCGTGCTTTACTCGCCTTTAGCCCCTTAAATGGGGCATTTTTTATTTAGCGTACTGCTGACCGCGACGATACGAATCGTTAACGCGTGACACCGCTTCACCGCGTGTAATTGTGCCATCACGGTTAACATCCAGACCAGCGTTGGCGTTATAGACACTGGACGGTGAGGTTGCAATCACATAGCTGTCAGGCTTACCGATTGCGGCAGGCCAGAACACTGCCATGTAACAATCACCGATGTTGTTAATCCTTCCTTTGTACTGGTTGAAATACTTCTCAACGTAATCCAGCTGCTGTACCGGCGTCATGCGTGCAAGCGCAGTGGTGGTAGTACCGAGTGATTTAGCTGTGGAGCTCACAAACTGAATCAGACCGGTGGCACTGCTTCCGGGATTTTTAATCGACGATGAAAAGGTGTATCCGGTTTCAAAGCCCATTACTGCCATCAGCCACGAGGAGTCAATGTTGAGATTCCCCGCGATTTCACGAACTCTCACACGGAATTCCTGTGTCACACGAGCACCCCACACCAGTGCACCATTGCTGATAAGTGGCTGAGCAGAATTTGCACGCAGTCCGTCAATTTCAGTCACCCACAGGTTAGCGTGTGAATCACCACGATGGCGTAGGGCAAAGATGTTGTATTCTCCACTTGCACGTGCATCTCCGGCCAGACCGACGACGAACAGGTTACCCGCGTTAAAGCTCTGGAATTCCGATTTAACATTAATGCGACCGTTAATCCGGAAGTACGGATTCAGCTTATTAATAACATAAACGCCGAGTCCGTTGGGACCACGTGTTACTTCAGGAATACCGACCATACCCGTAAACTGCGAAACTTCCGTAACAGGGGTGTTGCGTGCTGTTGTGCGCTTCGTAATAACCAGTCGCCCGCGGTCCTGTAGCCAGTCGAAGCCGTAAGCCTGCGCAAGCTGATTAAGCTCCTGTGGAATATCACCATCGACCATATACCCGCTGGTGAGGGTGATACCTGCAAAATCAGCCTCGTTAATATCCAGAGGACGAGGCCATTGCTGTGCGATATCTTTTAGGACATCAAGCAGTTCGACACCCTGACTATAAGAGGAATTAAGGGAGCCACGATCGTTAACCGGGTCACCTGACTTACACAGGAAGCGCTGCAACGTGGAAGCACCATCACGCTCGCGAAATGTGTTTGTTACATAACCTTTGAAAATCGTATCGACCTGATTGGTGTAACCGGCACGAAACTCAATGGAAGAATTTGCGTCAACGGTCGATGCTTTAGCAAGGTTGTAAATACGAAAATCACCGAACGCCAGCGTTTCACCCGGGTTAATATCGATGTCGAAAACCACGCGGAACTGGTAGCTGTCGCTTTCGCTGATGTAAGTTTCACCATTAATGATGACACTGTAGAGGCGGCGGTCTGTCATTCACTCACCCACACCAGATGGTTATTTACGCCGAGGTTATCCAGCGTAACCTCATCACCCGTGAAAACGAAACGTCCAATATCCGCGCGATACCCGTTAATGACGTCCGCGCCCGGAACGAGCATAGCACCCATCACCAGCGGTGTGCCGTCGCGCAGGATATTCATCGTCCACGCTGGGGTGTCTGTATAAGAGATATAGTTAATCTCGAAGTCCAGATAATTATCACCCAGTTGCAGGCTGAACTCCTGATGCGCATTTGCTGAACCGTTTGAGAGTGGTATTTCCTGCATCAGAATATTCCATCCAGTACGTTATTGACGGACTCGCTGACAGAGTCATTCACATCTTTAGCAATCTGCTGGCCCTTTTTCACCACACCAGCGAGTGATGATTTGCTTGGGTCACCATCACGCAACTGATACTGTGAAGGCTGAGTGAGATTCTGCAGCCGGTCGAGTGTGATAAGCTCCTGCAGCTCGCACACAAAGATTAATCCTGTTTCGTTAGTGATGTCTTTGGTGCGACCGATGCGGCTGATGACCATATTCTGAAGCTGAATATCACCCGCATCAATAGCGAAAGGCTCACCGGCACGCATCAGGTTAATCAGGAACTCAAGCGTTGTGGACGCACGCGTCTCATTACTGCCCGCGAGAAAACCTGCAGCCAGACCCGCAACTGCAGCAACATAAGGATTGTTTGTCAGATTTGACAGACCACCAGCAAGGAAATCGGTCAGCTGGACTTTCAGCGGATTATTACTCACGGCACCGGTCATTGTCCACCGCACCGGCTGGATAATGCGATGGTCGTTAACGTTCACACCTGATTCCACGGGGTAAACTGTCCACTCAACGGAGACGTCCAGCGTATCCTCCAGAATGGCATCAAACTGATAGCCTGCAATAGTTGGTGCCTGTTTGGTGAACAGGTTAATGATACTCATCGCTACCTCGCAGTGGTGGATTGCATATCATCCACTGTCATCTGATTGTTACGCTGCTGAACCTCGGTAATCTTACTGTCGAGCGCACGCCCGTCCAGTTCAACACGCATATCAACATTATTGTTTACCGTGGCTTTAAGCGGCACAGCGTAGAGTTTTTCTGCAACAGCATCACCTACAGCAGCTGCAGAATTGTAATCATTCACGCGGGCTTCGGGTGCATATGTATCGGTGTTAATGTAGGTTCTCTTTTGCGCTTCGTAATCCTGGTCAAGTGCTGCACCAGCGTCCCAGCCATCTTGTCCTTTGTTTTTATTACCGAATGTACGCTTATAATATCCATCGTTTTTATTTAACATCGGCGGGGTGGTGTCTACGGTTTTCCACCAGCGAGACAATGCATTATCACTGTGCCACAATCCACCCAATGAATCACCTTCTGAGGTATCAAAAATGCCGGCGGAATCTTTGGTAAACAACTTATCCAGCCACGAACCCTTATGTAACAATCCACCCGCAGCATCACCCTGTGATTCATCGAATACCTGTTTATCAAATACCCATTGCGGTACCTCGTACCCGGTGAGATTTTTTACATCATGTTGGTTCATGTTCCATGCGAGGGTGCCAGCGCCAGCAAGCGCGACTGGAGCAGCGAGGGCACCAGCTACAGCACCCGCACCACCGAGTCCAACACCGCTAAGTAATGGTGCGGCAACACCACCTGCAACACCAGCACCAAGCATTGAGAGTCCGGCACCCGTCGCGACCGGTTCACGCTCAGCAAGTGGGGCAACAACATTACTCAGGATATCAGAACCCTTGTTAATAATGTCGGTCATACCCGGTAATACCGCACTGCTGATGGTATTAGCCACGCCTTCCCACCGGTTCTGCGCTTCACCAATTGCCGCATTATACTGGCGTGACTTCTCAATCAGTTCATCACTCAGTCCGGCCACTTCGTGAACGTGATTGAGTACCTCACGATAACCATCGGAGCCCTTACGAAGTAATTCCACGGTGGCGGGTGATAAGCCCAGTGTGTTTGCCACGCCCTGTTGCTGGTCGCGATTAAGCCCGGGAAACTGCTGTGCGAGGCGTTCCATGAACTGACCACCTGACTCGGCATTTTTCAGTGGGTCAATCTGGACACCGTAGTAAGCAAGGTCCGTAAATGTTGAAGCATCCCCCTTGTTGCGCAGGTTATTAAGCGCTGTCTCAACGCGGGTGATTTCCCCGACAGCATCACCGGCATTCCCGCCAAGAGAGCGGATAGCGTTACCGTAGTCATTTACGTATTGTGTGGAGGTGTAAAGCTGATTGGTGTTGAGACGCAGGTCGTTAACACGTTGCGCCGTCTGAACGGCAGTATTGCCCACACCAACGAATGCAGCAGCAAGTGCAGCACCGGTAGTACCGGCAAGCGATTTGATACCTTCCATTGACGTGGAAATCTCACGCTCACCTTTGCGGAGTTCGGAAACGTCATAACCTATCGCGACGAGAAAGGAACTGATTACATTAGCCATTCGTTGCCTCTAACATTTCATCCATCGCCTGATTAAACATTTCCACATCTGCGAGTGAGTAGGTACCATCATTAAGCTGCGCCCATGTACAGAAAGGTGGACAGAGACCATTAATGCCGGTACACGGGCGCATCAGATACCAGTTTACACTACTGGGTCTGCCTGAGCTGGACTGGCGCTTTTTACGGCGTCGTCCAGCCATGAGAAAAAACCTTCCAGATTCCAAAGGATGAGTTGTGAAAGCAGGGTGTTCCACTCGACCATTTTACCGCTGAAATCATGAACAGTAACAGGCGTTTCAGTACCTGCCACAAGTAACTTCTGAGTCATCAAGCCCACAGCCTGCTTTTTAAGCTGCTGTGGCATTGACATAAACATGGGGATGAGAATCTGTTCACCCATACCTTCACCCATCTGCGCAGCATTGACAGCGCGCGACAGAAGTGTTGCAGACAACAGTGAAAGCAGTTCATCCTGCTGCACAGCGGACGCCATTGCAGCGTTAACGGTCAGATTACCCACAGTGAAAGATTTTACGTATGACATCTACAGCCCCCTTGTTTCAATGGGTAAATTCTACAGGAAACAGGATGAGATGGAAAGGTGTTGACGAGTTCGTCAGATTGGGGTAGTGTAGTGGGACATTGATTGAGTGGAGTTGTGAAGATGATTTATACCAAGCCTTTTTTAACAAAAGAAGAACGTCAAAAGTATATTGACAGTATTTCAACAACGATGAGGTCGATTGCTGAAGAAAATGACGAAAATTTACAGTTTGATTATGATATTCTCAGATTAGCTCTTTACGCTTTGACACAACTCTCTGTTCAATTACCAGATTTACGTCAAACAGTATCTGGAGAACGCTATCTTTGTTCAGATGGTGTTTTAAACTATCGAGATGATGTTATTAAAGCGATACAATCTACCGGTCATGATGTTACCGATTGAAACTAAGGCCCCTCACGGGGCCTCATCATTTAGGCTGCACCGCGCTGTCCGGTCCAGCTATTGAACTCAATGATAAACGTATCATCACTGATGGTAGTACCGGCACGACCGCGCTGACCATCATTCACAATCACGCCTTCTGCACCAACTGCCGCATCCAGCGTACCAATCTGTGTGAAAGTCAGTTCGATGTTGGCACCGCTGTTCATCAGACCCTGCATGTAAGCAGCATCAGCTGAACCGGGGTTCAGGTTGAGCGTCACACGGCGACCCGGGTTGATGCGGTCCAGACGAATAGCGTTACCACCCTGACCACGACGCAACGTAGAACGCGGGTCAATCGGTTCATCCACATAGGGGGTTGCTGTTTCGCCCCAGTCCTGAATGATACGACCGTTGACCGTCACTACGGAGTTTACGGTACTGAAATTATTTAAAGCCATCGTTTAATCCCCGTATTAATAAACGTCAACAGTTATGTCAACAGTGTGAATGGCACCAGAGCGGAACACGCGCACGCGGATTGGCGCAGCCAGACGTGCAGCACGGTCAGCATCTGACAGGTCAAGAATATCTTCGGGCTTGGTCAGAATTTCATAACCAATTGTGTAAGCATCCAGACCGGTATCCGGGTCGATGTAGTTACGTGGTCCGAGATAGTTGTTACGCACGAACTGCTCACATACACGCTTGGCAGCACCAATGAGAACCGCCTGACCCACAGGTGTCTGTGGCAGCTTGGTCGTCTGGTTCGCCAGTGCGTTGTAAAGGCCCACACGCAGGAAGTTGATAAACGCGTCAAGGTTCACCACGTCATCAATGTACTCGCCGTAGGTGGAGTGTGTGATTGTGTTCAGCCAGCGACCACTGTCGGTTGAACCCTGCAGGTCCAGCACGCTATAGAAGGTTGCCTTTTTAGTGGCGCGCTTCATGGTGCTGTACGCAGTATCCGAGAGGTCTTCAGCAGCAACACCCGGAGACTTTTTAAACTCGCCGGTAATGGTAGAGTTGTCAGCCGAGTAGTTCACACCTGCGAAGTGTTTAGCCAGCGCGGTACCGGCATACGCATCAGTCGCATGTGCGGCTGTATACACGTGGCGATAACCCAGTGTGGTAAGCTGCGTTGCAATGTCATTCGTCACAGCCGGGTCACGGATAGCTGTTGCAGCCGTACCGGTCTGGTTGTCGATAAACATCACGTTGTTGTTCTCAGCCCATGATGCAATCAGCAGCACGTCAGCAGCGGTTGCAAGCACATCGGCAGTGAACAGAGTCCAGTACCACCAGTTCTGGTCAAATGCCTTGTCCAGCGTGGCAGTTACTGTGGCGTCATCCGCATCGGTACCCCATACAGTAAGCGAGGGAACAGCCGGAGTAGAGCCAAGCCATTTTGCGCCAGCTTTGTAAGTCTCAGTAGTGGATGCGAAGTCCTGAGCCAGAGCGGCGACAGAGCTGTAAGTACGGTAGGTATCTGCAGCAAATCCTGACGGCAGGTCATCGCTTTTGGCGAAGAGCATTGCACTACCAAAATTAGCCGTCAGTAATCCAGCCGGACTAATCCGGGTATTAATCCGGATAATATTACTAACGTCATATGACATATTTAAAGCCTCGTGGTTTGTGTATACACCGGCAAAATTTTATCACGATGAGATAGTTACGTCCACGGATTGCAGTACCGCACCATTTTCATTCTCAGCACTTGCTGAAACACGCTCGATATTGTTCACATCGACAATATCAACAGCCTCGTAATACAGCCGTACGGTAATCTGCGCACGCTGCTCCATGTTACCAGACTGCAGCGCGGTAAGGTTATTGACAGCCTCTGTACCACCCCAGCCAATACCGGCACGCATGAGAATCCAGGGAACGTCAGGGCGTTTGTGACACTCTTTCAGCTTCTCAGCGTATTCCATCGCTGAGCCACGATAGAAATCCACGCTGACGTCGCAGATAATCTGAGCACGCACATCATAGCGCACCTGACGCGTCACAGGCAGATTGCTTATGGTAACATTAGCCTGACCACGCTCGCGGATAGCCTGACGCACGCGTATGCTCGCGTATGCTCCCGTCGGAGCCTGTGCGTTAGGGTCAGCCATGATGCACTCAGGCACACCCGTTACGGTCATGACAATGGGGCGCAGCAGCTGAAATAACTCAAGGTTGGTCATCGTATCGGTCCACTATAACTTTGCAGTAGTTGCGCCACGGGCGGTTATCTGTCTTGACGGCTTTCCAGTTCTGACCAAGAAATACCCATATACCGTCGAGCATGATGGCATCAAGGTCGCCATTGTTCACGTAAATGCGTCGCGGGTCGAGAATACGCTCCCCACCTTTCTGGAGGAAATCCAGCTCGCGCTCACTCAGTGGCTGAATGTTAACCTGATAACCTGTGACAGGCTCCATAGCAACAGGTGTCCACACGCCGTTAACGTATGAGCCACCGGCAGGAATGTACGTTGCGGCGACCGATTTAAACACCGCGTCGATGTGTCCTGTCATCTTCAGACCGTTAGCCATCAGATACCTTCCTCGGGTTTATCTTTCGTGACCTTGTACGTCACGCTTGCACGCAGTGCACCGGTGTCAATAAGCGGGTTAGATGAGCCTTTCTGCTCAATGGTGTACGGGCTATTCGGTGGCTCTTTCAGGTCGGTCATGTACGTCTGCGTCGCGCCTGCTGCAAATGCGCCAATCTGCTCCATCGTCTGGTCCAGTGTGGCACCACCTGCGACAGCATCCTGAATGGTGTCAATAATGTCCTGCGTTGCTGACTCCACACCGGGGATGAGCCACGGACGCGCAGGGATGGGTGCAGGCTTACCGAAAAGCGTGTTGTGCGGGTTGCCGTAGTTGAGCAGTGCACCAAGCTGTGCGTTAGTAATTCCATCCTGACCATGCTGCCCGGCGTCTTCGTGGATACCAACGGTCACGGATAGGCCGCCGCGAAAGTTCTGCAACTCCCGCAACAGTTCGGCTTTAGCAAGCTGGAAATTCTTTACAGTAACAGCCATTGGTGCACCTCCTGCGTACATAGTACCACACGGGTGATTGCTGCCGCCAGTCTACCCCGGACCCCCGGTCTATATTGATACGGGGTATCCATTTTCGGTTAAGCTAAGTTACTGATTCTCTTTATATTACTACTACTTTTACCTTAATACCCTTAAAGAATAATAATTAATATAGAAGAGACTATTTATAGGATGTATGTATACATACTTATAAGAAGAGCAGGGAGGAATAGGTAGCAGCACTGGGGTATGGGGTAAAAATGCTGTAAGCTACTGATATGGGTAAATTTATTTTAACCGAAATAATTGTTGACGGATTCGTCAGGTGCGAGTATCTTTAACTCATCGGCAAATATGTGGGAGTTGAAGAGAAATGACAAAGTTCAAATTTGTGGGATTTGGTGAGAAAGAAAGTTATTTCGGTCAAGGTGAATTCACTATTGGTGAGATTTATGAGACTCAATCAATAAAGCACTACAAGGATTCAAATTTAGAGTCAGACGCGCTTTTCACAGATGACAACGGCATGGAAATGTGGGAAGAATTGCACGGCTTTGAAGAGGTGACCGACCATGACACTGAATGAAAAAGTCTGGTACAGCGTGATAACCCTCTGCATCATCTTCTGGTGTGGAATCGCAATCGGAAGTCTGCCATGAAAACTATCCAGCAGTTACGCAGTAAACACTGGTCAGGTCGTAACACACTCTGGCCGCGTACCACAGTAGCGTGTCAGGTACGCTTCAACTGGCAGGGCTTCCACATCAACCGTAAAGCGCTGCAGGTTGCTCAGGATGAAGCGCGTGATGCACTGCGTACCGGTGAGCAGAAATACTGGAATCGCGGTAACTACTTCCTGACTGGTGCCTACATGGGCGGTCCGGAAAATAATGAATTCTGGAATCAGTTTTAACCATAAACTCGGTGGGGACCGACAAATGAACGAACAATACGAATTTGAAGAACATCTGGAGTATTACAAACACCTTTACATGAGTGAAGGGTTTGCACCAGAAGATGCAGAACTGCTTTCCATCAACCTGATGAAGGCGTGCAATATTCCCGTGGAGCCATATTATGAGCAATATTCCAGTACCCGGAAAGCAGTACACTGACCGCGATGGCATTACCGTGACCGTAACGGATGTGAAGAAGTCAGGCGGCGGCAACAATTACGGAATGCGTCGCAGAGGCAGACCAACCGGTTACAGTGTCACAATCAGCAACGGTAAATTCGAATGCAGTATCGGTCTGAGGGCTTTTGAGCTGAGAGGTTTTAAATGTACTTCCCCGTAACTTACAGCGCCACAGAGCGCACTGAGGAGCGTCCTGAAGCGGTTGCGACAGTGCGTGAGCTGCTCGACATGATTATCACGCTGAAACTGTGTGAGAAGCAAGGTGGTAATGTGCGTCAGTGTTGCCAAACGCTTGCAGCACGTATGACGCAGCCCCCGGTGGTGGAATTTCTGCGTAAGACTGCTGCACTGCCTGTGCCGTCTGCACGCATTCACAGAAAATGGAAAGAAATGTTAGCGGCTGAGGCGGCTACTGCGGAGATGATGAAAAATGAATTACAGTGAAATGAGTGACTTCGAAATTAACAAGGCTATAGCAATAGCAGAAGGTCACTATTGTTATTACGGAGACGGTAGCTTTACAAATGGATTGATGGGAAGAAAAGTAACCGTTAAAGGTAACGGTGTTGTTGGTTGTATGGACTTTTGCAACTCATGGACTGATGTCGGGCCGATTATTGAAAAGCACATGATTTGCCTGGCAGCTGATGTTTTTGCAGAGCCTCAGGATGGTGGTAAGTGGGTAGCTCAGCCTGCTTATGGGTGGGATAGCGAACGCGTGAGGAGCGATAACCCACTTCGCGCCGCAATGATTGTCTTTCTGATGATGCAGGAGCCAGCATGAACCTCGGAATTAAGTTAGTGCATCCCGGTGCAAAGATGCCCACGTATGCGACAGCAGGAGCAGCCTGCTTCGATTTGTACGCTGTGGCTGATATTCCCCACGAGTTGTATCAGGGAACGTCTGTAACGGTCTCTACAGGGCTTGTTTTTGACATCCCGGAAGGATACGTACTGCTTGTGTACTCGCGGAGTGGGCACGGGTTTAAGTATGACGTGCGTCTGGCGAATGCCGTGGGAGTGATTGATAGCGATTATAAAAAGGAAGTTATGGTAAAACTTACGCGGGATGAATCTCCAGGTAGCTGGTTAAACCAGTTTCATGTTCAACAAGGTGACCGTATTGCTCAGGCTATGCTTGTAGAAGCACCGAAGATTCAACTCTTTCAAATTGAAGATGTGGAAGATACGGGGAGAGGAGGCTTTGGAAGCACGGGCAAATAGTCTTGTGCTATTCGATTGAATCAAATACAATAACTTCTACTCTGTTGGAGGTTATTGTATGAAATTAGAAAAAGTTTGTGGTACATGTTCGAAGATATTTCTTGTTCCTCAGTGGAGACCCAATGCTAAATTTTGTTCTCCAGCATGCAGGCAGGAAAGTCTGAAAGGTGAAAAGGATTCGAAATGCACGCAGTGCGGTTGTATGTTTCACATGAAAAAAAGTCAACAGAAAAGGTATACAAGACGATTGGGGACGTTTTGTTCAAACACATGCTTGGCTGAATTTAAAAAGTAGGATACAAAGGTGATGAAAATCCAAATTGGAAGAATAAAGGTACAGATTCAGATGGTTATGTGATTTGGATAAAAGCTGGAATGAGAGGTGTAGGAATAGAAGAAACTAGACTGCACAGAGCTGTAGCATGTGAATGTTTGGGTATTGTAAAAATACATAAAATTATACATGTTCATCACCGAGACTGTAACATATTAAACAATACTCCCGAAAATCTTGCTGTCATGACTGCTAGCGAACACAAGTGGTTACATAAAGCATTTGGAAATGCGGTCTTATACGCATTGTCAGTTGGGAAAATATCAATTGATGATTTAACCAGTTGGTGTTATGACCCTTTGAAAGCAAAGCAATTACTTGCACGCGATTTACACTCTGAAATACCTGATTCTATGCATATTATTGATGGCGTACTTATGCTGAAGGATACCGGGGCGTAATGCCCCGGGTTTATCAGTTACCAATCACCAGCACGCGGAATGTTACGCCTGCTGAGGCGTTCTCAAACGGTCCCGCACTGAGTAACAGCGTTGCGCGTGACTGCATGGCGAGGAAGTTACAGCCTGTTGTTGTGATACTGCTCGCACCACCCGTTACCATCTGTGCGCCGTTCCATTGTGGAATCGGAATAACCGTTGGTGCAGTAGTGTAGGTTTTGGTGAAGGTGAGTGCAACAGGTGTACCGGCTGTAACAACTGTACCGGTAATAACCTCCGTAACACTGTTTGTACCGGCGTTACCACGCGGGATGGTGAGGTTAAGCGTTTGCGTCGGTGCAGTACCCGTAATAGTTGCACTGGCAGAACTGCCTGCAGCACCCGTGGTGACTGTGCCGATGCTGAGGGTGTTTGCTGGTCCTGCCGGTAAGCCGATATTGAGTACATAGTTTGGACCTGTACCGGTAATGCTGGCTGTCGCGTTTGTTCCTGCTGTAAGAGTTGTCACAGTGCCAATTGACAGGGTAGGTGTAGTACCGTTAGGTCCGGCAGGTAACCCAAGATTCAGCGTCTGAGATGGCGCAGTACCAGTGATTGTCGCAGTTGCCGGAGCGCCTGCTGCGAGTGTGGTGACTGTGCCGATGCTGAGAGTATTTGCAGGACCAGTGTTACCATTGTCACCCTTACTACCCTGCGGAATGCCGAAACTGATAGTCTGGTTCGGCGCACTACCCGTGATATTTACCGTAGCTGCAGCGCCCGCACCGAGAGTGGTGACAGTACCTACGGTGAGTTTATTAGCAGGACCAGAATCACCATCGTTTCCTTTACCACCTTGCGGGATACCAAGACTCAGCGTCTGGTTAGGCGCTGTACCTGTAATAGCCGCAGTGGCATTGGAGCCAGCCTGAAGAGTTGTCACCGTACCAATGCTAAGTACATTCGCGGGACCGGCTTCACCGTTAGTACCATCCTTACCATCCGCGCCATTATTTCCACGCGGGAGTGTCAGATTGAGAACCTGTGAAGGTGAAGAGCCGGTGATAGTTGCGGAAGCCTGCGTACCTGCGGCACTCGTTGTGACAGTTCCGACAGATAGTGTGTTAGCCGGACCCGGGTCGCCTTTTGAAGCACCCGGTATGGTCAGGTTAAGCACCTGATTAGGTGAACTACCTGTAATACTTGCTGCAGCATTTCCACCCGGTGCGCTGGTTGTTACGTTTCCGATTGACAGCGTATTTGCTGGCGGACTTACACCATCAGTACCAGCATTACCCGCCGGGATGCCAAGATTAAGCTTACCTCCCGATGTCATAGCTGCAGTAGCCTGTGAACCAGCAGGCAGGGTGGTCACCGTTCCGATGCTGATTACAGGTGTTGAACCGTCGTTACCGGTGTTACCAGCCGGGATACCGAGATTGAGTACCTGATTAGGTGAGGTGCCTGTGATGGTTGCTGTCGCCTGTGCACCGGCGGACAGCGTAGTAATACTGCCGATAGTGAGGGTGTTACCCGGACCAGCCGCACCCATAAGCGAATCCATACCAATGAGTGTGGTCCACTCGGTGTCGGTTGAACGCTTCCACTGGATTGCGCTGTTACTCACACGCATATCAGCAGATGCACCCTGCATAGTGCTGAGCGCGATAAGATTCTGCCACACGGTGTCAGTGGTATATTTCCATTGAATATACCCGTCCGCCACCTGTATCTGCGGAGTTTTACCGTTAGCACCGTTCTGCCCGGTCATATTAAAAGGCTGAACCTTTCCCATAACCTGAAAGAGTGCGGAGTTGTAAACGACAGGCGTACCAACCGGTTGCACTTCACCGAGCATACCTGTGACGAGGTTTGAGAATGTGTCGATGTTTGGAGAGGAGACAATGCGATAATCTGTGAGCGTACCGACGTCAAGGCTACCAGTACCTACAGCCTGACAGTAGGATGTTCCGCGATAGAACATACCGTAGATGATTACACTTCCTGAAGCCTGTTTTGACCGCACCTTAATTTGCAAATCTGCAGCGCTTGCACCCACAAGCAGCTCATACTTAGACAGTGCCATGATGATAACCTCTGATGGATTAATTCATAAGAGGTTATAACACTTTTACACAGCTACTGCACCCATTCCCACGCGCTTACGCAGACGATAGAACTGCTGACCGGCAGCTGTGTAAGTTAACCAATCATTGTTTACTTCGAGCATTGCCGGTACACGGTATGAAATCGATTCATCACCCACAGACTTGCTCGCCACGTTAAGACGTGCTTCAAGGTCTGGTGCACCGTCGATACCGTTGGCATAGTTACTGCCGAGCCATGCTGCAGCATACAGGAACATACCGCGCTGCTTCAGATTGTGACAATCTTCCTGATACGCACCCCAGCGCGGTGAGCCTGTTTCGGTATCAGCTTCACACAGCGCGTACTGCACCAGTGCGTCAGGGTATTTCGTTGTGTCAGCAAATGCGTGACCGTAGGGTGAAATGCGGAAAGCGGCGATAACATAAGCATCAATAATCACGGTACTACCTCACAAAGTGAAGCAGCCCCGGAGGGCTGCAACGTTATCACTCAGGTGCTTTAACCTGGTCGATTTCTTTCTGCAGGCGCTCAGCTTTCCAGCGTTTATCAATTTCAATGCCGAGGTTCTGAGCTTCCTGACGCAGAGTTGCCAGTTTCTCATCTTCTTCGTCATCTTTACCTTTAACAGGCTCTTCGTAACCCTTAACAATCAGGTCACCGGAGTTGATGAGATTCTGCACGAAGCTGGTTTTAACCACTTCGTTCGGTACTTCCACAAACTGGCTGTTGTCGCCGTTCGGGATAATCTCATACTGTTTGTCACCGTGGTTAATGGTGATAGGGCGTGCGGTACGTGCGCCTGATTTAACCTGTGCCATTTGTTACATCCTCATTAGGGGTTGTGGATGATAAGTATACCGCAGATGTGTGAATATGTAAAAGGTGTTGACGAGTTCGTCAGAGTGGGGTATGGTAGTTGCGTAGAGCAGATTAACTTTAACTGAGGAATGAAAGATGAAAGAAGTGAGTGAGTTGGCTGAGCTGGCGAAAAAGGCAACCCCGGGTCGTAACTATGACCGTCTGGATTCATGCGGCGGAGGCATTAAATATCAGTGCCTCGGTAATGATGGGTCGCTTGTGCTGCAATGTGACCACAAAAATAATGAATATGGATTTATCGGCCCCAAATCTATGGAGGATGAAGCCTTCTTTCTGGCTTGCAAACCTGAAACCATCATTACCATTGCCGAAGAATTCATGATGTTGCAGCAGCAGCTCACCGCCACCACCAACTCCCTCACCAACGCACAGGAAGCGCTTAAATCAGCAGGGATTGAAGCTGATACGGTGCAGGCGGGAGTGAGGGAACTGGTGAGCAGGATGAATCAGGTGGTGGCGGAAATGTCAGCGATGGCAGAAAGTCGCAATCGCCTGGGTGAATTCATTCTGGAAGAAATTGATGCCGACTATCCGCTTAATATGGAACTGGAAACCCCGGCCACTGACGCTTACCTGAACGCGGTGCGGGCGGAAGGTGTTGATATTGCAGTTCACGACCTTAAAGATCTGGCCAAGCGTAGTTTGCAGGAAGCACCAAATGCATCAGAACATACTCACGCTGCGGCGCTTTATCTGATGACTCTCTCCGCCCAACTCCGCGCCGGCAATGCTGGTAAGGATGGCAGCCATGATTAATTTCCCGGCTATGACTGAGGGGCAGCGCAAATCAGCGATTCTTTGCGCGCAAAATGTACTTAATGCGTCCTGGGCAAATGAGCACATGAAGCGGATCGCGCAAATCGCCCTCGCAGCGCTGACGGTTGAGCCGGTTGCATACACCGACGACGAAGAGCTGGAAGACCTTAGTAAGCATACATTTGCTAATATGTTTACGCCGCGAAAAGAGTATAAAACAGACCCATTATGGCTTCCGCTATACACCGCCCCGCCAGCGCCGGTGCTTCAGGTGCCGGATGGGTGGATTAGGTGCAGCGAGCGGATGCCGGAAAACGATGACCTACGCTGTATGGTTTACTGTCGAGACTCTGTAATTCGCACCGCTTTCACATCTCACGGCGACTGGGCGATGCATGGTAAATATTACGACCCCGGTTACGTCACCCACTGGATGCCACTCCCACCACCACCGGAGGCCAGCAATGAGCAATGAAATCAGCAAAGAGCGGCTGGAGAAACTGGCCGCACAGGAAACCATGAGGGAGCAGGCGCAAATGGCGAGGGAGCTGCTGGCGCTGCGTATGAATAAGCCATCGGCAGAAACATACGGCTGGATTGCCGAATACCCAACGATTCCAGCCGGTATCGGTGGTATAACTTACTCATTTCACGACAACAGGGTCGACGCGCAGGAAGAAGCGGACGCTTACAATGGCCACGTCGTCGAGGTTGTGCGCCGGTGAAAAACTACGAGCCGATTGAGGAACAGCACATGCGGGATGCACGGTCCGGAGCGTTGATATTCTGGCTGAGTGTGGCGGTGTGTATCTGGCTGCTGATATAAAAAAGGCCCCGTGAGGGGCCTGATTCATTATGCGCCGCCTGTACCTTCGTTCGGTACGTCGCGGTACGCAGCAGACAGTGGGTAACGGAACTCCACGCCACTGATTTTGTACTCGCACGGTACTTCCAGACGCAGTGCGGTAGCCTGAGGAGGCAGTGAACGCCACGGAATAGGCATACGCATGGTCAGGTTGTCCTGATTTTTCTCGTAAGCCATCATGCGCGGTACACCGCCCACACCTGCATCGTTCAGCCACAGCACGGAACGGACGTCCAGAGGCTGACCGGTTACTGCAGTGTAGGTGTTGTTGCGCATGAAGAACTGCAGAACGGTGGTATCGGTACCCTGAGCCATACGTTTACCCTGTGCAATGCTCCACAGCGTAGACGGCAGGAGCAGGGTGTTCGGCACGTGACGCTGTGCTGACTGCTGCCACACCTTGTTCAGCAGGGCGTTCATCTCTGCAACGATTTCATCACCGGTCGCAGTGGTCCAGTCGATGGTGCTGTTATCCAGCGGCACGTTCGGATGGTTGAACAGACCGTACATGTTGCGCTGTGCATCACCGAAGAAAGCAACCTGCTGTGAGTGCTGACGTGCACCACGGAATGCCAGGCGCGCTTTAGACGCATCCAGAGGCATACGCATTGCAGCAGCCTTACGAAGCTCTTCCAGTGAGTAGCCGTAGCTGTTACCAGCATAACCAACAGGAATGGTGGACAGGTTAGCGTCGATATCAACCTGTGGCAGGTCACGACCGTTCGCGGCAATGAATTTACCCATTGTCGCACCGTCGAATGACAGATAGCTTACACTGTCAATCCACTCCGGGTCAGAGGTATCAACCGGTACCAGCTGGTCAAAAATGATGTCAGCGTACAGAACTTCATAAACCTTAGACTCAAGGTTAGTGAACTGGCTGATATAGAAGCCGATACCGGCGTCAATGGTGTTCAGCTTCAGATGCAGGTCAGCATCGTATGAATACTTAAAACCTGTCTGGCTGTCAGTAACGGTAATAACGTTCATCTTAGTTAGCCCCCAACGACCAGAGAAACTTTAGCCAGTGAACCGGCTGCAGCGGTTGAAACGAATTGTGCATTTGGTACCAGAACGTTGGTAGTACCCGCAACGTTTGTGAAAGTACCGTCCGCCAGAATGACATATACCGGGTCATCTTTAACCACAGCTACGGCTGGTTTAACCCAGATAACGCCCATTGTCATCACAGTGGAGTCGTAATTAGGTACCGCACCGATTGCAGGAGTTGCCTGAGCGGTGGTGTATGCACGGGTCAGTTCACGCATGGTGATACCGATGAACTGTGCAGCGGTTGAACCGGTTACAGGCAGTTTCATACCGTCATCGCCATCGGTAAATACTGCGCGACCGAATGGAATGACTGCGGTACCTTTGTTCAGTTTGGAAACGGTGTTATAAGCTTCCATGTCAGCCTTCTGGCCTTCAAAAGCTTCACCGTAGTAACGACTGTAAGAAGTCTGTACTGGCATGATTAATTACCTCCACGGTGGGCGTTAGAGACCTGTTGTTTAAACTTGTCGTATGCCGACTGCTGCGGCTGAGTGCCTTTAGCGGCATCCAGAGCAAGCTGCTGATACTGCGCATCTTTAGACGGCTTCTCTTCATCTTCGTCTTCTTCCGACGCCATGTCGAAAGCAGCCTGAATGTAAGCTTCAGCCTTGTCAGCAAATGAGCGGGAAGGGTAGCGGCTGGTCAGTGCGGCACGCATGATTTCCACGCTGTTCACGCTGTCACAGGTGAATGAGTCACCGGCAATTTTACGTGCTTTGGTCTGAACCTGTGCGATTTCTTCCACACGGGTTTTAATTGCTTCATCACTGGAGGCTTTTACAGCATTTTCCAGTTTACCGGTCAGGTCATCAACTTTAGCCTGTGAAGCATCCAGTGACGCCTGTACTGATTTAGCGGTAGCTTCTGCATCATTGACACGCTTTTGAAGGCGGTCGAATGCATCTGCTACAGCAGCATCAGCGACTTCGAGGACGCGCCCCGTGTCAGTTGTGATTTGATGCATTGCTCTATCTCCAGTGGTTTTATTATCAAAAATACGTGCATTTGAGCCAGCGCGGGCGCGGTCCACAACTGCAACGTGATTGATTCGGATATTCGTCTGCTTAAACTGGTACGGTGTACCATCCGGTGCAACACCGGGTGTGTCGTCATAGGTGGCAGTGTAACCGGCAGACAGTTCACACGTGCCGCTCAGCACTGCATCAACCGTGTCTTTCGCCTTGATAAGCAGGTTACACTGCACAAAATTGTCATCAGTACGCGTACCTGAACCACGCACGACACCTTTTGACACGCGACTGTAGTTGTTGCTGTCAACCAATGTGTCAGGGTGCTGCAGGGTGATGTCCACGCCATCAAATGACGCAAGAGAGTCAGCGTTAAACACTTCCTCTTCAGGACGATACACGTTGATAATGCGGTTAGGGTCACCATCCAGACCAAGTTCACACGCCAGATACTGCTGGATACCGGTACGTGCAACCTTGCCCGGAACACGCAAGAATCCCTCATCCGTGAACTCACGCTGAGTGATTTTATATGTCTGTCGGTCTTGTACGGTAATCTGCATAATTGTGTTGACGTACCCGTCAGTAGGTGGTAACTTACTAATGAGACATATCATACAGTTAATTTTAAAGGTGAGCAACTATGTGGGAATACGTGAAGGGCAGTGAGCGAGATTTTGAAGGCGTGCCCGATTGTGCGCTGTTCATACTGGGCAACAAGTACCTGCGATACTGGGCAAAGGATGCCGATTCAAAAATCGAAGGGTACATTGTTGACTCGGTAGAAATCATCGCCGAACGCCGCAAAGTGGATGACCTGCGAAGCCGCACCAACGATGCCAACCTGCAACAGGCCTTCGACACCGTGCAACGTCCGGTACACTATAACCAGTCTGGTATTGAGTGCATTGATGCGATTGCTGCGGCTGTGAAGGGTAAGAGCGGTATTGAGGCCGCATGTGTGGCAAATGTGATTAAGTACCTGTGGCGCTACGAGCTGAAGAACGGCGTGGAAGATGTGCGTAAGGCGCAATGGTATCTGGACCGTCTGGTTAAGGAGTTGAGCAAATGAGCGGAACCTTATATCTACACGCTTCGTCTCTTGCTCATAAATTCGGTTTTAGTGACGGAGACGCTTTAGAGTATGTTTTAGACGAAGAGTATTATCTTCTGGATGTCGACGCACATGAGTTATTAATCCTACTTGTGAAACAGCACTTGTTACCCCTGATACCACACGTGACCGTTTACACTTTACCAAGTATTCACAACCCAATCAGGTGTGATGAAGAATTTAAAGAAGAACTTTTAAACTCCGATATCCAGGTGGATGTCACTTATGAGCAAATCCAACAGGCAATTTTGTCATTGAAGGAGCGTAACAAATGACCCTCTACGAACTGTTACTACTTGCAGCAGGTGTACTGTGCTGGGTCATGCTGGCGGGGAGGGTGTGATGAATAACTTCCTTTACGGTATGTGGTTCATGTGGTTCATCCTGTGCGTGATTGCACATAATGGACAAACAACACTGTCTCTTTTTATTGGTACAGTCATCATTCCCGCTCTGCTGATACTGATGGCGCGGGGTGTATGGTTCGTGGTGCGACTGGTTAAATTTAAGTGGGAGAAGAGAAATGGGCGAATGGATTAATATCGAAGAACGTTTACCAGATAATGGTCAGGAAGTGATAATTTATGCTCCGGATGGTGGTGTAATGGGTGCTTTTTTCAGGACATGGACACATGTTCGTACTGGGCAATTGATGCAGGCATTTCAGGATTACGACAATGAAATTTTCAATTGGTGGACGTGGGAGGTTACTCACTGGCAACCACTACCGGAGCCACCGCAATGACACAAGATGAAAGTAAGTTCCTTGTTTTAAAAGAGTTACATGAGCGAATCAAAACAGACCCTGAAAAAGCTGGTTGGTATATGTACAAAGCGTACCGACTTGGCGAAGGTTGCTCCGTAGATGAAGCGCTTGAGTTTGCTCCAGATAATAAACCAATCCTAAAAATCGTTAAAAATTAAGTGGGAGAAGAGAAATGAGTAGTAAAGCAACAAATCAAACAGCAATCATCGCAAGCATGTTCGCGTTAGCCGCAAGTCACAATAACAAAGAACATTGTTTCGGATTGAATGGGAATATTTATCCGATAAACAATAAGAAAGGTTTTGCGTCAAAAGACAAGCGCAAAAAACGTTAACCGCGTGCCTTACGGTTCCGCTCCACCTGCGCCGCTGTGACTGGTACTGCCACACAGCGGCAATTTATTGGCTGGCCGGGGAAGGTTGGTACACCATCCACAACCGGCAAGTCGTCCCAGCTGAACACCCCTTTACCGTATCCCACATCACGATTACCCACAGCAACGTGTGACGGACGTACGCGTTCATCATGTGCGGTTTGCCAGTGAAAGTACTTTATGCCGCTGTTAACCTGTCTGATGCGGGTTATTTCACCCTGAATTTTACTGGTCTGGTCGCGGCTGATAAGCCGTGCTCTACGCTGCGTAATACCAAACTGTTTAACCAGTGTCTGCTCAATGTAACTGGGGCGCATACCGGCACGCATGTTACCTGTGACAATGTTGCTCACCTGTTCCAGATACTGTGAGGGGATGGAGGTGATGAGCGCGGCGTTCTGGTCAGCAGCAGCTTTGAGATAGTCGTACAGCTGGTCATCGCCGCCGTACAGGTTGATAGCAACAGTCTGACGCATTGCACGTGTGGAAGCATCCTGGACGAAGGTAGACGCAATCTCACGCGCCTGACGACGTGCAAAAGGGCTGGTCCATCTCTCTACGAGGTTGCGCAGTGCTGCAGCTATCAGGTCCGGCCATGATGCGTCAGCGGTGTACTCCGGCACAGACTGTTTAATCAGCGGCACAATCTCTGCGTCAACGTCAGCCTTCACCAGCCTGACAATCTGTTGCAGCTTGCGGTTGTACTGGATTTCAGTCTGGGTCATTGCGTGAGTTGCTCCATAGCCTCATCGTGTGACAGCCCGTCGCGTGTCAGTGCGATATAACGGTCAAGAAACTGGTCACCTTGCTCCTGCTGTGTATCCGTCTCATCACCCGGCGTAACGATAACATCTGTCTCAGCTGCTTCCTGTGCCTCAATGTCCTCATCTTCAAACTGATACTGTTCGGACGACTGGAGGTTACGCTGAATCTGTGACGGACGGATAATGCCTTCCTGCAGGTAACCAATGTCCGTCTGCATGCGAGTATATGCAGCCTGTGCCAGCTGCAGCTCATCAGGCTGTGCGAGCGGTGCCCACACGTAGTTGTAATCATCCGGCCAGTAACCCAGTGCGCTGCGTACCAGTACCTCGTCCAGATAGCGCAGACCGGGGTCAAGGCGTACCAGCTGTTTCGAGCGGATGGAGTTGAAATAGTTCTTCAGGTCTCCTTCACCCGTGGCATTCAGACCCTTGGCAGAGGTACCGAACAAGCGGGTGAGTGGGATATTAGCGGCACCGCTAATCCACGTCATGAACAGCTCAATAACCGGCGCAACACCGCCCAAATCGAGCGTCTTGCGGTCATATGTCTCATCACCGTCCAGCAGGGCCATCTGCACCACAGATTTCATCTGACTGAACAGGGCATAACGGGATGTGATAGCGGCGTCCTGGTCTGTTGCAAGCTCATCACTCAGACCAGGACGCTTGATGATGTCCACGTTGGCTTCCTGCATCAGCTCGGCAATACCGTCCTTTGAAGCAACCATGTCCATGATGTCATCCAGACACTTGCGCAGTTCTGAGTCACCCCATCCCTGAGTCTGCAGCATCTGGCGGCGCGGAAGTCGTGTGCCGTTAAAGCGTGCAAAGTGTGACCAGTGAATCTGCTGCCCGCCACCTGTGATGGTGTAAAACTCTGGTGCAAGGTAGTTCGGTGCGAGCACGTTCCACGTGTTGAGCGTCATGGCAGACATATCGTAGCGGTCAAATACTACCAGGCGCTGCAAATCACCCTTACGGATGCGGTTCACGTTTAACGGCTTCTGCAGGTCCTGTCCGGTAAGCATGAGAATACCGCCACCCCCGTACAGGTTGCCCCACGTTGTGGCCTCCTGAACAGCCATAGGCAGCATGAGACGGTCTTCTTCGATACGGATGGCGTCTGCGTCCTGTGACTTGATGATGCGCCACTCACGACACATGTCTTCAGCGGGAATGTCCACGATGGCGCGTGCCAGCCAGTTCGTCTGGTATGCTGCGTCAAGCTGCTGCCAGTCCTGCAGGGTGGCGTAGCTGAAGAAGTTGTGTGAGCGCTTAGCCTTGGCTGTACCAAGACCTGATGCAACGTTGACCAGACCGTCGCGTACAGCTGGTACTGAGTGGAGATTGGGTTGTTTAGCTTTTGGCACGGGCAAGCACTCCATTCTTAACATACAAAGCATGCCGCACACATGCCGCAACACGGGTCAATTGATGACCTACGTGACCAATTGTATCTACGTTAACGTGTCGTGCCATCAGTCCAGCTCCACATAACGAGTGTAAGCGGTGCCAAACCACGTAAAGGTTTTCGCCGTACCAGTCTGGAAGCTATAACCGCACAACTCGTTACATTCGTCGTTAATGTCGCGGATAGCGATACCTTCTGACGACTCGTAAACTTTTACGCGCATTGTTTTAAAACGAGGGATAAGGTCTCGTAATTGCATCAAAGTATCTCCGCTGCTGTACGACGTGCAAGTAATCCGCGACTGTTGGCGATAATGAAACTGTCTGCGATGTTGGGTGATACGATATCACGTTTTGCTAAATCTTTCTTGCTCTCCACTTTGACTTTACCGGCGTTATCAAAGTCGCGCATCGGCGTAGAGAGTTCATCAATCAGTTTGTCGAGCAGTTTTGCGTCAATGTCGCTGCTGAGACTAATCATCTGGTCAGCAGGGAAGGTGCGCCCCTTTGTCACAGCCAGATGTGTGTTGCGGAACCGGTCAGCAGTGAGCCACCATGTTTGCGCTTTCAGGTTGGCAAAGAAGTCTTCGTTTGCAATACGTGTGTCGCCGTAACGCTTCTTCGGGTCTGACACTTTGCCACCGGCGTTGAATTTGAAGTGCCTGTGCCATCCTGCGGCGTTCAGGTGCGAACCTGTACCTGCGCCCACACCGATGCTGTCGTAGCCGATATGGGACGCTCCAGCGCGTTCTGCGGTGAGTTTCACACGCATTGCTGACTCACGCAGCTCATCCTCACCGCCTTTCCACTCATCCAGACCGATGCAGACGCTGCCATCCATCGTGGTTGAAGCGTTTTTATCGTCGCCACTGTCTGCCACGTCGTAGCCAACTGTCTTACCGCCGAACCAGTTGCCGCCTACTTTCAGGTGTGCATCAATGGCAGACTGCAGCCAGCTGCGTTTAATGACCACGCGGTCATCGTTATCGAGTGGTACACCTTCGTAGATGTGCTGGAACTCTTCGTAGTCTTCCAGTTTGGCTGATTCAATATCGGCACGGGCTGTTGCAGACAGGAAAGGATTTTCAGTGTAATTAATTAAACGCGTAATTGTTCCGGCCGGTGGATTTAATACCATGCGCTTATAAACAAAATCAGTTGCGATACGTGGATTAAATGTGAACCACATTTCCGCACCTTCGTTACGCATAATTGTCGGACGAATTACACTGAACATCTCTTCGGTTAAATTATGAGCCTCTTCAATCCATGCTACAGAGGCTTTTTCAAATGATTTAATTTCGTCGATATTACGGGCCATACCGTAAAAGCGAAATAATGAACCATTTGTTTTATGCTCGATGGCGTCCGCATAAACTTTAAAATTCCTGCTCAGACCGAAATAATCAATTTTATCTTTGAGCAGGGTATATACCGAATCAGCAATACGGTTCTGGTACATACGCAGACACAGGAAACGCTGCTCCATGAAATTGGCACGCGCTATAGCCACGCCTGCGGCATCGTGAGACTTGGACGACATACGACCGCCGTACAGCGTGCGAAAGCGTACAGGCTGCCCGTCAGGTGCCGTACGCGTTTTCCAGAAGTCTCGCAGGGCAGGGTTAAGCGTCGCCATAAAAATCATCCAGAGTTTTACGCACGTTGAGTTCGCCGCTCAGTTCGATGAGTTGCTTGTCGAGGCCCAGCAGCTTTGCCTGACCCATCACAGCCTGTACAGCTGCGGAGGATTGTGGCGTATCTGCACCGAGTGCAACGGTGTACACGTTGTTCAGTTTTTCCAGCAGTGTATCCACGGTGATAGCGTGGCGCTTCTGGTGTGTCTCACGCAACTGATTCAGTCTTTGGGTCACTTTGGGGTTGTCCAGCAGCAACGACGCTTCACGTCCAATACTGTTGGCAGTCATTTTTCAGCCTTGTAAGACTGACGATACGATTCGGAAGCATTACCCGTCTCAACGAACACACGGCAGAATTTCTCCTGCTGTTCAGTAAGTCCGAATTCGTTAAGTGGTCGAGCCATAATCAGAAACCCTCGTACTCATCAAAACCGTCAAACTCTTCGAATGCTCTCATATCCGCAGTCCCCACATGTGCGCGTTTAACACATGATACCACACGGAGCAATGCCGACGCTACTTTACCCCGGTCAACCGGAAATAATTGGACCGGGGTAGACCATCGGGGTATTAGTTAAGTTGTTGATTCTCTTTATATATATATATTATTTTACCCCTATTACCCCTAAAGAATAATAATTATATAGTAATAAGGTTCTAATAGTATGTATGTATTTATACAGTATCACTTTTACCAGTAAAAGAGTAAAAAGCATCGGGGTGGTGGGGTATTTCTCGTAAGTGTATGATTTTATTAAAGGTGGTCCGGGGTATTTAAAGGCTTGTTTCAGTTAGATACAGGCGATATAATAAGGTATATCAAACCATAAGGAGACTAAATTGAATTTTAAATGTGATAAATGCGGCTGGCATGTCCCTGTCAGCGGCGGCGATAAATGTTCAGAGTGCGCCAGAAAGGAAGCAATGGATTTTTGCAGCGCTGTTCGACGTAAGCAAAAACCCACACATCTGACTCCTCTGCATGAAAAAGTATGGGCCGGTATTGTCGAAGATGGTCGTAAATGGCGCGTGTCTGATAAGTACATTGCCCCCTGTGGACACCCTCATGTGAAGGATACCCAGGGTAAATGCATCTTTTGTCGGTTTGAGCAGTACGCCCCCGTGCAGCCTGTGACACCTCTGGAACAGTACGTCATAAACCTCAAGCAGAGCGTCACAGAACTTCGTAAACGCGCGGATGCAGCTGAAGCAGAGGTACTTTCTATCGAGGCTGGTTTCTATGTACCAGAACGCGTTACAACCAAATCGGCACGACAATTTGCAGTGGAGAGGGGTGAGAAGTGGTATCAGCACGACGAACCGTGTAAGCACTGTGGGGTTGTTTCAGAACGATACGTAGCTAACGGAAGGTGTCGCAACTGTGGCAAATAAGAGAATCAATCTGCATGACCGCGAAGGTCGTTATAATGCATCACGCTTATATGGTGATGAGATGTTTATAGTGGATAAAATACGTGAACTGGAATTCTGTATTGACTATGTTGAAAACGATTTAAGGCTGAAAAATGGTGGTACTTTAAGTAAGCGTATGCAGGATGAAATAGACCTTTATATTTCTCTTCTGGCTATGTATGACAAATTGTTTAGGCCAAATCGTAAATATTAAACAAAAGCCCCTTTCGGGGCTTAATTCTTTTTGTCTGTCGGTCTATTACATCTTACGCAGAAATTATTCCAGCATCTTTTTCCGCAATGACTACAGATTGGCCACATTATTTCACCCCTCCCCGCGCGTTCCACAGTGCCACACAGTCAATCACGAACCAGTAGTGCCACATTGCAAGGTTAACCACAAACCGCTTCAGCACGTGCTGCGTGTGGTAATCCTCGTCATACACATCATCACTTGTCTCACGCACGCTCATGATGACGCACAATACCAGCCAGCATTGCAGTAAGGTCATTTGGTTACTCCGTGCTCAGAAGCATAGTCTGGTATGAAGAAACGGCCTTGCAGAATCATTTCCAGCGCCTGCTTAAAATACTCATCACGGATGGACAGCTGACCACCCATCTGCACTTTGGCATACTGCAGCTCTTTGAGCAGCTCTGCCGCTTTCTGTGGTGTTAGTTTAAGTGTCATCCCACAACCCTCATCAGAATCACCAACTGGACCGTTTCATCACGGTCAAGAGCAAACTCACAACCCCGCGCCTTAAACAGCACCTTATTTGCCAGATGCTTTACCTCACTGACCATACCGGGGTCATTGTCGTCGAAGTCGAGCAGCACGCCCTCACGTATCTGTGAAGCGGTAATGGTACGTCTGCGGATAATTTCATTTTGCATTACAGAGCCCTCCCGGGAAGCATCTGGTCACGGTACAGCGTGTCCTTGAACAGCTTATCAGTCACGGCAACCTGCACCTCGTGCAGTTCGGTAAAGTGCTTGATGAACACGCCCGTACCATTATTGCAGACCTGTGCATAAGACTTGTAAAGGTTGCCAAAGTTATCAATACCTTCCAGCTCGTAGTTCTGCCCGTTACAGACCACAGGGGCCTTGCGGTCCAGCTGGTACTTAACTGCAGTACCATACATCGTCACGACCAGACGACCGTCCTTTGACACCAGCGACAGCGGCTGGCCAGCGTGTACGCTGGTGGAGAGTGCTGCACCCAGTACGAGTGCCATTACAATACGTTTCATTTCTTCTGTCCCCTTGTGAGCAGCACCATTACTGCTCTTCATGTGATTAAAGATACTCCTCATTGACGGAGTCGTCAATACTCAATGCAAAAAAAAGTCCCCGTGCGGGGACCGTCATAAAACACGGGAACTAACGAGGTAATGTACCCTTCAAAATCTCCAGACCTGCAGTGTAGCCGACCATCCACGCGTGCTTCTGCACCGTGTCAGTATACGGACATTCCGCCGTATCACCGCCTCTCACAGCGCAGTCGCGTCCGGCACGCCAGATATCATTAAGGTTCATAGTCCTGCTACTATCGCAGCATATCCACGTGGCGACCATCGGATATATCCGACAAGTCAGCGTTAAGCCAGTCCACACGGCGTTGCAGTCTGTCACTCAGCTGGGCATTTCTACACCAGTTCTGCCCCCGTTCACGCAGCGCATCCACCCGGGCACGCTCCATATCCTGACACACCGGACCGGTCCACATACTGCTGCCCAGCCTGCGCACGTTCTCCTGACACAACCCGCCACTTTCCACCATCACCTGCACATAATTCCCATAGTTGCAGGGTGGTGCAGCCTGTGCGGCAGGCGTGAGAGCGAGGAGAGCTATGAGCAGTGTTTTCATTTTAACTCCTTCGGTAATAAACGATGTTACGCACAAGTGGCACACTGAAATCCATCTTACGGGCAATCACTTTCAGGGGCATCTTGCTCTCATGTAACTGCCGACAAATTTCCACCTCATCATCCGTGGCTATGGAAGCATGATGACGTTCACCATGTTTCATCATGCTTATACCCTTACGCTGACAAAATGATTTTACGGAAATAGCCGAACGTCCCAGGACTTCAGCTATTTTGCACATTGTCATAGTCTGCGCATTTCTGCGTACGTACTGCTCTTCCTGGTAACTCCACGGGACTACTTCGATTGCCAGACTGATTCCATTGCGCTGGGCCAGACATTTCACCGCCCGCTCTGAACAATTCAGTAAGAGCGAAATTTCTGAGGCAGGCAATTTACCGGCGAACTGCCGTAACTTTTGTACACGTAAGTCACATTTTTCTGCACGATTTCTGAGACGTTCGCTGATTCCATCGAAGCTTTCAGAAGGCATAGCTCATTCTCCAGTTTAAGACAATATTCAGCCAGTTCGTAATAACTCATACCGTACCACATATCCGCACCTCCTCAATCAGACGGCGCGTACGCATGTGACGGTCAGTACTGCTGGAGAGCACGCGCACAACCTTATGTCCGGCACGCAGTGCATGGGTGGTCAGATGCTGCAGGAAGTTCTGCGCATCCAGCGTGGTCATTTCAGTTTCAAGCTTCAGTCGTTTGTATACAGTTGTCATAATTGCGGTCCCCATAGTCCCATGTGAGGGGTTGATTAAGTTAGTTACTGGCCCAATGCTTTGGCAATTACGGCCTCTGCCGCTTCCATCCGTCCCCATGTTGAAGATGGTTTGTCCGGCTGCGGGTATGCGTGCTTTTTAACGATAGCTATCATCTCCTGAAGCGCCTCAAGAAGCTCAGGTGCTGCGGCACAAAGATTTGCATTCGCTTCATCTTTATCAGTGGCTCGCATACCACCGAATGCAGCAATACAATTTCCATCCTCGTCCATAACGTACTCCCCATCTTCAACAATCCACTGTCCCGGCGTACCTTTAAACTCTTTCATTTCAACCTCCTACTATAAACACCAGCACTATTGCTGTTCGTTGAATTAACTCTAACCTATCACTGACGACTCCGTCAATACCTAATGCAAAAAAAAGTGCGGCTGGTTACCGCACTGCTCATACCTGCTAACATCACCCCTGCATCTGCGCGGCCAGACCCATATCACCCTGTGCGACCTGGTAATGACGCGCAATCTCTGCCGCACCCTGCAGATTGGCGTGAATGTGACCCAGTTTGATATATAGACGCGGCTTACCGCCATCAATAAGAATGACATTATTCACACGTCCATCCTTAAGGCCTGGATGCCAGTCATAGCCAAGCGAGCGCATCATGTCGCGGCGGCGTGACGGCGGTACCTGACGGTCAGCGCGCATCTGCTTGAGCAGGTTATCCAGCGCCTTGCTGCTCACCCAGCCACCCATAAAGCCCTGACGTCCTTCCTCGATAGCTTCGAGAACTTCCTGCTCAACGCTGCCCAGTGCGGCATCAATAGCCAGTGCAGTGCTGCTGGTCTCCGGCGCGCGGTTAGGGTGGTGCGCTACCTTGCGGTTGTGGAAATAATGGCGCAGGTATGAGGCACTCAGCGGGTCGCGCATAAAATGGTCCAGTGCCGCGTAATACGTCTCATCCATACCGTCCCGCAGGATATCCTCTGCTGTCTCGTGTGGAGTAATGAACGTAGCATAGCGACGGTCATCTTTTGTCTTCATCACAGCGTCACGGTGGTTACTGGTGATGATAATACCCAGCATGTTACGGCAGGTGTCAGTCTCAATACCTTTTTTCTGGAACGGGATGGTACGGTCTGTGACAATGGGTTTAAGAATTTCAATCACGTCACGCTTGTCACCCACCTTAAAGTCATTGATAACCGCAAAAGTGTTACCGTGCACCCAGCCGTTAAATTTGTTGTCCACGTCTGACGACTGTACCACGGTAGAGTGGCGCTTGCCCATCACCAGCATCATCGCATCCGCCACCGTGGTTTTGCCGTTACCCGGCGCACCCACGATGACCGGTGCCCAGCGCATACACTCACCCGGGTGCTGCACCTTCCATGCCATCCAGTCCAGCAGGATGTGGTGGTCCAGCGGGCACAGTTTGCGCACGTGGTTGATGAATAGCGAGACATCACCTTCGATACCCGTGTCAGTGGTTGGCTTGAACGCGTTGACATATTTCAGACCATCCTCGGTCACGATAGAGCCGAACGCCGTGTCGGGGTCGTAATTGATGTCGTCTACTTTGCTGAAGGTGTATAGCTGTGACTCCGTGAACGCCTCCCATGCTTTCCGGGTTGTCTTCTCATTCGACTCATCCAGGGTGAACGTATAACCGCCGTACAGGGTGTTAAACTGCTCCGACTTATACATCATGCCGTTTGGCGCGAGAATACTGTGATATTTGGCAACGTACACGCAGCCCTTGAACATCTCCGCCAGCTGTGTACCGCCGATAAACTGAAAACCAGAGCGCACAACCGGCTCAGAGGCTTCCACAACGCGTTCAGGGGCGACAACCTCAATGGGAGCGCCTACACTGTACCATGTGGACTGTCGCGACACAGCGCCAAGGATGGTGCGCTGCATGTAACTTTTGTGGTTATCCCACTTGTCGCGCGTCAGGGCACTCTTACGCATAAGTCTTTCAATTCTTTCGCAATTGTTACCCGTCCAGAAGCTGAGATGCTGAGCCAGCGCGGCATCAGCGCTCGACGCGTCACCATCATACGCACTCGTGTCACCGTGCCACAGGTCCTTGAATGTACCCTTAGCGCCAAATACGCCAGCTGCACTCGTAGCTGCACACGCCTTCGCAATCAGTTTCTCGTCGTCCGGAATCGGGCACGACTGCGGTACGTGCGTGGTTGTCCACTCTGCTGCGGTAGTCTGCTCCTGTGCGGGAAAGTAGCGAGCCACAATTGCATTGAGCGGTGCGGAGGCATCAAAGAACATATCGCCCTGACCCTGCTGGCCGAGACAAATGAAGCGATTATCGCTGTACAGCTCAATGTGCAGCGGAACATTCTTCGATGCGTGCGGAGGAATGGAGCTGCTGTAGCCGAAGATGTGCAGGCCCTTACCCGACTGGCTCACCTCCACATAGCAACCCGCAAACTGCGTGCACAGTTCAGTTGCCAGACGGGACCATGAGTTGGCACCTTCCAGTGCACCATCGATGTCAATGCAGAAACGCCCGTCGCCATCAATAATGACACCGGCGCGGTAATTTGTGCCGAGTCCAGCCGCAGTCTGCTGCGCCTGCTCCAGTGTCATGCGGTCAGCCGTGTGGAGGCTGGTTACAATACCCTGCGCATTACAGGGCATCTTTTCAGTACGGTCGCCGCGTTGCTCAAGCTTACAAACGATAAATTTGGAGTGAACGAATTCACCCCTCGTGGTTGAGGGGATTGTGCTCATCAGTTATCCCTTAAATATTATTGTGCGAGACTGGTCAGTGCTTTCAGGCGCAGTTCCTGTGGTGCAGCCTGTGCTGCTGCTTCACCTGCTGCGATACCTTCCGCAATCAGTTTCAGGTCTTCATGCTCTACAGCACGTTCCATTACAGCATTTCGCAGCAGCGCCACAGACTGCCAGTGGTGGTTAACGGTACCCAGCGCCACGCCTGCTTTAGCAGCAATGTCATCCCGCTTCAGGCAGGAGAAACCGTCACTCAGTGCCATACTGTAAGCCACATCAAGAATTCGTTCTTTGGTCATCATCTCTAATCCGGTAGTAAAATATGATACAGTATTACACGTGTTTGACGGTGTGGTCAATGGTTAAAGAGGCTTCCAGCGTATAACATCATCGACATTAAATGTACCGATTAACGTCAGAAAGAATTTTGAACCATCACTCATTTCCAGATACATGCCGTCAGTAAAACCTGTTGCCTCAATATGTAAGCGCACTTTAACAGATTTTTCCGGCAACTTGTCTTTCACCAGTGTCCACTCACTCATAACTCACCACTCCCGTTCCAGAATTTAAAATCACCGCCCAGCGATGTCACAATCTCACCAAAACGCAACTGTGCCTGCTCGTGTTCGGTCCCTTTGTACTTCCAGCCTTCACGCTTCACCTCACGTGCCACAAACTGACCCAGTGTGATACCGACCATATCAGGTGTAATAATGACCGGACGCAAGCCAATCAGGTCACTGGACTTCACGCGCTTGTTCATCGCCGGTGTGTCATTGCACAGTCCGTACCTTACAATCCGACCTGTTTCATCTTTTAGCGCCCCGCAATTGTTCCTGAAGAGTCGCCAGCCCATCTTACTGGCAGTCAGTCGCGCCAAATCCTGCACACGTGCCTCACTGCGCTCACCACTCGACACATGCTCCGTACTCTCCACACCCATAATCTGCGCCAGTTCAGACAGTGCATCATGGGACAACCCGTGGCGTCGAGCCCACTCATGGATAGCGGGGGTCATTGTGGTGGCTCCGGCAGTGGTTGCCAGTGTGTCTCTAACCCTCTCACACAGTTCCCGGGGTATGTCCAGAGTGCATCATAGTCGCCATCTCTCACGTAAAAACCTAACCCAACATCTTCGCCATCTGTTACCAGTACATCTGCGTACTCTTCAGGTAACTCATCCTCAACACTAATCCACTCACTCATAACCCAATCCTCTCTCTTAATTTATCAGCTTCAACAGCCTTCAACGCCTGTGCCTCAATCCATGACACTCCATATGTGAGATAGAACTTGCGGAAAATCTCACTGTCGCTCAGTCCTTCAGCGCGACGATAACCGGCCCATGTGCTGAGACTATAATCCAGCCTGACGAGCGCGTCAATACGTTGCGCCTGTCTTTTCACATTAGCGAGCACCCCTAACTGCGGCACACCCATCCCGGTCAGCCTGTCACGCATTGCCTCGGGTGTCTCACGTGCTCCCACAACCTCAGCACGCATCTGTGCAAGTGTCTCGGGGTCAAGCTCCAGCAGGTCACCATCAACATACTCGGGGCCGCTACGCACCGCAGGCTTCGGTACAGGCTCACCACAATCCGGACACGCATCGAGATAACGCTCGTACACAGCGGTGCAGGCTGTACACACACGGATAGTGCTTGGCTCACTCTTACCGGTACGTCGCTCACGCCGGTCCAGACTCCACTCGCGTGGTGCATCGGGCAGGCCGTGGCGGAGTACATTAGAGACAGCGTCGATAACTGTCAGATGGGTTTTACCTGTATCATCGCTCTTACGTGTACCTCTTCCGAACATCTGACAGTAAAGAGCGTAGCTCTGAGTGGGTCGTGCAAATGAGACAACTTCTAGAGAGCTAACATCAGTTCCCTCTGTGAGGACGCTGTCATTTACAATTTGTAAAATTTTACCGCTCGCAATGTCGCGCAGAGCCTGAATTCGTTCATGGTCTGACATTCTTCCCGATACGGCTACAGCAGGTACACCGCGTGAGCGATACTGTTCAGCGACCTGTTCAGCCATATCGACCCCGACTGTAAATGTCACACCGCGTTTACCCGGCGCAATTTTTAGATAATGCTCAACAATGTCCCCGACAATATGAGATTTACCGATTTCCTCTTTAAGTTCTCTCTCGGCATAATCCCCCGTGGTTTTACTGACACCCACCCGGTCAAGCCTTAAATCTGTCGGAGGACAGTAAATCTTGTAGTCGCTCAGATAGCCCATAGTAATCAGGTCACGCATGGTTGGCCCGACAACCAGAGCATCCCCATAGCCATCACTTTCACGGGACAATCCTTTACCGTCAGCGCGACATGGTGTCGCAGTAAGGCCTAAACCACGCGCTCCAGACTGGTCAAGAGGGGTGAATACACCACCCCATGTTTGAGAGTCGCGAGTATAATGGTGAAATTCATCACCAATGATGGTTAGTTTGTCTTTATATGCTTTCAATTCATCTATGTGTTTTTGCTTTACGGACTGAACTGAAGCTACCGTGATACGTGCAGATGGGTCATAAAAGTTTTGACCGTGTTCTTCCATATGCAAACGTGTTGCATACTTGATGGTGCTCTGAGCAGCGATTATCGCGTGACGCAGACCGTTACGCGCAAGGGTATTGCTTAACTGTGAAATCAACTCCGACCTGTGCGCGGTAATGAGAATGCGTTGTCCTCTGTTAGCTTCCAAACGTGCAATTTCACACAGTACGGAAGCTTTACCAGACCCGGTTGGCATCACTAGAACGACAAATCTTTTACCAAGTCCCCATTGAGCGTAAACCTCATCAATAGCGTCTTGTTGATAAGGGCGCATCTTAAGCATTATCTGTCCTTTTGTATGTCTGGTTTTACCTTTGAAAGCAACCTCGGTCATTGCGCGTTCCACATCCCAACCGTAATAGAAAAGACGACCTTTTATTGTGAGATATGGGATGCCTGAAATCTCAGAAAGTTCACGAATATCATACATCTGCCCACGATATTCATATTTAACCGTATCGGTGCGGTTGCGAGATTGTCTTTCATTACCCATCCAAATGCAGTTATCCGGCTCATAATGACCATTTACGTCTGTTCTTTCGATGGTCAAACCTTGAACATAACCGGTTTTCTTCGCCCAGTTGTGGAAGTTTTCAAATGATGACCACTCGTCACAAACCTGAATACCGCGACTACCATAGTGCGGGTAATCTTTACAGTTTGGGTTGTTACAACGCTGGCGCATTGCTTTCCACACCCAGTACAAGCGCTGATTGCCTTTGATTAGTCCATGCGTCTTCGGCATATCACTCACTCCCTAACACATAAATCTTGCGGTTAATGTTCGACTCAATGCACCGTGCGTTACGGATGAACCGTGCCGCAACGTAAGGCGGCACTGCCACACCATTGAGATAGAACTTATCTTTCTTGCTGGTTGAGTTTGCCCACCCGTAGCTGGGACGGTGCAGTTGTTTAATGGTTATCATTTTTGGACATCTCCCATGCTGCCTGCCAGACCTTCCACGCTAAGTTCACACGTGCATCCATATAATCCCCGCTTCTTTTGTGTCGCATGAGTGAAACACCCGGGTAACGCGCATACCACCATTCTTCAAAGTCATTCCTCATTTTCTTTCCTCATTGTGTTGACGAGAACGTCAGTATGCAATAGTATGTCTCTCAACGCAACTCACCGAGGAAGAAAATATGAGCAAATTAATAAGAGATGGTCGGGTAGCTGTTCTGGTCAGTTACGATTTCGGAGCAGGATGGTCCACCTGGAATGATGAAGAAGATATGGTCTTCAACGCACGCGTGGCTTTAGCGGTGTTGAAAGAATCCGATGAGACACCAGAACAAGCTGCTGAAGCAGAGTATCCCAAAGCTTATCACGGAGGTGTTGACCAGTTGAAAGTTGAATGGCTACCAGTAGGTACAGCTTTTAAAATTAATGAATATGACGGTTCGGAATCGTTACAGCTTTGCGAATACACAAACTGGAAAATTGCATAATAGGAGTCAACCACAAATGAGTCACATTAAACTTAGCATCCCAAACGATGATGAAGTCGCACTGCATTACTTTGGTGAGGCGATGATTAAACTGGCGGCAGCTATTCGCGGTGAAGACTCCGTGGATGTGCGTGTTGAGCCTATTACCATGAAGATTGATGAGCAAGCATTGGAACGCCTGCAACAAGCCACACGAGACCTGATGCAGGCTGCTCCGGCTATGTTGCGTAACAACGATGTGGACGGGTCAATTGAGGTTCACGGAAAGTTAAAAGTAGTAGAACCAGACACCACATCACAGCAGGTTGAATCACTCGCAATTCCGGTAGAAGCAAACGGTGCAACATACGAAACGGATTTAGGCTCTGACAATCCGCAAGCTGTACCCGTCACCGACTCAACCGGCACACCGTGGGACGAGCGTATCCACTCTGCCAGCAAAGCACTGAACAGTGATGGTACATGGCGTGTGCGTCGTAAGCCTGCCGACAAGACGCCGGAAGAGTGGGCGGAGTATATCAAGTGGGTAGAGGAAGATATTCACACTATCCAACATGGTGAGAGTATTGATGACTGGGCAGACGAGCAAATTGCTAAGCTGGAGAATCCCGAACCACCTATCACAACAGAAGGCGACGACTTCCACACGGATGCAGGTGTGGTAACTGAGCAGCAGGTGGCAAGCTTCCCGCCTCCGCCGCCAGTGCCGGTACCGCCTGCACCTGAATTTGATGCACAAGAGCAACTCGATTGGATGGCGAAAACTCCTGCGCTCACCGAAACGGAACGTCATGAGCTTAAGGTTAAGGTGAATAATACCGCCATGACCTTCCCACAGGTAATGGCTTTCCTCACCGAGCGTCACGGGCGTATCACATCTGCACAGGTGGACCGGATTATTGCAGACATGGGTCTGGAGAAGATTACCGACCTGAACACACAACCGGAGCATACCGGACCATTCATTGCACGCGTTAAAGCGCATCTGGGGGAGTAGTCATGGACAGGCTGGTGATTTCCGCAACGGGTCATCGGCCAAATAAATTAGGCGGTTACGGTGACGAAGTTTACCACCGCCTTGTTAAATTGGCCGAACAATACATCAATGAAATCAAACCCACAGATATAATTTCAGGCATGGCGTTAGGATGGGACCAGGCATGGGCACATGCGGGTATAAATTTAGGTGTCCGAGTACACGCTGCTATTCCTTTTTTGGACAAGAATCACAATGGCCTCAAAAATCTCAAGAGCATTTTAAATGGTTGTTCTATCAATGTTCAGGTCAGATTGTTGTTTCGGAAGGTGGTTATTCGCCATATAAAATGCAGGTCAGAAATGAATGGATGGTAGACCACTCTGAACGAATTGCTGCGTTATGGGATGGTAGCAAGGGTGGTACGGGTAATTGCATCAAGTATGCACAAAATAAAAACAAAACTATTGACAATTTATGGACCAGATTTGAGGTATTGAAATGACCAGCCCACAACTCCCCAAAGCATCTGATGCGTTACAGTGGATGAAGTGTCACGGCTCCCGCGCTGCGCAGCAATTACACCCCGGTCCGCCGGGGGAATTATCAATGAGCAAGCTGGAGGGACGCGCCTGTCACGAGGTGGCGCAGAAGCTGTTTCGCAATGAACCGTTTGGTGACATCGTGGGCAGTCTGTCGCAGGACGGTATTGTTATCACACAGGAACTGTTTGAAGCAGCGCGTGAGTATTATAACGACGTGTGGGGTTACTGTAACAGTCATGGTATACCACGCAGTGAGATACAGGTTGAGAAGCCTGTGTCACTGGAGCACCACTTACCGGGCTGGTTCGGCATTCCGGATGTTGCGGTGCGTAACACCGAACTTAACCATCTCATCATCTGGGACGGTAAGTTTGGTCACTCACTGGTTGAGGTGTACGAGCACTGGCCGATGATTCTCTATGCTGGTGGACTCATCCAGAACGGTGATGGGTTTGAACCAGACATTATTGAACTGCGCATTGTACAACCGCGTGGATTTCACAGTGAAGGTACCGTGCGTAAGTGGTGTCTGACCATGGACGAATTGTCCGACTATTTATCACAGATTGACATTGCACTGAGGGAGGTGCTGTCAGATTCACCCATCTGCACACCCGGACCACAGTGTAAGAACTGTACCGCTCGTGCACACTGCGACGCTCTGCAGCGTACCGGGTATGACAACATCGACTATGTCGCACAGCTGCAGACTCACACGCTGTCCGGTCACAGCCTCGGTGTGGAGTTAAAGCTGTTACAGCGTGCGCAGGAGATGATTAAGATGCGCCTCAGTGGTCTGGAGGAGCAGGCGCTGCATGAGATTAAGCAGGGACAGCATGTGCCATTCTACACCGCCAAACCCACGTATGGTCGCAAGCGGTTCCGCAAGGACATTCCTGTAGAGCAGTTGATAATGCTCGGCGATTTGTCAGGCGTGGACATCCGTAAACCCGTGGAAGTAGACACACCTGCACAGTGCATCAAGAAAGGTATCGACCCGGCAGTGATTGAGCAGTACGCCGAAACACCCACCACAGGTGTGAAACTGGAGCCGGTTACAGAACGTGGAATAAAAATGGTATTTAGTCGTTGACGAGTGCGTCAGACTCAATTATATTACATCACACAGAGGCGGAACGGTCCGCACTGAACATTAGCAGAGAGGATTTACAAGATGGCTCAATTTACATTTGTTACCCCAGTTGCCCGCCTGATTCACGGCCACCCGATGAAGCAAAATACCCGTACTGACGAGAAAACCAAGCAACCAATCATCGGTAAAGACGGTCAACCCGTCAAAGAAGTTTACATCGGCGTGGCAATCCCTAAAGGAAGTGAAACAAGCTGGAAAACTACCGACTGGGGCAAACAAATTGTTATGGCAGCTCTGGATGCCGAAAATGGTTATATGCAAGCTCAGGTTGACCGCGACGACTTTTCATTCAAGGTTGTTGATGGCGACAGTCCGATTCCAAACCAGAATGGTAATGCACCTTCTTCTGACCCGTACAAGCGCGGTCACTGGGTGTTGAACCTGACAACACGCATTCCTTACCCGTCGTATCACGTTGGTAAATACAGTCCGCTGGATGCAATTCAGGATGTTAACGCAATTAAACTCGGTGACTATGTACGAGTAAGCATTGTTGCTAAAGGCAATAAGCCTGCAAAATCACCGGGCGTATACCTGAACCCTAACATGCTTGAGCTGTCTCGTCCGGGCGAAGCGATTATTCGTGAAAGCAGCGGTCCTGATGCAGCGAGTGTATTCGGCGGCAGTGCTCCTGCAGCAGCATTCAGCGCACCAACACCTCCAGCAGCACCTGTGCCACCGCCTGCAACTGACCTGCTGGTCACTCCTCCTGCGCCACCTGTAGAGGAGAAGTACAACGTGAACGGTACGATTTACACCAAGTCACAGCTGCTGAGCTTCCCCGGTTATACCGAAGAAGTATTAACCACGCTGACACGCGCTTAACCATATCGCCCCGGTGTGAGCCGGGGTGTTTCGAGAAGGGGACTGAAATGAAAAGATTCTTAAGACACTTATTATGGGATGGAGTATTGTGGGCTTTATTAGCCGCATGTTTCTTCCAATTACCTTATTCCGGGTATGCTGAAAACGTTTTGAGCTTTCTGGGGATTTTCTTGCTTGTATTGGCTGTGTTTTGTTTATTTGCAGTTGATAAGGTTGCTAAATCTATCGGTGAAGAGGCTGGATATAAACCACGCGGCAAAGTCTATAAAACTTACATGTTCATCACAACCGTTGCAGAGGTCGCAGTTGTGGCAGCGCTCGGGTGGTATTGGGTAGCGGCAGGTTTTGCCCTGTACGCAATTGTAATGACAGCTGTACGCACTGAGGCGGATAAACACTATGTGCCAACACACTGACAAACTGCGCAGTTATGACGAGAAGCTGAACGAGCTGGAGCGTGCAACACGTCAGACTGAAGAAGAGCGCCGGGAGTACATCAACCGGCATGGACTGAACAAACCTGTTAAAGACAGCGGGTATACGAAGGGGTGATGATGTATGTTACAGCTGAAAGATTTGAAAGTGGGTGACAAGCTTTTAATGCCTTATTTTGATGATAAAGTATGCATCGTAGATAAGGTTGACGAAAGGGATGATGAACAACCAATTCACGTCGTTTGGCAAGACGGCACTCAGGCATGGCCGCAACAACGATATGTCTGCGAAAATACAGTAAAACTTTAAGCCCCGAAAGGGGCTTTTATCTCTCTGAGAGGACCGAACATGAATTACCTAAGCAAGTGCGACCCTATTAACGGCTGCGGCAAAACCTATCCCGCTGACTTGAACAATTGCCCACACTGTGGCGCTGACCACGCCTTTTCCAGTCCTGCGCCGGTTGACCCTAAGTGGTGGACTTACGACATTGAGACATATCCCAACATCTTCACGTGCTGCCTAATTCACGTCGCGACCGGTATGGAACTGGTTTACGAAATCTCCGACCGTAAGAACCAGCAGGAAGAATTTATTCAGACGTTGTTTAACCTCGGACAGAGTAAAGCATGGGGTGTAGGGTTCAATAACCAGTCGTTCGACTATCCTGTTATCCACTGGGTCGCGCAGAATCCCGGCTGCAGCGTGCAGGAAATTTACAACAAGGCACAGCAGACCATCAGCGCAAGCAACGGTAACCGCTGGTCTGTCATGGTGTGGGATAATGAACAGATATTTCCACAACTGGACCTGCTGTTGCTGAACCACTATGACAACAAGGCACGCATGACCAGCCTGAAAGCGCTGGAAATTGCCATGCAGTCGCACACCGTTAAAGACCTGCCTTATCCCGTGGGAATGATGCTGAACGACGAGCAGAAAGACAACCTTATCATCTACAACCGCCACGACACACGTGAAACTACAAAGAAGATGATGCGTTGCCTCGGTGCTATTGAGTTCCGTGAGGAGCTGACAAAACTGCACGGGCGCAACTTCATGAACCATAACGATACCAAAATTGGTAAAGACTACTTCGTTATGGAGCTGGAAAAGAATGGCGTGCAGTGTTTCATCAAAGAGCCGGGACAACGCCGCCAGCCGCGCCAGACACCGCGCGAAAACATTGCGTTTAAGGATGTCATTTTTCCGTGGATACGATTTGAGCGACCCGAGTTTAATGACATTCTGGAACGTTTTCGCACTAAAACAATTTACAAAAAGCAACTGGATGAACTCGCTGATGCTGACGAAGCTAAAGCAAAACTTGTTACTAAAGGCGTATTTAAAGACCTACAGTGCACCATCAATGGTTACACTTTTGTTTTTGGTGTCGGAGGTATCCACGGGTCAATAGAATCTACAGTGGTTAAAACAAGCGACACACATCAGATTGTTGATATCGATGTTAGTTCAATGTATCCCAGCATAGCCATTGTTAACCGTATTTATCCTGAGCATCTCGGTGAAAAATTTTGCGACATTAACAAATACTTTTTTGATGAGCGTCTGCGTGTTGGTAAGAAAACAACAGCAGGTGCAGTGTACAAGCTGGCGATGAACGGTGTGTATGGTGACAGTAACAACGCTTACGGCCCCTTCTACGACCCTAAATACACGATGACCGTCACTGTGAATGGGCAGCTGATGCTGGCGATGTTATGTGAATGGCTGCTGCGTGTGACGGGGCTGAGCATAATCCAGTCCAATACCGATGGAGTGACCATGTTGTGCCCACATGGCAAGCTGGATGAAATGCGCCAGATTTGTAAAAAGTGGGAATCACTGACAAAACTTGAGCTTGAGGAAGTATTATACAAAAAATGGCAATCAGGGATGTTAACAACTACATCGCAGTTCCTTACAAAGGCGATGTCAAGCGCAAGGGGGCCTATGAGTACGAATACGATTATCATCAAGACCCTTCCGCTATGATTGCACCAATGGCGGCTGAAGCAGCGCTTGTTGACGGTCGCAGCGTGCGAGAATTCATAACAGGTCACCGTAACCCGTTTGACTTCATGCTGCGCGCTAAAGTTAACCGCTCTGACACATTGCTGATGCGCTGGCCGGAATTTAGTGTTGAACAAGAACTGCAAAAACGACTCGTTATTTCATGAGTCGTAATGGTGGTTTACTTGTCAAGAAAATGAAACCTAAAGGACAACCCGGTACTTACAAGCGCAAAAACAAACTCACGGATGATTTTTATTTTTCTATACTTCGTGAGATTCAGGCAAAGGGTGGCGAACGAATGGACGCTGCAGGCACGCCTTACGACGAACGCATCCACACGAGTAAGGGTAGTATGTGGCAGGAATGGACAGAGTCATCCCTCTGCGCCGGTTACCGTGTTACAGAGTGTGCAGATGCTTCAGACTTTGACTGGACAGCACTGAATTATGAGTGGTACATTCAGGAAGCAGAGAAGCTGGTATTGCCATTGCTGAACTGACCCACCTCTTACGGCTCGCTTTTACAGGAGCCGCCTTCCGTTAAGAATACTCTTATTGCACCTGCGTTGCCTCTGGTTCATGATTAAGTTATTATTATGCTTAACAACTGGTAAAAACCGTGAGCGAAATTATTGTGAGTGTTGACAAGATTGAAGCGTTGAGGGAAGACGTCACAGAATTTCGGCAGGATATGAAGGCGCTGAATCAGGCGGTTCAGCAACTCATCATCAATCAGAATGAAAACAAGTTCACAAAAGAGCACGTCGAGCGCGTTGAGGTTCTGCTCACTACCGGAATTGAAAAGCTTAATCAGACCCTGAGCGCACAGCAACAGCAGATTACCGAAATCGGTAAGACTGTATTCCTGCACTCGAAAGGTGTGACCGCGATGATAGTGGTTATCAGCCTTTTCCTGCCGTCCGTCCTTGGACTACTGGGCTGGAACTACTCACAGATGGAAGCACTTAAAGACCGTCAGGTGAGCCAGAATGTACGTCTCACTTTGATTGAGCAGAAGCTGGACCTTGACCCACGTGACCGTCCGGTGAACAAATAGCCTGCCACTTTTCATTGTGTGCCAGAATTGCACGCTTGGTCTGGGGATTTAAAACTTTCACATCGTTTGCCGTTACATAAATTGGAACAACCCAGTTACACGCAGTATCGACCACGACCGGGTCACTCTTTACGTTGCCATTTGTTGAGCAGCTCGCTGTCAACATCAGCATCGGAAGAATTAGAAACTTTCTGCTCAGCATTTGACGCCTCTTTCACCACGGTTGACTGACGTTCGGTAACGGCCTGTGCTGCTTTCACGGATGCTTCACTCTGCTCTTGTGCCGCTTTAGTCTCCGCCGTACTCTTACCTTTGCTATGACCGCTCCACCATGCACCAATGATGGCGAGGATGAAGGTAATGGCTGCACCACCCCACGCATATAACTCAGTCATCTTTCTTCTCCAGTTCTTTGCGCTGCTGGTCCAGTTTTGGCTGACGGATGAACTTCGAAATTACACCAAGCGCAATCAGAGCATAACTGATGTACTGTGCAACATTGACAGGCAGCGCAGCCTTGAGGTCAGCCGGTAACATAAGCCACACCTGAACCAGTGCGTCAGGCGCTGCAGAGAGATAAACACCCAGCGCAGTACCTGCACCAATCAGCCAGACTGACCATGTTTTCCACAGCAATCTGGCGTGTGCGACAAACTCAAGCCGCGTGTACTTATGAACAATGAATAGCACGATGACAATCCCCAACACAAAGGTTAAAAGTAAACATTGTTATATCTCCACGCGGTTTGCCAGCCATCCGTTAATGAAACGGCGCTGTGAAGCGTTGGCTTCAACCAGTTCAATGTAGCGAACACCCTGCAGGCAGTTAAGCGCCTTAACCAGGATCTCGGCGGCGTTAGCGCGTGAGTTCAGATAAGCGACTACAGCACCGCGCGTTGCAGGCCCCATCTTACCATCCACAGCAAGCCCGCTACCCTGCAGCGCATTGACTGCACGCTGCAGGAATTTCGTAGCTGTCGCTGGTCCCATGTTGACACCGGTGTCGAACAGTTCTGCAGCAATGGCCGACGGAAAAGTGCTGAAGCCCGGCTTGACCAGATATTCATTGCGGTAAATATCTTTGGCGGTTTGCAACGGAAGGTCACGCATTGGGCCGGTGTAGCCATTAGCACGAGCCGTGGCAACTGTGATGCCGTAATTGGTTTCCCCGCCCTTATCGGACGGGTCGTTTACGTAACCACCCTCGGCTTTCACCGTGGCGTTGATGATGTCATCAAGAGTCATTCTTTACGAACTCCCCTTTTCTTTATCGTAAATACATCCGATGTCACACCACTGGTCTTTTTCAGTTTTACCGTGGTGTAACCTTTGCCCGGACCCCATTCACTTTTACCATCCCACACCACAACATTATCAACTTTATTACCGTTAGTGGTAATTACTGCGTAAGTATCCATTATGCATACTCCCAGATGCGACATGCACCACCGTAACCTGCGTTTCCTGCATAACCTGCTTTGTTGGCACCAAGATAAACACCATCAGATGCCGCACCAAACATCGTTCCCGACATAGGACCAATGGCATGGGCTGTATAGTTTGTAGCAATACCAAATGAAACCTGAATAGCATTGGGAGCAGTACGACCAAAAATGCTGGAAATTATACCGGTTCCGGTTGGTGCAGCCGCTGGTAGTCCAACAGACGAAGTAATTGAGCCTGATGTTGGTGTTGCTGAATAGCTACCTTGTCCACCGGGACAGGTGAGTAATGAACCGAATACACTCTGTCCGCCCGTACCGCCCATTCCGGTTTGCCCACCGGGTGTTCCACCACTACCAATGGTAACAGCCTGCGCAGTTGGGTTAGTATAGATAGCCATTGCATAAGCACCCTGACAACCAGGTGATGTACATACGGATGTTGTGGAGCTGGTTGCAACTGAACCACCTGAACCACCCGCACCACCTACCAGTTCCACGATAATTTTTTCGTTCCCGGCGTAGGTGTATAAGTACCCGAAGTTGTCATGAGTACGGTGTTAAGCAGGCGACCCGGTGTAGCGAGTAAAAGCGCGTTGAAATACTGCGATGCCCCCACGCTGTCAACGGTCCCATCTGCAGTCATGCCCGCAGCGGAAAGCAGAGAACTGAAGAAACCAGACCAGTCGTTGGCCCAGTCCTGTTCCAGATAAGAGCCATCCTGAGCATCAGGTGCGGTACGGTTTTTAAATGCACCCTGCGGTTGACCAGTTGTGGGATTGGAAAACCGGCCCGGATATCGTTCGTTACG
>ADGO01000068.1_pt1 | contig 17457 bp, 14 predicted proteins | sample 268308 | NCBI WGS metagenome assembly ADGO01 (sample SAMN00007042, study PRJNA41493) | compost metagenome | isolation source: bioreactor | place: USA | collected 2008-02-06
TGGCCCGGTACCACCCCGGCGACCTGCCGGCACCCTGTCCCGGCGCCATGCCGGCGCCACCCCGGCACCACGCCGGCCCCGATGGGCTCAGGAACCGCCGAGCTGGTCTTCCAGCTCCGTGACCCGGGTGGTCAGGGCCTCCACCATGGCGGACAGCTCCTGAACGGCGCTCGTCAAGATCGGGATCAGCTTGGTCTGATCTATCACCTGGGGGATGATCGAGCCCTCGGGCGGATCGTCATCTTCCACCGGGGCCGGCGCTACGGCGTCCTTCTCCCCCGTAACCGCCAGGGGGACCACGGCCTGGACCTCATGAGCGATGAACCCTTCTCCCGACCCCCCGTTGATCCAGTCGAAGGTGACAGGCCGAAGCGCGTTCACCCGGTCCAACCCGTCCGTGATCTCCCGGACGTTCGTCTTCAACCGATAATCACTGGAGGTGTTGTACGTGGTAGCAGAGTCAGTCACTGATATGGACCCGACCACAGATCCTTGATGTCTGAACTGAGCGACAGGGCCGTTACTCCCACCCACCCGGTTCAGATGCAGGCATACATTATCTCTGGCTATCTGTACACCGATACCGTCTGTGAGGACGATTCCGGCATCCGTGGTGCTGTTGAATACAGAGGTCCGACCATTCCAGAACACCCGGCTATCACCGAAATTGATCCCAGGCGTTTCAATTACCCCGGCTACCGGCCCCTCGGCTACCGGGCCGATGACCAGTAGCTGTCCGCGAAAGGAAATGACGGAAACCGTATCGCCAATGAGCATCCCCGAAGAAGCCAACCGAGGGATGTCCTTCGGAATGGTCACCCCGGACATCGATATCCGAACGGTTCCGTCCTGGTTGACAGCGGTAACTGTGGCGGTTCTCATCCGCACGGTGTCCTCCCCACCGGGGGAGGGAACCAACTTGTTCAACAGCTTGGTGTAATCAGTAGTCATCAAAGTTCCCTTACCTGGAGTGAGGTGTCTCCGAGAAGGTCCACGGTCACGGCGTCTACCGCCAGCGCGCGGCCCGCCACCGAGATCACGTCCCCGGCGTCCACGGTCGGGTCATAGGGCCGGAGCAACGTGTACCCGGCCCCCTGGCCGACGTGCTCAGCCAGGATGGTTTCCGCCGCGCTCTGGGCCTGGCTCACGGTCTCGATCAAGGGGGACGAGAAGAACCGCGTGACGCGACCGTACGGACTGGTTCCCGGCCCGGTGCCGGCATAGGTGGGGGACGAGGGGTCATCGTCCATCGCCACCGCCTGGACCGGTGGCTGGCCATCCTGTGGCTCCCCTCGGACTACCACCACGTTGGGCGGCCGGACATCGAAGTCCGAGGACAGACTGGTGAGCTGGTCCAGCGGGTAGGCCGAGGTCGCGTCCGGGTTGATCGCACCGATCCGGATCTCCCCCACCCGGTCGTACCAGGCGCGCCGACTGAACCCGTTGAGAACGTCCTGGATTTCTGACCACGGCCCGGTCTCGGGATCGAGCCCGAAGACCCGAGCGTCCCCCAGGGTGGTCCCGGTGTTGCCCACCTGGGGGTTGAACCCGGACCGGTTGGTCACCACGATGTTGACCATCTGGGCCAGGTCGGTTCCTGACGCGACGGTCAACGGGCTCTCGAACCGGTAGCGCTCCACCCGGTCCGAGACATCCACCAGGCCCACCTCGGTGACCCGCTCCCCAGCTATTGTGCGCGCCCTGGAAGAGGCAACCACGTACGTCCCGTACGGCACGGTTGACAATGAACCGTCAAGAAGGGTGAGGCCCAGCTCTACCGTCACCGTGGTCCCGAACGGGGTCAACAGGTCCCCGGGCCGGCGCGGCATCACATCATCACCAGCGAAAGTCAACCGGCCGTCCCAGAACCCATTCCGGCGGTGGTCCTGGGTGAAGCTGCCCGAGATGGGCTCCAGCACCCGGGACACCCCACCCCGGGAGAAGGTGATCCGGCTCCAGCGCCGGTACCCGGTAGGGGTGGAGAGCGCGGCCTGGTGGCGCGCAGACGCAAATCGCGTAGCCATTACAGGAACTCCGAAGGGTCCGGGGTGGTCGGCCAAGGCTGGCGGACCATCATGACCTGGAGGGCCTTCACTCCTGGGGCGGGCGCGATCACGCGCCAGCTCCCCGGAGCGAACCATCCCGGCGTGCCGCTTACCGGGGAGTAGTAGACCCGCTCGGCACTCAGGATCTCCTCCAGCTTGTCTATGGCTGGCTTACCCTCCACCCCGATGGTCAGGACCATGTCCTCTCCGGCCAGGGTGGTCGCCACGGTGTGGAGGCCCCCGTCCAGCGGGATCGAGTCCACCAGGCTCCGGGGGAATTGGCTAGTCCGGTCGGTGACCACCGCGATCTTCTCCGTGAAGGTGGCCAACCGGTCCAACCCGTCGCCGTAGGTGAAGGCCGGGACGGTCATCGAGGCGAACTCGGTCACTCTCAGCTCGGGGACCGGGAGCGGCCCCCCGCTGATCGTGCCGTCCAGCCGGACGAAGTGGACGCGCCGGTACGGGGGAATGTGGCTGACGCTGTTCGTGGTCCCGCTGGACCGGCTTCCCACACTCGGGGCCGCTGAGGCGGTGTTCCCGCTGGAGTGGGTGTGGCCGGTGGTCGGGCTCGGGCCGAGGTCGCCGAAGCTGGGCGCGTTGAAGCTACCGGTGTTGCTGGTCTGAACGCTGGTGGAGTGGTTGTGACTGGGCAATGAATGACTGTGGCTCGGGGTGGAGTGGTTGTGACTGGTGGAGCCCCCGGTGGAGTTGACCGAGTTCGAGCCCCGATCCCGCGCGAACCAGTCCCGCATATCCGGCGTGCCGTTGGTCCCGTCACACCAGCTCAAAAGCGGGTCCAAGTTGGAGATGTCACCCAGGTACAGGCCGATGATCCGTGTCTGGGTTCCTCCCCCGATGTTGCGGAGCACCCGTAGCCGACGGTTGGGCGGTTCGTGGTTGGCCGATCCGGTGGTCCCCCCGCTGTTGCTGCTGGTGGACCCCGTAGAGCTGGAGCCCACGCTCATCGGGTGGCGGTGGCGTGGCAACCATGGCGGGGTGGACGACCCGAACCCGGCGTTCACCCCCACCGGCACCGAGAGCCCAGTCTGGCCCAGGGAGTGGGTGTGGCTGAACCCGGAGTGAGAGTGGCTGTTCACGGTGTGGGTGTGGGTGGAGCTTCCCGAGTTCGAGCCGCCCCCTGATCCGGGGTCGGCACCCCGGAGGAACCGTCCGGCGCTGTCAGCGTCATCGGTCCAACCGCCTACGGACTCCATAGCCCAGCCGAGCACACCCACCGGGTACTGGCTCTGGGCACCGTCACTCTGAATCCAGATCACGGTGCGATAGGGCGGTAGGTTGCTGGCCGAGCTCGTACCTGGTGAGCTGCTTCCGCTGTTCTGGCCCGAGTGTGACCCGGTAGAGCTGGGCCGGGGGTGGGAGTGTGGCTGGTCCGCCTGTTCTTGGGACGCGCCGACGAACCGCGCGCTGGTGGTGCTGGCGTTGCTGGTCCCGGTTGACCCCCCCACGGCGTGGGAGTGCGACCCGATCGAGTGATTGTGGCCCGGGGTGGTGTGGGAGTGGGTGGCACTGCCTCCGGTGCCGGTAGGCGTGCCCGAGCTTATGTTCCCGCGCGGGAACACTCCGTCCAGCGCGGTTACCCGGGACCATCCGGACGGGATGGTAGCCACCGAGCCCGGCCAGGCCAGAATCAGGTCAGCCGGGATGGTGTCCGGTAGCTCCACGAAGGTGGAGACGTATCCGTGGTAGCGCACCCGGTAAGTGATGTTGCACTCCTCGGTGTGGACCTCACACTGGCCGTTGACCCGGGAGTAGCGGGGATCGAGCTGGGGGATCGCCAGGTCCAGGTAGGTCCCGTTCAACCCGTCCGGGACCACCGCGATCCGGTGGGAGCCTGTGCAGTCATCCCGCCAGACCTCGGCCACCACGTAGTTGTTGTCCCAAGTCTGGCCCCCGGGATTGCTCCAACTGACCCGGTACCCGCCGAACATCTCCTCCACCATGAGTACCGGGGGGAAGGGGGCGGGACGGTTACCGCCACGTCGAAAGAGACCACCTGGGTGTGCTCGAACGGGTCCGAGCCCCGGATGGTGGAGCGAACTGTGAAGGTGGCGGTGTAGGAGCCGTCATCGAGCCCGGTATCCACCTGGACCGACTCGGGTGGGGTGCCGGAACCGCTGGCGCTGAAGACTTCCCCTGAGCTACCCGATACCGATACGGACCAGTCCCTGGCGGGAAGCCCGTCATAGCTCGGGGATCCGAAGTAGAGGGTCGGCTGGTTGGTGTCGGTGATCGTACTGCCGGACTGGTCAGTTCCTGAGCCGTCGCGTACCTCGGGCGAGTAGTCCGGGCGCTGCCGGCAGTCTATATCGATGTAGCACTCGGCGGTACGAAGCTCGGTCGCACCGCCAGTGGAGTTGTGCATCCACCCGCCACCGATATTCAAGTTAGTGAGTGCGCCAGCGGTGGCCAGGCCGTACCCGGAGTCCTGGAACCAGGAAGAGGTCTGTTCGCTGAAAGTGGTATCGACCGAAACCGTGGAGAACCCGATCCAGTCGAGCTCCCCCCGGCCTACGTCGATGTCTTCCAGCGCTGATCCGGCATCGGTCTGGATGCGGACTCGGCCCCGGATCCGGTGGCGCTGGTGGTTGGCCGGTGGGGTGTGGGAGGCCACCCGGAGGCTCCAGTTGTCCCCGGAGTCAACTTCGGACAACTCGATGTACGTGGCGTCATCGTCGTCCGCAGTGACCTCATCCAAGGTCCCCGAGGGTACGGCGGTTCCTCCCCCCGCCTTCCGGGTGAAGATCGGCCGAAGCGTATCAATGACAGCCATCTACACTCCTACGTCTGCGACCTGTGGCTCCGGTTCCGGGCCGGTGGCAATGAAATCGGCCCGAACCTCCCGGATACGGCCGATCTTGACCACCCGGACCGACTCGGCCACCGGGGCGGCCCAGGTCTCGGTGGAATCCGAAGGAGAGATCAGGACCAACGGTCGCGCCAGGACCGCCCGGAGCGCAGCCAGTTCGGCCTCGGACTCTACAGCCGTGACCATCCGAAGATTCCGGCCCCCCGGGGGAGCTGAGCTCACGAACCGGCTTCCCATCACCCCGGTAGCGGCGGTGAACGGCCTCTCCACCTCCCACTCGAAGATTCCCCAGACCCCGAAGTACATCGGGCCGTCGGGGCCGTAGGTGCGGATCAGGTGCTCGTCCTCAGACCATTCCAGACAGAAGGTCTCGGGCTCGGGTGGTGGCTCGGGCTCAGTCTGGAACTGGATAAATGCCACTTCCTGGTAAGCGGGCTCGGTGGTAGTGCTGGCCAGGGTGCCGGTTCCCGAGCTTCCCACCTCCGGGGTGGCGCTGTCGGTGTCGCTGATCGAGTGGGTGTGAGCGTTGCTGTAGAAGTCGGTAGATCCGCTCTGGGCCTCCTGGCTCTGAGCGGCGACCTCGATGCTCCGGGAATGGGAGTGTCCGGTGGTGTCGTGGGTGTGGGTGTCCCCGGTGTGGGTGTGGCCGGCGGTCCCTCCACCGGTCCCTTCGATATTGGACGTATCTCCACGCGGGTAGCGTCCGAGCATGTCCGGCGTCCCGTTGGTTCCGTCGCACAACTCCCAACCGTCCGGGATGGTGCCCAGGGAACCCAGCCACAGGCCGATGATCCCCAGGGGAAGGCTGGGGTTTCCTGAAGTGTTCTGGCGTACCCGGAGGTTGCGGAAAGGTGGGTCGTTCGGACTGGCCGAACCCGAGGTACCGCCCGAGGCGGACTGAAGACTGGCGGTGGTGCCCGAGTTCACGGTGACCGGGTGGGTGTGAATGTTGCTCACCCGAGGGTTTCCAGCCCCACCGATACTGTCAGGCGTTGATCCGCTCCGAGGTCCAGTGTTCTCGGAAGTGTGCGTGTGCGGCGTTCCGAGGTGGGTGTGGCTGTCAATGGTATGGGTGTGGTTGTCCAGTTCGCTAGCGGCGGTGGCGCCACCGTCCCCGGCCGGCGCGGCCCCCTTCAAGAAGCGTCCGGTGGCATCGGCGTAGGTGTCCCATCCGGCCGGCGCGATATCGGGGAACAGGCCGAGTGCGCCATCCGGGACACCCAACGGGTTCCCGTTGGACTCGATCCAGATCACCTCCAGGCGTGCCGGATCGTTGGGGACGGCGGAGCTACCAGGCGCCGTGCTCTGGCTGACTACGTTGGCAGTACTGGTATCCGTGGTAGGTAGATCGTGAGTGTGGGTGGTACCAGCCCCGGACCCGGACCCGCCGAAAGTTTGGGAAGCCGAGGAGCTTCCCGAGGTACCCGCGCTCTGGGAGTGGAAGTGGTCCATAGTGTGGGTGTGGCCCGGGGTGGTGTGGGAGTGGGTGGCGCTGCCCCCGGTGTCGCCAGGTTGGGTGCCGGCGGTCGGGATTCCCTTGGGGTACCGGCTGTCCAACGTGGTGACCCGGTTCCACCCGAACGGGATTGACGCTTCAGTGTCAGGCCACGCGAAGATCACGCCCGCCGGAACCCCAGGGTTGAAGTCATCGGACCAGTTCGATACCAGGATCGAGCCCTCCACCCGGCCCACGGTGCGGGCCCGGTAGTAGGAACAGCACGGCTCGGGCTGGTGGTCGCAGCTTCGGCCCACCCCGTTACGTGGAACGGTGAAGTCCAACCACTCCGCACACTGGTCGGTCTCCAGGGGGCCGAGAATGGCTACGGTGGTGATCCGCTGATCACTGTGGATCGAGGCTCCTCCGGCCATGGTCCACGTGTTGCCCTGGGCGTCATCGAATTGTGTTGTCCCCAGAGGGTGCCCGGTGAAGTCGGGGGAGGCGACAACCGGGCCGGTGCGCCCGGATCGGACCTGAGCGTAGAGGACCCGACCCTCGAAATTCTCGAAGGCCCCGCCGGAGTAGGCCCCCACGGCCAGCTCGGCCGAGCTGGAGAAGATCGAGGTGGGGCCGGACCCGGTGACCACATTCCCGAGCTGGCGCCAGACCCCCTCCTCGTCCATGGTCTCGAAGGTGACCTCCCAGTTTCCCGAGCCATTGTCCACGTCCAGGAAGACCCGGAGGTGAACTCGGCCCAGGGCATCGATCGGCGCGCGCTCATCAGCGAATGCGGTCACTAGGCTGGTCACCGTGCCGTCCGGGCTCCAGGCCAGGAACGGGCGTCCAGCGCGCGATTCATCGGCCCCGCTTCCGTTGTCGGCCCCGTCCCAGTCCAGGCTCAGGCGCCAGGACCGCTGGTCCCCGGTGGTGAGGTACTTCGAGATCAGAGTTTGGTCCCCTCCCTGGGGGCGCCAGCCATCGGATCGTTGGGCGAGGACGGTCACCTCCAGATCCCCCGTGATGTCCAGGGGGTCGGCATCCTGCGCCCAGGCGTAGGAGCCGGAGAACCCGGTCAGGTTCAGGTAACCACCATGCGGGCAGTCCACCCGCTGGAGCTGAATCCAAGCCTGATCATCATCGAACTCGCTCGTGTCCGGAGCACACACTTCAACCCGGTAGAAGGGCTCCTCCGGCGTGACGACCGGTGGGTTCGGGGCGGGCACCGCACCTACCGCCATCGTGAAGGCCAGCTCCTCGATCGCCGAGGCGTAGGCGGTGTTCGCGCCGAGCGTGCTCCAGACCTGTTGGTGGAGCGTGTAGGTCCCGTTCTCCAAGGGTGCGATCAGCCGATCCACGGCCGGCCCGCTGACCACTCCGGTGTCCCAGACGATGGCCGAGGAGGCATCGGTCACCCAGTACCGGTACTGGCGTGCCGGAAGCCCGTCCAGCGCCAGCGCGCTTACCCGGGCGGTAGGGGTAACGGTGTCGGTGATCGTGGTTTCCGGGGTGCCTGAGCCGTCCAGGAGCTGGGGCGTGAAGGTGGGCGCGGCCCGGGTGTCCACGTCCAGGAACAGCTCGGTAATGCGTACCCCGGTGCTCTGGCCCTCCACGAAACAACTCAGTACGGTGGAGCCATCGTGTGGCGCCCCGGACTGCCAGGACCCGATGATGGTCTCCGGGCTACCGCCGAAGGAACCAGCGGCCCCGGCCACAAGCTGGCCGGTGGCCAACCGGACCGCCCACCAGGCCGAGCCACCCTCCCCCCGGGCCCGGATGCGGACCAGGTGGCGCCGTTCACCCACGGGAGGAGCATCCAAGGGGGTGGCCAGGATCATGGCCGATCCCGAGCCGGACCACTCAGCGTAGGTGGCGTCATTGTCGTCCGAGGTGACCCCGTGGAGGGTCCCGGAAGGTTGCGCGCTCCAGCCGACCCCGGAGGAGGTGGCCGAGGGCCGTAGCGTGGTTATCGTGCCCATGGGTCTACCTCACCAGAACCGATTGTGCCAGGCGCTCCAGGATGGCCTCGGCGGCCTGTTCTCCAGCCTCCCGGCCCTGGCCCTGAATCACCACGGCCCCGGGAGCTATGGTCACGTTCACCGCGCCAGCGGCGGCCCCGTCACCGCCCTGAACCCGACCGGTGAAGGCGCCGACCGAGCCCATGTCGGTGGTGATCCCGCGTAGAAGGCGCTCGATGTTACCGCGCTCGCTGTTGATCCCGTCCTGGAAGCCCTCCATGACCTGGCGCCCGGCGTCGCGGAGGATGCGCCGGTCTACCTCGGCCGGACCCTTCCAGCTAGGCAGCGACGAAGTCAAATTAGACAGTGTATTGCGAACATCGTTGAACCGCCCTCGGATGCCGTCGATCAGCCCGGAGATGATCCGGCTCCCGGCGTCCCGTAGCCACTGACCGGCGTTTCTGAAGAAGTTGGTGATGGCGTTCTTGATCCGGGTGAAGTTTCGCCCGGACTGTTCGCGCCAGGCCGACCACAGGGAGGAGACCAGCGCGCCGATGAGCTGAATCCCGGCACGGTTCATCGCGGGGATCGCGGTGATCAGCGCCTGGAACATCGCAGGGATGATCTGATTTATGATCGCGTCGTTGATCTGGGGCATGGCCTGAATCAGACCCTGGATCACGGCCTCCAGAATCTGGATACCGGCATCGATGAGCGCCGGTAGGTTCTCCTCGATCACCGTGGTCATCAGGGGGATCATGGTCTCGGTGATGAAGTCGGTGATCATCTCGATGTTGTCGAGCCACGCCTGAATCAACGTCATCAATACGTTGACACCGGCCTCGATGACCTCGGGGTTCTCCTGGAACAGCCCGGTGATGGCCGGGATGATGTTCTCGGTGATCACCGTGGTGATGATGTCCACCGAGTCCAGCCAGCCCTGCATGAACTCGGTGAGTGCGGTTCCCCCGGCCTCGATCATGGCCGGACCCTCGTCCTGGAGGGTCTTGATCAGGGTGGGGACGACCTCGTTCTGAATCGTGTCGATGACCTGGGGAAGCGCGTCCCCGATCCCCTGGACGATGTTGGTCAGGATGTTGACACCCAGGAGCAACAGGTCCGGGGCCATCGTGGTCAGTGCCGTGATCAGGACGGGGAGGATCTCGATGATCGCCAGTTGGATCTGGGGGAGGGCGGTAAGGATGCCCTCCACGATCCCCTCGATCAGCCGGAGACCGGCCCCGATGATGATCGGAAGCAGCTCCACGATGCCGGTCAACAGGGTGGTGACGATCTGAACCGCACCCTGGATGATATCGGGTAGCGCGGCCACCAGCCCGTCTACCAGCCCGGTGATCAGCAGCCCGGCGGCGGAGACCACCTGGGGAAGGGCCTCCACGATCGTGTCCACCAACGTGGTAAGCATGTCGACCAAGCCGGATATGACTTGCGGGATCACCTCGGGCAACGCTTCAACGATGCCCATGAACATATTGATGGCAGCGTCGAAGATCGCGGACCGTAGTTCGAGGAGAATCCCCACGATGTCCCCGGCGTTGTCGCCCAGGAACTGGAGCCCGTTGGTCACCAGATCCTGAATGGTGGAGGTGATCTCCCGGAACAGCTCGGGGTTCAGGTTCTCACGGAAGGTGGCGAACGCCTCCCCGACCGATCCGCCTTCACGGATCACATCGAACGCGGCCCCCAGCGCGTCCCCGACGTTCCTGGCCACGTCTTCGATGGGGGCCAGAAACTCGGTGATCCCGGTGAACACCTCTTTGAACATCGGGAAGATGCCATTAAGAAGGTTCGCACCCACCCGGCCGATGGCGGCCATCATGTTGTCGAAAGCGCCCCGGGTGGTGGTCCCGCTCTCCAGGGCGGCCCCGCCGATGTTGCTCTCTATCGCGGCCCGGAAGGTTTCGAAATCCACCTCTCCCCGGGAGACCATCTCCCGGGCGGCATCAGCGGTAACCCCCATCTCATCGGCTAGGAACTGGAGAACTGGGATACCCCGTTCCTGGAGCTGGAGGAGGTCTTCACCAGTCAACCGGCCGGCGGTGGCTATCTGGGTGAAGATCGTCCCAACGTCCTGGAGGTCCGATCCCGCGATCGTGGCCGTATCCGCCACGGTTTTCAGGGTCCGGGCCAGGTCCTCCCCTGGCCCGATCCCGGCGGCTACCAGGCTGGCCGCGATCGTAGCGCTGTCAGCCAGCCCGAAAGCGGTCCCCCGGACCGCTTCCAGGGCGTTATTCATAACCGTCTCGATAGTCTCGGCCTCATGGCCAAGGCCCCGAAGCTTGGCTTGAGCATCTTCGATGTCCGCCAGTCGGGTGAACCCTCGGGTCAGGGAGATGGCCGCGATGGCGCCAGCGGCGGCGGTGGCGGCGGCGGTCACTCCGAGGATGGCCCCGGCCATGAACTTGGCGGCCCCGCTCAGCGCCCGGCGCGCCCGACTCGCAGCACTCTCGAAGTCTGATGCGATCTGATCAGCAGCCGCTCCAGTTGCTTCCGTGGCGCCGTCACCAATCGCCTCTCCGGCCTGGGTGCCAGCAGCTACGAACCTTCCTCGACTGTCCCGAAGTCTGCCATCAGCCCTCGGGTGACGCCATCACCAATCGCCTCTCCGGCCTGGGTGCCAGCAGCTACGAACCTTCCTCGACTGTCCCGAAGTCTGCCATCAGCTCCTCGGGTAACTTGATCTCCGATCTTTTGACCGGCTTCTTGACTATCTCTGGAGACAGCATCGGTATCGAGAGGAATCTCTACCGGGTCAACATTGATTTCACGCAAGATCCGGCTGAGGTCCCGACGTACCTCACCAGCGAACCGGGAGACATCCCCGGTGATCTCTACCCTGGCGGAACCCACGTCGGACACATGACCAGCGTACGGGCGCCCGAGATGTCACCGCACCCTGTGACAGGGTGACATCTCGCGTACGATGGCCGTATGGACTTGTCCCGAGCCCAGCTCTCGAACCTGGGGGATGAAGTGGTCCTCGATGATCCGGGCTGGCCCTGGACAGTCCGGGTCCGGATCTCCTGGGCTCACGGCCGGCCGGCGCTGGTGGCCCTGAACGTCGAAGCTCGGGCGGACCAGCCGATCACATCCACGGTGATGAGTCAGCTCCCCCTCCGCCAGGTGGCCCACGTGGCCGCTAGCGCGCTGAAGGGGGAGGGGGAGACCCAATATCGGATGTTGGCCCGGCCCCGTCCCAGAGGCTCGCGTAGCTGGCCGGAGGACCACTTCCAGCGGGTGGCCCGGGTAGCGGCCTGGGCGCGCGCTACCGGGCGGCCTGGCGGAGCGGCCGGAGCCGTGGCCGAGTTCTGGGGCGTCCACCTCCGGACAGCCCGGCGGTGGCTTTCACAGGCGGTGGTTTAGGCCCGGCCATGTCCTCGAAGTCCGCCATGGCCTTGGCCCGGTTGGGCTTGATCCTCCCCCCGGGTGACACTTCATTGTCAAGGAGGGCCTGGAACTTCTCGGCGGCCTCGGGTTTCAACAGGCCCAAAATAGTCACGTGGATAGCGTCCAACGCGGCGCCGATCGAGACCTGATCGAAGCGCATCCCTCGGCGCGCCAAGTCTCCCCCGATGATCGGCCATTGCATCTTGGCCACCTGGGCCAAGACCAGGGAGGCGTGAAAGGACCGGCCGGTGGCTTGCTCGATCACCAAGGTTAAGGCCTTACCCACCTCCTCGAAGGTGACCTCCTCGCCCAGGATCATCTCGTCTATCTCGCCCAGGTCCCCCAGGTCCAGCACGGCCAGCGGATCTCCCTCCAGGAGGAGGGGGAGCCAGTCAGCGGCCGGGAGGGCCGGAACCTCGAAGGTTCGGCCCCCCAGCTCGAACTCCACGGCCCAGATCCGCAAGGATGCGGCCGGGTCCACGTCCACGACCTACTTCCTCCCGCTGGCCTTCTTGGCCGGCGCGGCGGCCTCTTCCGGCGCCTTCCGGCGCGCGGGGGTCTTCTTAGGGGCGCCCCGGCGCTGGGCGCGGTTGCCCTGACCGGTCATCTGCTTCATGGCCTCGATGATGATCCCCGAGGCCTCCCGCAGGCCCACCCGACCGGCCAGCATCTCGTCATCGAGCCAGGAGATGTCGGCCGGGTCGTACAGAAGGGAGTCGATGATCATCCGGGCGCGCTCCAGCGCGGCGAGGACCTGTTCCCCGCTCCAGTCGGACAGGTTGGCGGCCTCCAGGTGCTTGATGGTCCGTTGCCAGATGAGGATCTGTTCCGGCTTGGGAGTTCGAATCTTCAGGGTCCGACCCTGAAACTCGATCTCCCCCATCATCGGCTGGTCCTGGTCGGCGGTCTCTTGTCCGGTCATGATGCCACCATAGCTCAGATCAGGGTGTCATTTCAGCCGATGGACACGGTGAACCCGGCGCGGCCGGCCACCTCGACCAGCGCGGTAGCCAGGTACGGGCGCGCTGGCGTACCGGGGTGGTTGACTCGGCGCGCGTAGACCGTGCGGCCCCCCACCCGGAAGCGCAGATACCGGCCACGTCGGGGCACGATGACGCGCGGCCGGGTGCCGTTGTGGACAGCGGCGGCATAGTCAGCGGTGTACTCCACCTGGCCCACCACGGCGCTACCCCGCTCGGCTATCCGCATCGAGCCCGAAGCCCGAAGGCGCCCGGTATCCACGGGACACAGGACCGCTGACCGGTTGAGAGTTTGCCGGGTGACCTTGTTGACCAACATCCTGGCGCGCTCCATGCCTACCCGGTGGAGCGCGGCCTGATTGAGGTGCAAACTCACCCCAGCCATAAGGCCAGCCTAGCTGGAGCCGTTCTCCCCAGCGTCCGGACAGTCACAGGCAGGCCCGAGCGTGGTCACCGGGAGCACCCCACCCACACACCCACCTTGGACCGACAGAGGTTGCCACAGGCCCCCCAGTGTCCGGCCCCGACGCGATGGCTTGGCATCGATGAAACAGCACAGCGCCCGACGCATGGCGGCGGCATCATCCATCACGGCCTGGGTAACGGCGTCCCACTGGGCCGAACTCAGGATATCGCCCGGTCCCGGGGTGGGAGCGCATCGGACCACACCCATCTCCAGCGTCACGGCCCAGGCCCGGATGCCGGTTTTCAGCGGGACCTCATCCTGGGCCGGGAAGGTGGAGGAGCTGGGGTAGAACCCGGCCGGCCGAACCCAGGCCAGCCCTTCACAGCATTCATCGTCATTGAGCGATATCAGGTGGTCCACCACGGTCCCGGGCCGGAGCCCCACGTGGGCCGGTGGATCAGCCACCTTGGCCACCTCGATCTCCAGACAGTCCAGGAGTTCCCGGGCCAACGGCATAACCAGCGGATCAACGATCATCAGGACCCCCCTGGGCCGATCACGGTCATCCGGTCGCACGTCTCGGGAAGGTCCGGGCTCAGCAGCACCGGGGGCCGAGAGCGCCGGGACGGGTTCAGCGCCCGGACCACGGCGTCCACCTCGGCGATCCCGGTCAGGCCCTCGTCCGGGCTGGCGGGCTCCACCTCCACCTCCACCCCCTGGCGGGAGAGCCGGGTCATCTTGGCCGGGAGACGGCAGTTCCCGCCGGTCATCCCCTTGGAGTACTCGCACGCGAGGATGGCGGCGGCCACGGCCAGGGCCTGGGGAATCTCCCGGCCCCGTTCGTAGCTGACCACGAACGCTCCGGCGGCATCCTCGGCGTCCTGGAAGTCCTGGCACGTGGGCCAGCACTGGCCATCCAACCGGATCAGCCAGTACGTCCCCTCGGTCACGTCCACCCGGTAGGCATCCGGGCTCACCTCCTGGCCGTCGACCAGGACCTCGGTCACCGAGGCGACCGGCCCCCGGAGGGCCACGGCGCACTCTGGCCGGCAGCAACAGCGCGCGCCACACCCACAGTTGCGCCACACCCCCCCGGACAGGAACGGCATGGGGGCGCTCACGGCCGGGTCCTGGCCCGGCCAGACCGGGTACGCCCGGTACGCGGGATCTTTGTAGCGGTCCTGGGCCGGCCGGACCGTGACCGGACACAATCCGTACTGGCGCCCGGTGTTGGCCCACAGGAACGTGATAGCCAGCTCCAGCGCGGCGGCCTGGACCGGCTCGGGGAGGTCAGCCCAGCTCGGGCACACTCCCAGCGCGGCCGGGTCAATGTCCCAGTCACAGGGGGCCGTCATGGCTCCAGGGTACGGCACAGGCCCGGCGGGAGCTTCCCCCGGCCGGGCCTGTTTCCGTCTGGCTCAGCTCGATCGACCTAGCTCGACAAGCTTTGGCACCCGCACTCGGGCTCCGGGGGCGCAAGTTGCGTCCAGATCGGAAGGTGGTGGGTGTCGGACGGGATGGGGCTGAACAGCGGCGCCGGGTCGCCGTTCATGTCGCGCACCACGTCGTACGGCCCGACCCCCCACGGGGTTCCCTTGCGGGTCCGGCCTGTCACGGTGAACGTGATCAACTGGTTGGCGATGGTGATGTTATCCGCCAATGCACCTTCCACCACCCAGGGCAGGAGGTTGTACCCGAAGTAGGGGAGTGGTTCACCTTCCGGCGGGCACTCCTCCTCGGCGTTGCCCATCCACAGCTCCAGCGCGAAGTTCGCCGTAGCGTAGTGCTCCTCGGTGACCGGGAAACCGATGACGTTGCCCTGGTCATCCTCGTAAGGCTGGAGCCCGGTCAGGATAGTGAACAGCTCGGGGTCCACCTCCTGGAACTGGATCGATACGTCGTACCAGTTCAGGATGGGGCGGGAACGCTGGTTCACCAGCGCGCGGCCAGCGGCGTTGCGCTGGAGGAATCGCTCCCCCTCCTCGGTGTTCGGAGTAAGAACGGCCTGAACGAACCCGTCCGAGACTCCGAACGCGCACTCCCCGAACTCAGGATGACCGCACTCGTCCAGGCGGGTCACCCGGAGGGTTTCCCCCTGGAGAGGCTTAGCACACAGCAGGTTGGCCATTTAGGACACCCCTCCCAGGGGATCGAACAGCGCACGGCCGTTCATACAGTCGAAACTGATCGCGTACTCACGCTCGGCGATGAGTACGCGCTGGTTCGTGGTCCGGTTCATGGTCTGGTTGGCCGGGTAGACGAACGGTTCCGGCGCGCGCCAGACCTGGACCTGGCCGGTCACGTGGAGGTACAGGCCCCCGTCCGGGGGCGCGGCCCCGGCAGCCCCGGTGCCGGGATACCCGCCACCGAAGACCCAGATCGATCCGTACGGGGTTACCTTCAGCGGCCCGTCCTGAATCACCAGGTCCGCATCGGCGGCCCAGGCGGCCACGGCCACCGGGGCGTGAATGTAGGCCACGTGCCCGTACCCCTGGACCCGGTAGGCCCAGTCCTCCAGGCCCGCCACCACCGAGCGGATGTCCATCGGGTCCGACACGGTTACGGTGTCGGTGGTCTCAGCCAGGTGGGGGATGCCCAGGGAGTTCCCATTCTCGTCCTGGCCGGTCCACAGGGCCAGCTCAGCGGCCCCCTGTTCCCCGTTTTCCAGCCGGCGCCGAACCTTGGCCTCGAACTCGGGGGCGGTGAAGCCCACCGAGCCGCACTCCTCCGAGGCGACCACCGCGAACACGCCAGTCTCGAACTCATGGTCCGGGTCATCGACGGGCTTTCCATCTTCCGGGACCTCTACCAGCCCGTCATAGCACCCGATCGGGTACGGGTGGGCTTCCCCGCACGTGACCGGGATGAACCTCACCCCTCCCCCACGTCCGTGGGGGAGGGGGAGGTCAACCGGTCCCGAAGCGGCGGTGAGCAGGCCGTACCGGCGCCGGAGCGGTTCCGGCGCGCTGGTCAGTCGACCGGGAACGATACCCACGGCCCGCTCACCTTAGCTGACCCCGCCGGCGCAGCACGCGGCCACGTCGGCCGGGTCCACGGCCACCTGGTACAGCCGGGAGTCCGGACACATCTGGAGCGTGGCGAACCCGTCCTCCGCGAACAGCGCGGTGTACTGGTTCGAGGTGAGAAGGGCGTTGTCGTAGATGGTGTCCAGGTTCACGACGTCCCGGACCGCCTTGGTCCAGGTCCCGGCCGGGTAGACCAGGAACTGGAGGTCGTCCGGGAAGGCGGTGATCGGGGTGTCCCCACCCGGACCGCCCACCAGGCCCGAGAAGGCGTCCTGCCAGTCGTAGACGAAGCGCGGAACGGCCTTGCGGACCGCGAACGCCTCCAGGATCTGGGCGTCGGTGACGGCCCAGCTCGGGACCCCGGTCCGGCGCGCCAGGGAGGCCCGGATCACGGCCAGGGTCCACGCAGGGAGGACCACCTCCAGCGTGGCGGCCCGAGCCATCCGGTGCCGGTACTTGGTGTCCTCGATGGCCAGCTCCACCGCGCTGAGGATGCGCGACGCATCGTCATCGTTGCCGGGAACGGTCGGGATCACCGTGGGGCCCGTGCTGGCGGCCACAATCTGGGAGATCACGGCCTCGTTGATCTTGTGGGCCAGGGCCACCATGGCCCCCCGGGCGAACCGCTGGATCACCTCGGGGTATCCCCGGCGCTGGAGAAGGGAGCCGGTCAGGCAGGCATACGCCACGCCGAGCCGGACATCCTCGAACTCAGGACACGGGATCTCCAGACAGACCTTCTCGGTCCCGTTCTCGATGTCGTACTCCGAGAGGGTCACGTCCCCCTCGTTGCCGATGCCGTCCCAGATCACCGAGAAGTCGGGGCCACCCCCGGAAGGGATCTGGAACCCGCCACGCGCGGCCTGAACCTCGGGGAGGTCCAGGATGCCGTCCACGGTCTCCAGCTCACACAGGTCGTAGATGACCTCGGAGGGAGCGCACCACCCCACGGCGGCGGTCAAGGACTTCCCGGCCTCCACCTGGCGCCGGGCCGACTCCACCAGGGAGCCACCCGGAAGCCGGCGCTCATTGGCCGCGTGGTCCAGGACCGCCAGCGGGTTGGACGCGCCTTCCCGGATACGGAGGTCTTCGGGGAACTCGCGCCGGAACATCACGGCACCGTGCCGGACCGCGCTGTGGCCGGGCCGGGTGAGGAACTGGTGCTTGCCCACCTTGCGCGCGGCGGTCTGGCGCTTGGCCCCGCCCCCCTGGCTGTAGGTGTCGAGACGGTTACTGATGGCCTCGGCGGCCTGGTCGAAGCTCTCCAGCACCATCCCGGAGTTGAACCCGGGAACGTCGCTGGCGGTGGTCATGACGACCGAAGCCGGAGTCGCCTCGGCCGGTGGGGTGTCCAGCGTGCTGGTCCTTCCGG
>ADGO01001513.1_pt1 | contig 16530 bp, 16 predicted proteins | sample 268308 | NCBI WGS metagenome assembly ADGO01 (sample SAMN00007042, study PRJNA41493) | compost metagenome | isolation source: bioreactor | place: USA | collected 2008-02-06
CTGGCCCACGTCCGCACCCTTGGTGCCCGCTGCCGATCAAGGACTTCCAGTAGCTCAAAGTCGGATAAGGCGGCTACGCCTTTGCGTTGCAGTTTCTCGCGAGGGCGGTCGGGAAGGGGAAGGTCGTGGATGCGCTTCATGCCGAATAGTGTAACAAAACATTGCCAGCAGAGCGGTTGTTTATTCATCAAATTATTGACTTACATGCAACATTATGCTAATGTTTATTTGTAAGCTATGAAAACAAAACCAAAACAAACACGGTCACAGAAAAAATAATTGCATTCGAGCACGAGATAGAAGCAGTGCTCCACACCCCGTTCCACCTGAAGGTGGAGTACTTCTTCCGCAAGCGGTTTATCGTGCTGGGGATGATGCTGCTGATGGCTGCGGCTTTGGAAAAAAGTGATGGCAGGGTACTTGGCATTTTGCACGAGGCGTACAACCACGGCTACGGCAAGGTGGGTACGTATTTACGGAATGAAACTGTCCACAGGTCGCACACGCCAAGTCACGCCCGAATAATTGTGGCTGCGTCGCAATAGCGCTAGTGCTTACAAGAACAGGGTTAGCGCTATATGTTGTGGATAACCTGTGATCATGCACAAAACTGTGGATAACTTGCGTTCGAACCGCTGTTTTGGCCCATAAACCACTTGTAAGTGGGTAGTGGTGGGTAGTATAGTCATGTTAGTGGGTAAATGTGGGTAACCCACAAAGGGAAACCCATTAAAACAAAACCACTAGCAAATTAACGAGGTACGAATGGCCACGGTGGACTACTTTCAGCGCAAGCTCGACGACAAACGGCGGTTGACCATACCGGCCGAACTTCGCGACGAGTTTGCCAGCGGGGTAGTCATCACCCGCGGGTTCAAGAAGTATCTGCACCTGTACCCCAAGTCGGTATGGGATGAGCTGGTCGAGCCGATGCTCCAGGGTAACATCTTGGACGAAAAGACGGCCGACCTGAACGTCCAGTTCCGGATGGGGAAAACGGAAGGCGTCATTGACGACAAGCAAGGACGCATTACCCTGGAGCAGCATCTTCTGGACTATGCAGGGATAACAAAGGAGGTCGTGGCCGTGCGTGTCGGCAAATACTGGCGGCTTATGGCGGACACGTCGTAATCCGTTGATTTGCTTACCCAAAAAGGGCACCTTAACAATTCGGCAAGGAACGCGAATAGAAAAACCCAGCCAAAGGCTCGAGGTTACCTATTCGGCAGTCAACCAGTGGCTTATAGGGCACCACTGATCAAAACCCTGGCACCTTTCATGTTCGTAAGAACACCTCCCAAAACTCCACCTCACACATAAGTCTCTCAACTTACGGGCATTCATCCAGCTAGAGGTTCGCCTCTACCACCAGATGAATGACCATCAAACAAAACAAAAACCTCAAAAACAAAAAGTTGGCTGCTGAATAGGTGACCTTGCAAAAACAAAAACAACAAAACAAAATTGCAAGCATGACCCAAGCACAATATCAAGAACACATACCAGTGCTGCTGAACGAAGTGCTCGAGTATCTAAACCCACGGGAAGGGGAAGCATACCTCGACCTGACAGGTGGATACGGCGGACACGCGGCAGTGGTGCTGGAAAGAACAAAAGCCCCTAAGAAAGCCGTACTCGTAGATCGGGATCCTTTAGCGATAAAAACGCTAGAGGAACGATTCGCGAAACAAGGTATAGAAGTAAGGCAAGCGGACTTTTTGTTAGCCAGTGAAGAGCTGGCGAGCGAAAACAAGCGTTTTGACTTGATATTGGTGGACTTGGGCGTGTCGTCACCGCACCTTAACCAGGCGAGTCGTGGGTTTTCATTCGCTAGTGATGGGCCGCTCGACATGCGCATGGATACAACGCAAAGTTTAACTGCGGAGAAGGTAGTGAATACCTACTCTAAGGAAGAGCTGGCGGATATCCTGAAGCGCTATGGCGAGGAGCCAAAAGCTCAGCAGATTGCAGCGCTCATCGTGGGCAATCGCCCCATCACGACCACGAAACAACTTGCCGACATTGCTGCCAAAGCCTGGCCAGGCTACAGCAAAACGCATCCGGCGACGCGGACGTTCCAAGCGATCCGCGTTGCCGTAAATGACGAGCTGGGCCAGCTGGAGAAGAGCTTGCCGATTTGGCTGGACCAACTCCTGGCGCCAGGCGGCCGGATTGCCATCATCAGCTTCCATAGCCTCGAGGACCGTTTAGGTACAAAGACAGGCGCTGGCTGAGCGGGCAGGGAACCGTTACGACGCGACACTTCAGATTCTGACCAAAAAACCGGTCGTGGCCAGCAAGGATGAGATTGCTTTTAATCCGCGTGCACGGAGCGCCAAGCTCCGGGCCGCAGCGAAACAAAAATAACAAAAAACAAAAGAAAGGGGGAACTTCAGAAGATGCCAATCCACGTAGAAGTGGTAGATCTGACCCCTAGGGCAAAAAAGATCGACGTACGGCGCGGACGCCCGGACGCTCGAGAAATGCATTAGGGGAAAGGAAGCCGGCCGTCGTTACTAGCGGCGGCCGGCTGCCACCCCAGATGGCATATAGTAGTGACCCCAAATCAAAATAAAAAACAAAAACAAAAATATGACATATTCCAGTTCGTTAGCACTCGGCCGCAAGGCCGTATATGGCCGTAATCAGAACGCCCAGACGTTCCGCAGTCAGGAACGGGTGCTTGGGCCGATTAGTAACACCATTATTCTTATTATCCTAGCGTTGGTGCTAGGTCTGCTGTACTTGACGCAAGTTACCAAGACAAATGCCTACGGGTATGAGATTGACAGCTTACGCCAGGAGCAGACGCGCCTGGACGCTGAACATGAAGACCTGGCAGTCGCCTCGGCACGCCTGCAATCTGTTGAGCGTGTCCAGAATAGCGACGAGGCCAAGGCGCTCGTATCTGTTGCTCCAAGCGGCACGGTGCAGCCCTAATCTATAATAAGTAGGCATGGGGCCATCATATAGCACAACACCAATCCGCAGCAGGCAGTGCGGCGTATACGGCTGTACTTTTGCTGGTGGTGCTGGCGCTTGGCGTGTTGGGTGCGGGCGTTATCTGCAATCATCCGCCACGACCACTATGTACAGGCTGCCCGGCAGGACCAGCTGAAAGAGTACGAGATACCGGCTGCGCGGGGTATTATTCGTGCGCATAACGGCAACGACATTGTCCCGATCGTCCTCAACCAAAAGCTGTACACGATTTACGCCGATCCTGCGCTTATAAAAGACGCAGATAAGGCGGCCGAGATGTTAGCTGATGAGCTGGGCGGCAGTGAATCTGATTACAAAAAGAAGCTGACAGCCAAAGGTACGCGCTACGTGGTGATTGCCAAAAAGGTAGAAGACAGCGTGCGCAAAGCAATACTGAATCACAAATTCCCAGGGATAGGCGCGCAAGAGGTAACGTACCGGACGTACCCGAACGGTTCGCTTGCAGCGCAATTGCTCGGCTTCGTCAACGACGAAGGGGCGGGGGTGTACGGTATCGAGCAGGCCCTCAATGACAAACTTTCCGGCAAGGCTGGCCAGCTCAAGGCAGTGACGGACATTAATGGTGTGCCACTGGCAGCGAATAGCGATAACATACGTATTGCGCCGGTTCCTGGCAGTGATGTGGTGCTGACGATTGACGTGGCCATGCAGAAGCGGCTGGAGCTTTTGCTCCAGCAACATGTCGAGCGCTCAAAGTCGGATCGCGGCAGCGCGCTGATCCTGGACCCGAATACCGGTGCCATCAAGGCAATGGCTAACTGGCCGACATTTGACCCCAACAAATACAGCGAGGTGGAGGACCCAGCTGTTTTTAATAACGGCGCGGTTGCCACGCCGCTCGAAGTTGGGTCGAGCATGAAGCCGCTCACTGCCGCAGCCGCAATTGATTTGGGCGTTGTACGCGCCGACACTACCTACTATGATCCGGCGGTGTGGGAGATTGACGGGTCGAAGATTACGAATGTGGAGGGCGGCCGCACGCCCGGGCAGCGCTCTATCGCTGAGTTGCTCGACCTGTCCATCAACACCGGCGCGGCATGGCTGCTCATGCAGATGAGCAAGCCTGACGGCACCGATATCACCAAGGAAGGCCGCGAAAAGTGGTACGACTACATGGTCAACCGCTTCCGGTCGGCAAGGCAACGGGCATTGAGCAAGGGTACGAGGCAGAAGGGATTGTGCCGCACCCGAACAACGGCGACGCGCGCAATCTGACGTATGCCAACACGACCTTTGGCCAAGCCATGACCGCAACGCCGCTCCAGATGGCTGCGGCTTATGCGGCAATGTTAAACGGCGGAACGTACTACCAGCCGCGTCTGGTCGATAAGATTATTGCGCCAGACGGAACAGAGACAGCGTTCGAACCGAAGGTGCTTGCCGAGAATGTAGTGAAGCCGTCGACGAGTGAGGCGATGCGGCCGCTGCTTGAGTATGTCGTCGAAAATCACTCCATTGGTTCGCGCTTTGACCAGTCGGTCTACAGCGTGGGCGGCAAAACCGGCACGGCCCAGGTGCCCGGCCCAGACGGCAGGTACAAGGAAAGTGACTATAATGGCACGTATGTGGGCTTTGTCGGCGGCGATAAACCGGAATACATCATTTCGATCGTGATATACGAGCCTAAGATCCCTGGCTACGCCGGAAGCGTGGCTGCGCAGCCGCTGTTTGCCGATCTGGCCGAGATGCTGATTTATAACTTTTGGCGTATCGCCGAGGAGTCGGTAGCGTATGATAGATAGCATGTTGTGTACCACGCATGGCGACCGGACAGGAGGGTGGGGGATATGCGCGTAGTCGCACGCCGTAGTTTTGGCACGGCCCAGCCGGCCGGCGTGCGCCGGCACCGGCCGGATTACTGGCTGCTGGTGATCAGCGCGGCGTTGATTGCCATGGGGTTGATCGTTGTGTATTCCATCAGCCCTGGCCTGATGGTAGAGAAGGGGTGGGTGAGTTTTACTTTGTCTACAAGCAGTTGATCGCGGTTGGCTTGGGCCTGGTGGCGTTTTTGATTACGGCAAACTTGCCGCTTAAGGTCTGGGAGCGGCTGCAAACGCCGCTGCTCATTTCGGCTGCACTGTCCGTGGTGGCGGTGCGGGTATTTGGCGAGGAAGTCAACGGCGCGTACCGCTGGATCCACATCGGCGGGTTGTCGTTCCAGGCAGTGGAGCTCATCAAATTTGCGCTGCTGATTTGGCTCGCTGGCTTTTTAGTGGCGAGAATGCGGGCTGGGCTGATGAACGACTTTAAACAGACCTTTCGGCCGCTTCTGATTGCGCTTGGTATTTTGGCATTTGCGATTTTGGGCTTGCAGAGCGACCTTGGCTCTACGGGCGTAGTGGTCTTGATGATGGCAGCCATGGCATTCGTGGCAGGGCTGCCGATGCGCAATATTGTGTTGATTGGGTTGGGCATATTACTGCTGCTTGGCGTGGCTGTGGCAACGTCTGAATATCGGCAGCACCGGCTGGCAACGTACCTAAATCCAACAGCGGATTGTCTCGATACCGGCTACCAGGTCTGCCAGGCGCTAGTCGCTGTCGGCTCGGGCGGCATGACTGGACTGGGGCTCGGCAACAGCGTGCAGGCCTTCGGGTACCTGCCAGAGGCCGAGCACGACTCGATTTTTGCCATTTATGCCGNGAAAGTTCGGGTTTATCGGCGTAACGATTCTGCTGGGCCTGTTTTTGGCGTTTTTTGCGCGGATTAAGCGGGTGATGGAGCGGGCGCCGGACGATTACAGCCGGCTGGCTGTAGTCGGCATCTTTACCTGGCTGGCGGTGCAGGCAGTCATGAACATCGGCGCGATGCTCGGCGTGCTGCCGCTCAAGGGCATTACGCTCCCACTCATCAGCCAGGGTGGCTCGAGCGTGGTGTTTGTGATGGCGCTTATCGGGATTGTGTTCCAGATTTCGCGGTATACTTTGTACAGTGCGCCGCGGCAAACCGAAGGTGCAACCAGAAGGGTAAGTTATGAAAATATTGGTGACGGGCGGCGGGTCAGGGGGGCATATCACGCCAATCCTGGCAGTCGCGCATGAGTTGAACAATTGAGGCCAAGGGCGGAGATTGTCTACGTCGGGCAAACCGGCGATAGTTTGCTTGACGTGCCCGAGCAAGATAAAACATCGACCGCGTGCTGTCGGTGAGGGCAGGGAAGTTTCGCCGCTACCACGGGGAAGGGCTAAAGCAGCTATTTGATTTTAAAACGTTGTTTTAAATCTACGAGACGCCGTCTGGGTTGTGGTCGGCCTGTGGCAGAGTTTTGGCTGCTAAAGAAAGAACGGCCGGACATTATCTTCATCAAGGGCGGATTTGTCGGCGTGCCGGTCGGCCTTGCTGCCGCCATGCTCGGCATTCCGTATGTGACGCATGATTCCGATGCAATACCAGGCCTTGCCAACCGCATTGTGGCCCGCTGGGCTAAAGCGCATGCCGTCGCGCTCCCCAAAGAGGTGTATACCAACTATCCGCAGGATAAAGTTGTGACGGTAGGCGTGCCGGTCTCGCATAACTTTTATCCGGCCAAAGCGAAAGAGCGCGAACAGTGGCGCAAGCGGCTGGGTCTGGAACAAGCCGGCAAGGTGCTGTTTGTAACTGGCGGCGGCAACGGCGCCGATCGGCTTAACAAAGCTGTTATTGGTTGCGCAGAGGAGCTTTTGGAGCGGTATCCTGACCTCATGATCGCGCATGTGGCAGGCCGGCAGCTCGAAGACGACGTCCGCCGGCGGTACAGGCAGGTTTTGAGCCCCGAGCAGCAAACACGAGTGATTGTAAAGGGTTTCGTGACGAACTTGTACCAGTACAGCGGCGTAGCTGATGTGGTAGTTACCCGGGCAGGCATGAGCAGTCTGTCTGAGTTTGCCGTGCAGGCCAAGGCGTGCGTGGTGGTGCCGAATCCGCAGCTAACCGGCGGCCATCAACTCAAGAACGCCAAGGTGCTGAGCGACCGCAAAGCGATCCGGCTGGTCAGCGAGGAAACGATGAAGGAGGACCCGCGGGCGCTCATGCCGGCCATAACCGATCTTTTTGATCATCCTGACAAAGCCAAGGCCCTTGGCAGCAAGCTCTCTGAATTGGCGCAGCCAAACGCCGCCCATCTCTTGGCCGTGGTACTATTAGAAGTAGCCGAAGGCAAGCCGTTTACCGCCCTTGGCAAATAACGGCGTCTAAAACATAAAAGATGTAGGTTTAAGAAAAATAATAACTAACGAGTATGCCGGGCCGCCAGGCGTCCGAACCCTGTAGGCGGGCTGGGCACCAAGCCGATTTTTCGATCACGCACAACCGTCAGTCCGCCCCGAACCGGTGCGATCGCCTAGCGTTACGAGGTTGTTTCGGGCCGATGCTAGCGCCGAGAAACAGCCTGTCCGCCGTGCTGAGCGGCGTTGGCCGCGGCGAGTGCTGCGCGCGGCGCTAGTGGCCGTAATTGTCTTGTCGGCGCTTGGCAACCTTGTATTGACACGCAGCCCGGAAATTGTGGTGCACGAGCTGGCAGGCGGGCAGCAGTTACTACTCAGGAGTCGTGAGGTGTATCAGAACGCAGCGCAGGAGATTCTGGCCGGTTCACTGGCAAATACGAACAAACTGACCATTAACACCGGCGAGATTGCCAAAGAGCTCCAAAAACAGTTTCCGGAGCTTGCCCGTGTGTCGGTAGTGCTGCCGGTATTTGGCAGCCAACCGTCCATTCATATCCAAACAGCCCAGCCGGCGCTGGTGCTTGCTAGTAGCCAGACTGGTGGCGTCTTTTTGGTTGATAACACCGGCCGCGCCATCATGGAAGCTGCCAAGGTGCCCGTTTCTGTTAAGGAAAAACTGCCGGTTGTACAGGATCAAAGCGGCTTGCTTATCTCTGTTGGCGGCAACGCGTTGCCTAGCAGTAACATCGACTTTATAACAGAGGTGATCGGTCAGCTGTCGGCCAAGGGGATGCAGGTGTCGTCTATGACGTTGCCGCCGGGCGGCAGTGAGCTCCATATTTGGATAGAGGGCGCGCCGTATTTCGTGAAATTTAACCTAAGGGGTGACGCCAGGGTAGGGGCCGGAGCTTTTATGGCGGTTAAACAGCATTTAGAGCGTGAGGGCAAAAACACCGAGCTCCTATATTGATGTACGAGTTGAAAACAAGGCGTATTACAGATAAAAGCGCTTCCACTCTCCCCTTGTAGTTCGCTTTTTGTTCACATATATAAAAATACTGTTTCCTCGAAAAATATATAAACATACACAATTGTGGAAAAGTCAAATTTTAAAGGGCAGGAGGGGAGCAGGAGAGGGAGTATATATAAATAATAAAAATTGTAAAAATGGAAATACTTTCACGACAAAACTGTGGAAAAGTCAAATGCTGTCTAGTGTCTAAACAGAGGTAGCAGGCACTATAAGGTGTTGGAAAGCTTACACAGACCTCTGATACTGGTCTTAGGTCAAAGTGTTAAACGGGTATGAGATGAGTTGAGTCTCGAGAAGCTTTAGCGGCCGCTGCAGGCCTCGTTAAATCTGAGATTTTGTTGAAACGTAAACGCGTAAGAGAATTTTGGGCGTTTTTGTTTAAAAAAGCCCGCAGTATCCCCTGCAGCGGGAGGTATGGGGGTTAATCATATTTTATTCCTATTTTAGAGTCGTAAAATATACATTGTGCGACATAATGTCTATGTCTCGTTTTGGTTCTGTGGCAGCTCCCTGCCGTGCCGGTTTGTATGGTAGTAACCCTTCATTTTCAATTTGTATTCTGCTGCCCTGGCGCGCGTGCGTTGACTTTCTAAGGCTGGATTTTGATTGCCTGCTTATAAGGTCATATTTTATGGCAATGTGTCAAAATATAGGCTCTTGCCATTACTGCCACCCCAAAAGAAACCTAATTATTATGTTCGTATTTTGTTCGATAGATGCCGAACTTTCCTCCCCTCTGTTACGACAGAGGTGTTGTTTTTGGTACGATACCCTTTTACAACGGTAATAATGGCCTGTGGCGTCATATTTGGACTACAGCGACTGAAGCGCTAAAGCTAAAAAAGCCGCTACCTCCCGGTAGCGGCATGGACACCATATAAAGGATAAAGGCGTTCTAGGCTGCGTTCTCGTCGAGGGTGTAGGTGGCTTTGGCGACGCGCTTGAACTGGGGTTTGCCCTGCAGGTTGAGCAGGATGGTAGTTTCCTTTACAAAAACGGCTCTTAAGCACGCGGCGGACGATTTCGTCGCGGTGCAACGGCTCCCCTGCTTCTTTAAGCACCTGGGTGATGACATCAGCGACAGTGCCCTTTGAGTAGCCCCATTCCTTGAGGGCGTAAATGCCGCGGCCGATCAGCACGAAGCGCTTGTCTTTGATGAGCTCGTTGTGAATGGCCTGGGTGGTTACGTCCTTGCGCTTAAAGTCGGAGTTCTTGATGGCCTCGGCGATCTCATTGAAATGCATGTGGGTGCCTTTGGCCTTGAGGATGACGTAGATCTTGTCGCGAATGTTCTTGGGGTTGACCATTGGCCACTTTACAAGGCCCCACTTGCCGCCCAGGGTGGCAAGACCCTTCGACGTACTTGCTAGCGCTTCTGTCTCGTGGGTGTCGCTGATGCCGGCCTCTTTGGCAATGTCGGCAATTGGGGCAGGTTCGCCAATCTTCTTGATCGCCTCAGTAATCTTGGCGACATCTGCCTTGATGGCTTCTGCGTCGCGGATGCTGTTAAGACCTACTGATTGATAGAAGTGGTCGTCTTCTTCAATAACTGAGAGGTTCGGGCACAAGCTGGCAAGGAAGACGACGCGTGACTGGTCGGTCTTGGAATTCTCTGCCGTTACCTTGGCCGAGAGGTCAGAAGTGCGCGCTACGCCACCCATAGCCTTGAGTTGCTCGCCCAAGGTCTCTTCGACTTCCTTGATGTGTACCAACTGCCCCTGCTCCGCTGAGACTTTGAAGCGGGCGATAACAGACTTTTCGAGCTGGCGGACGCGTTCGCGGGTGATGCCCAGTAGTTCCCCGATCTGCTCCAGTGTTTCACGGCGGTCAAACAGGCCAAAACGGCGTGCGACAATCTCACGTTCGCGGTCTCGCTCAACGCTTGCCAAGATGTCTTGCGCTACTTTTTCGGTGTCGATCACCTTTGCCGTTTTGACGTCTGTCATTACACTTTCCTATCTGTCAAAAGCGTTAATTTTATATTATTATAAAACTAATTGATAAATAAGTCAATAATCTTATGGAACTGTAGTTATTGTAGCACGAAATAGACAGCCGTGACGAGATTATGTTGTAGAAATATCACGCTACAATATCTTGCATAAGATACAAACTTGTGGAAAACATAAAATATTTTATTTAGGAGTCAAATTAAGCGGCTTTTTTGCGGCGGGAGAAGCGGCGGCCTTTGCCTTTGGTCGGGGCTTCTTCGAGGAGTTTCTTGCACTCTTCTTCGGTGAGGGTCTTGGGGTCCTTACCCTCTGGAATTTTGGCGTTCTTTTTGCCGTCGGTGATGTAGGGGCCGTAGGGGCCATTGACGACCTGGATGCCGCTCTCAAACACCTTGATGTACTTGTTCGCCTCTTGTTCGAGCTTGGCTTTGTAGAGTTCGCGGGCTTCGGCTTCGGTGATTTCGAACGGGCTCTTGGGCTTGATTGACACAAACGTCTTTTCTACCTGGATATAGGGGCCGAAGCGGCCGATGTTGGCCTTGATTTCTTTTCCGTCTTCGGTGGTGCCGACGATGCGCGGCAGCTCGAACATCTTAAGGGCCTGTTCGAGGGTAACAGTATCAATGGTAGTGCCGGCGGGCAGTGGCGCGAATGTGGGCTTTTCGTCGCTTTCGGTCTCGCCGCGCTGGAGCATGGGGCCGAAGCGGCCAAAACGCGCGTAGATAGGCTTGCCGGTCTTGGGGTCGATGCCCAGCTCGCGGGCCTGCGAGACTTCGGCACGGGTGGCTTCCTCGCTCTTTTCGATCAGCGGATGGAAGTCCTGGTAGTAGAACTCGCTAATGACTTTGCGCCACTCTTCTTTGCCTTCTTCGATGAGGTCGAACTCCTTCTCGACCGTCGCAGTAAAGTCGTAGTCTACGATGCGCGGGAAGTACTTGACCAAAAAGTCGGTGGTGACTTCGGCGATAGGTGTTGGAACGAGTTTGCTGCGATCCGCCCCTGTTACTTCGGTGGTCGTTTCTTCGGTGATCTGGTCACCAGCGAGCGTTATGGTTTGGACGGTCCGCTCGACGCCTTCGAGGTCTTTCTTTTCGACGTAGCCGCGGGTTTGAATAGTCGAAATGGTCGGCGCGTAGGTGCTCGGGCGGCCGATACCCAGCTCTTCCAGGGTTTTGACGAGCATAGCTTCGGAATAGCGGGCTGGCGGCCGCGAAAACGTCTCGGTGGCTGTCATAGAGGCCAGTGGGAGTTGTTGGCCGGTCTGGACGGGCGGCAGGAGTGTGTCGTCTTTGCCGCCGCCGTATACCTTCAGAAAACCGTCAAATTTGAGGATTTCGCCTTTAGCGAGCAGCTTTTCGCCGCGGGTGGAGATGCCGATGGTTACCTCTGTTTTTTCCGTGGCTGCCGGCGCCATTTGGCTGGCGATGGCTCGCTGCCAGATGAGCTGGTAGAGCTTGCGCTGCTGTTCGTCGCTGCCGGCCTCCAGCTTGGTAAAGTCAGTTGGGCGGATGGCTTCGTGGGCTTCCTGGGCGCTCTCGTTCCTGGTTTGTACTGGCGCAGCTGGTGGTAGTTGTCGCCGTAGTTCTTCTTAATAAAGTCTTCGGCGGCTTTGAGCGCGAAGCTGGACAGGATGGTGCTGTCGGTACGCATGTAGGTGATGTGCCCTTCTTCGTACAGCCGCTGGGCGAGCGTCATGGTTTGCTTGACGCTAAAGCCGAGGCGGCGGGCAGCCTCTTGCTGCATGGTGCTGGTAGTAAACGGTGCGCCGGGGTTGCGGCTGCCGGGCTTTTGCTCGATGTTTTCGACAGTGAATGTTGCGGATACGCAGTTTTCCAGGAATTTGCGCGCGTCATCTTTGAGCGGGATTTTGTCGGCCAGATCAGCCTTGAGTTCATGGCCGTCGACGGTAAAGATGGCGGAAATTTTGTAGGAGCTTTCGGCCTGGTGCTCTTTAATCTCGCGCTCGCGTTCGACAATCAGGCGGACGGCTACAGACTGCACACGGCCGGCGCTTAAACCTGCTCGCACTTTTTTCCAAAGTACCGGGCTTAATTCGTATCCTACCAGCCGGTCGAGGACGCGCCGCGCCTGCTGAGCATTCACCAGATTAAGATCGACGGTGCGCGGGTTGGCAACAGCATGCTCAATTGCCTGTTTGGTGATTTCGTGGAAGACAATGCGTTTGGTCTTGGCTGGATCCAGCTTCAGTGCCGTGGCCAGATGCCAAGCGATCGCCTCTCCTTCGCGGTCTTCATCGCTTGCCAGCCAGACTTCGGCGCCCTTGGCGGCTTCGCGGAGCTCGGCAACAACCTGTTTTTTGTCCGAGCTGATTTCGTACGTCGGTTCAAAGCCGTTGGCAATATCTATATTAAGGCCCTTTTTCGGCAAATCGCGAATATGGCCAAAGCTGCTCTTGACCACGAAGTCCTTTCCGAGGAACTTCCCGATCGTTTTGGCTTTGGCTGGACTCTCTACTATTACTAAGTTTTTGCCTGGGTTTTTGCTCATTGGTTTTAGCTTATGCTTATTTCGTCACTGTACACGTAATCGCACATATTACGCAAGGCTGCGCAAAAATGCAAGAAATTGCCAGAAAATCCCGGGAATCACTTGACGAAAAGATGATACAGGTGTAAAACGAAATATGTTTGTGACATATGTCACATTACTCAATAAATTAACGTAAGGCAAGACGCTGAATCAAACAGCCGCTACCTTCGGAGGGAGGAAGCGGTTTTTGGTTTTGGCGTAAATAAGCAGGGAGAATAGCCGATGGGACGATCAGATCTTTGGGCCAAGATTCGCATGCAGGCGTATGAGGCGGGATTCCAGAGAGGGCTAGCTAATGCTGCCGCAGCGGCTGGCGATGTGGCCTTAAGGCATGACCTTATGACTACTCGTGAAAACTGGGTTGATCCAGAAGGAACGAACGCTGTAGTGGCCGCAAGCATGGGCGTGTCCCCGGAGGCCTTACGTGCGTACAACGAAAGGATGCGTCGGGCGCTCAATCCTTTTGATACCTTTTTACTTGACCTTAACAAGTTTGAATAAGTGCCCAGCGGTTGTTGCCTAAGGGGCGGATGAGGCCGCGGATTTCGAGCATGGTGAGGGTTTGGTTGAAGATGCGCAGATCCAGTGCGCTCTTTTCTAACAGCTCTGCACCATCATCGATGCCGGCATATAAGAGATCGAGCAGGATTTGCTCGTTGGGATCGCTGCTTTTTGGCGCCTCTTTCTTGGCTTTCTCCGGTTTAATGCCGAGCACATAAAATACATCGTCAACACTGGTAACTGGCGTGGCACCGCTTTTGATAAGGTTGTTCGTGCCCACGCTGTTGGGGCTCGTGATATTCCCGGGCACGGCCAGTACCGGCCTCCCCTGCTCTAGCGCAAAGTTTGCGGTATGCAGTGTGCCGCTTTTCTCCGCTGCCTCTGTTATGAGGAGCGCGTCGCCCAAGCCCGAGGCGATACGATTGCGCGCAATAAAGTTGGTTTGTAGACAGTCGTCCCTTCCGGATACTCTGTCACCAGTGCCCCGCCCTTCTCTACAATCTGGCGAGCCAGGTCTTGATGGGTTGCTGGATATATCTTGTCGAGGCCGGTCGGCAATACGGCGATCGTCAACCCGCCGGCGTCCAGGGCTGCCTTGTGCGCCAAACTATCGACGCCAAGCGCTAGACCGCTTATAATAACAATACCGGCTCTTGCCAATTCTCCTGCCAAACTAGTTGTGACTACCCTGCCGTACGCCGATACTTTGCGGCTTCCGATAATCGTTACACAGGGCCTTTTTAGTAGCTCATTAACATCATTTCCCAGCACAAATAGTTGTTTTGGGGGCGACGGAATGTTCCTTAATTTTCAGGAACATCAGAGGTAGATAGTGTAATTTTATGGATTTTCATACAAAATCATGCAAAAAGTTTGACATAAATAGTTCATAATGCTATACTCATGTCCTGTAATCATCCGACGCGGTGATTACGCACCTTATATCCCCCATTCTAACGACGAAATATTAAGGATTTTCTTAATTTTTCGTCTCATATGTTAGATTGTTTTAGAACGTGCCATAAGAAAAGTTGTTACCCTCCACTTTCNCTTTGGCGCTTGCCTGGCGATATTTATACCGGCAGACATGCGTTCTAAAACAAACTAACCCCTTTAACTGCCGTAACAGGCAACCCTCCCGCTTGACGGGAGGCCCTATGTGGGCCAGCGAGTCCGAGAAGGACCCCCGTGTTCGGGGGGCGCGAAACTTTTTTGGAGTTTTAGTTTCGACGCTTACGCTGGGGTGGGTTGAAGGGTGTTGGGGATAATCCCTCAGATTGTCCCCGAAAATCCGGCGAGCGGTGCCCACCCCTCTCGCCGGATTTTTTGTTATGAGAAAAACCTAAGGTTTTTCTCATCGTTCGCTTCGCGAACTGCTCTTTTCCTTCAAAGGAGAAAAACTTCTGGAAGTGAATTCCAGAAGTTTTTTGTTAACTATTTAGATGCAGCCTCAATGCTCGAGTCCCAGCGTGCCAAAGTGAATGTGCAATGGATTAATGTGGTATTGTGTAAGTATGGTAATGCGCAAAAACACAAACCAGCTAGATCCTCAACATGGCGGCTATAGCGATGTGCGTCTCTGGCCGTGCTATATACCCATAAGTGGTGCGGCTTTGTTGCTCATCCCTGCGTTTGGCGAGTTTTGGGCGTTGTTAGCGGTCGGGCTGCCAACTTTCTGGATTATGGGCAGAGTGGCCAAAATACAGGAGTGGGATCCCGAGTCTGTCCGCCTTGCGTGGAAGCGCATTGATGATCTGTATGAGGAGTTGGAAGCTAAGAATGCTACTGTTAGCACTACACCTACCTCGCAGGCAACAGCTAAGCCAAAATCCCGCCAGGCCAGACTTATTAAAGTTGGTTCTTCTCCGGTGCTGCCTGGCGCTGCACCGGCGCAGTAATACCGATAGCACAAAAGAGGTAAGTAAAAGAATGTTGCTAGCAAAATCGCCATATTTCCTGACTCGCGAGGAGTGGTACGCGTATGATATCAACAAAGGCTTCTACGTGTTGACGGACGCCGGCAAGGCCATACCGGAAGTAGTTAAAAGTTATAAGGAATTCTATAAGTTGCTCGAAACGGTGAGGTTGAGGGATCCGTTGCCAGGTAAGCGACAGTCTAATTCGCTAAAAACGCGCCCTCGCCGGCGATAGATGGCGTTGATCCAATCCAAAAGAGGCCCTCTTGCCCCGAACCATATCGGGAGAGGTACCTCTTTACTACAATTTTAGCACTACCCGCCACCATTTCAACATTTTTTCGTTAATCTAAAAGAACAAAACAGTGCCGCCTCCCGTCGTTGCTTTGCTAATTGTTTACTATTGAGAGCCGGATCTTGTCGAAGACGGCCGGCTATCTACTTCAGTAGAAGTTGATAATACTATTTAGGCATCACTAGACAAGCTGGCGGCGTACATCTACTTAAGTAGAAATTGATAGTACTAATAGACCTCTGGTTGGATCCGTATGCTGTGAGCAAACGGCGACTCTCATAACGGACAGGTCGCTCATTTTAAGGTCGATTTCCTTGTATTCGTCGGTTCTGCGGAGTTTGCCATTGACGACCTGGTGTACCTTTACGGGGCACACAGCGCACTCTTGCTTAAGCCTCATCTGCTCGACCATACCATCAATATCGCATAAAATACTTACTCCTCAATAAGCGGAACCGTCTGTCAAATAAGCGAGATGTGGTATAGTGGGCGTATGAAAAATCAATTAATAAATCATCAGATTGGTTTAGCCGGATATTGTTGTTTACTGTTGCGTTGTCTATAGTTGCAGCTTTAGGAGCATTCACATATTCGACTATTAACAAGCAAATAATTTTAAACAGGCAGGAACGCGAAAGAACTTGAAAAATAGAGGCCGAAAAAGCAGCAAAAGAGAACGCCAAAAAAGATCAAGAACGAAAAGAAGCACTTGTTGATTGTGAGCGTAGATTAGGCGTCATTGTGCCAGAAGAAGATATACAGAGAACTGGTGATCTATACAAAGATCTTAAAGCCTCGTTAGAGGCAAAAGAATTGCCGATGAACAAACACAACAACGTCGAGAGATGATGAAGGATCAAATAGATGCTTGCATGACCGAGAAAGGTTATTAATCTCTTGACAACCTCAACTCCCTACGCGCACGCTCCCTAGAACGGCGAACAGCGTCCTCTACAAGCTTCTGTTTAGCTTCCGGCGTTATAGAGTCACTTGTGAGTACATTAACCCGACGTTCAACCAATTCCTTAAAGTACCGCCCCGATAATTCTACTTTAGTAGAAATTGATAGTACTAATTAGACCTCATTCGTTATAGTAAGGTGGCCATTATCTACTTTAGTAGAAATTGATAGTACTAA
>ADGO01005137.1_pt1 | contig 15279 bp, 28 predicted proteins | sample 268308 | NCBI WGS metagenome assembly ADGO01 (sample SAMN00007042, study PRJNA41493) | compost metagenome | isolation source: bioreactor | place: USA | collected 2008-02-06
AAAGCTGAGATGCTCGTTTTCAAGCACCTAAGACAACGAGGCATATATTTTCAGAAACATTACGCAAGGGCACCAGGGAAGCCTGACGTAGCCCTCCCGCGCAAAAAGATGGCCATATTTATTGATGGTGACTTTTGGCATGGTCGGACTTATCAGGCACTAATTCTGCGAAGAAAGTCGGACGATTATTGGGTGAGAAAAGTTACCCGCAATATGGAGCGGGACAAAATCCAACGAGATGAGCTACTCAGTCAGGGTTGGAAAGTGCTGACTGTTTGGGAGAGCGACATCAACAGAAAAAGCACCCGTGAGAATGCTCTTGCTGTTATTACGGATTTTTTACTGGGCTCTTAGTCCCGTAGCGCCGGATGCGTACTATTAACCGTCCAAAGCCCAGGCAAAATTGAATACTGCAAGTCGGCTTCGCTCGCGTTGAAATTCACCTTATCAGCCACTGCTTTGTCTAGCGTAGTCTTGAGCACGGCTTCTTCGCTTTCATTGCCGTACTGGTCGGTAAGCGTCGTGTTGGCCACGATTGATACGGTGCGGACGTCTTTGCCGCTGGTGTAGAGTGCCTTGTAGATGTCGGCCATCTGTTCGCCAATAACGCCTTTAATGCCGTACTTGTCATAGAACTTCACAAATACGCCGTAACCGCCGTCCACTTGCTCGGTGGCCCGTACCTCACGCAGGTTCTCGGCCTTCACGGTATCACGGACAATCTGCTCGATTTGCTTGTCTTCCGGCTGGTTTTGCTGGGATGCTTGCTGTTGCTTGTCTTGCTCCTGCTTATCCCCGCCACTCGTAGCTACGCCAATGACAGTAAACACCGCCAGCACAATGACCGCCAGCGCTATGATGGCTGTGCGTTTCTCTTTGCGGGTGAGGTCTTTCCATTCTTTTTTGGCCATGTCGGTCTCTACTCCTATTGGGTTAAGTTTTTGCCTGTGTTATAGCCGTCCTGAAAACCACCGCTGCCTTCGGGCATTAACATGCCGCCGATAGCGGCAATAACTAGCAGGATAATCACCGCTATGATGATCTTCTTTTTCTTGCTCATGGATTGCTCCTAAAAGTTAATTGTTGGGATGTACTAATTATTGCTCAAAGAACAGATATAAATCAATAGAAATGCACCTAATCAGGTGTAGCCTCATGAGGTGCTATTTGACATCGTTGGTTCAAATGGCACGAACAAGCGCACTACAGAAGCTAGGCAAGAAAGTCAGACAATATCGAAAAGAAGCTGGTCTCTCCCAAGAACAGCTCGGCAATCAGTCAGGACTAGGCAGGAGTTATATATCTAGTCTTGAACGTGGCGTTGAGCGGAACCCGTCACTTAGAACTATCGAACGAATAGCAAAAGTACTGAAGGTTAAAGTGTCCGACATAACTGACTTCTAGGTCATAATATGGTGGTGGATTTACAAAAATCGGACATCGAGAAGTTTCAGAAGCTGTATAAAAAGCATTTCAACAAAGACATTGATTACGAGACCGCCTACAGAGAACTGTCAAAACTTGTCCGCCAAATGGAGCTTGTGTATCAGCCAATCACAAGACAACAGCTTGAAAAAGGCTTTCAAAAACCAAACACACATAAACCAAAGTAACGGCATGAATCCCATAATGACCGTCAAAGAAGCTAGAAAAATCATGGGTAGAGAGGCCAAGAAGCTCTCTGACCATGAAATCGAGAAACTTATCAACGATCTCGACTTCATGGCCGGGATAGCCTTAAAGGAAGCTAAGAAATGGCACTCAAAAGATGTTGTCGCTGAACTACCTCTGGCGAAGGGCAGTCCTAAATACCGTGTCCGAGGGAGTAAGTTCCAAAGTTCCACGTTCTATGAGCCGAGTGATGTGTAGGGTTTGACATGCTTTTGCAGAGTCTATATAATTTGGCTCATGCAATACAAGTTCGTGAAGCACACACAGGTCGGTAAGCGGTTCGAGGAGCGCATAACTATCACGCGTGCAAGGCATGTGGGGTTCCCTACTCAGTTCTACGAGGACAATCACATCAAAGACTATAAGTACGCTGTGCTGTTCTACGACAAGGACAATGATGCGATAGGCATTAAGTTCACCAACGAAAATGAACCCGGAGCTATTGCTATAGCACGTCACAGCAAAGGCTATGGTGGCTATATATCGGCAACTAGCTTCTTTAAGGCAAATCGAATTAATACCAAGAAATATGCTGGTCGGTACGATTTCAAAAAGGTACCTTTGCGTGAGGTAGGCTTTGAAGAGGATGGCGATCTGTTCGTTATTGAATTAAAGGCTAAGGAGAGAAAGGAGGATGAATGAATAAGTCAGCAACAAAAGAAGCCCTGTAGCGGTCACTACAAGGCTTCGGGAGCATAAATTTGCCGGGAAGCAAAATTTTAGCTCTTTTATATTGTACGAGAAAATATTAATCCTGTCAATTATCTTAAGAGGTTAGGAGTTAGAAATGGCAGTTCGAATCACTTGCATTAATAAGGACAATGGAAACCACGACAACCCCAACGAGGCCATAAGCCACTTTGGCTGGCAAAACGAAAGCACGGGCAAAACTGGACGGGCCACTCGCCAGCAAATGGTTGAGTATATTGAGGCTGACAAAGGCGCAGCCTACGTTGGCACTGGAGCTTCAAAGGTCTACTGCTATGTACGTACCAGCCCACGAGGGACGAAGTTTTTACAAACACAGTCGGATGGGCAATGGAGCAACAATCTATTGTCTCTACCCGAATGCTAGGACTTGCGGGGCGCTATGCCCCGCTCCCGCAAACCGATAACGAAAGAACAATATAATGAAATAAACGTGAGGGTAAATTACATGGACGCACACTTTGAGGAAATGTTACGTCGGCTCAAGTTGACAAAATCGCAGAGAGAGGACGCGCGCACTAAGTACCACGGCGTTGCCAAAACTCTACATAAGGAGTTCTATGAGACCGAATATGACGGCAGTACTAAGCTCTTAATAGGCTCGTACGGCAAAAAGACGAACATTCGCCCACCCACAGACGTTGACTTGTTATTTAAGATACCTGCCGAAACTTTTGACCAGTACTATAACTATAATGGCAACGGGGCGTCGGCTCTTTTGCAGGACATACGTACCAAGCTCAGCAAGACCTATCCGACGGCAGAAAAGATTTCAGCATGGGGGAAGGTCGTCTTGGTGCAATTCTCCGAAGGTAAGCATAATGTGGAGCTACTTCCTGCCTTTGAAGTTGATGGAGGCGTCTTCATGATACCCAACACTGAAGACGGAGGTAGCTGGGAGTCGTTTGATGCTCGTGCTGATTTAGCTGCTGTTGACTCTGCCGATGCAGAAACCGGAGGTAAAGCGCGTAAGCTGGTAAGGATAGTCAAACGCTGGCGCAAGAAGACTGCATCGCTGACCTTGAAGTCGTACGATATTGAGCAGTACTGCCTATCTTTCCTTAAAACAAACAGTGTTGACAACAAAACATGGTCGGCAACCGTCCTTGAATTCTTTACCTGGCTTGCGGCCGACTCATCAAAAGATATATCCCAAATACAGACGGCACTTTCGAGAGCAACTAAGGCATTCGAGTATGAACAGAACGAACAGTTCGTAGAGGCATGCAACGAGTGGCGCAAGGTTTTTGGCAATCGAACATTCCCCGCATACAGTAAAAGCCTTAGCCAGGTATACAGACTAGCGGCAAATGATATTAGCGAGAAAGAGGAGTATATCGAAGATTTGTACCCTGTGCGAATCGACCCTCGACACGCGTTGTCTGTTACGGCTACCGTGACGGGCAGAGGCTTTCGTTCCCACTCACTACATGCCTTTCTGCAAAAAATATCTCAGACTGCCAAAGCAACTGGATATAATTTTTACCGCCAATAACGTGCCTTCAGACAGCAAGCTGTTCTGGAAGATTAGAAACTTCGGCACTGCTGCCCGGGAAGCCGGAGACCTGCGCGGCGAAATTCATGAAGGTGTGGGTACACAGCGTAAGGAGTCCTCTAAATATCTAGGCACACACTACGCCGAATGTTATGCAGTCCAAAATGGTGTTTGCGTGGCTAGAGCTTTACAATTCGTACCAATTGGGGAAGACTAGCGATATGGGAACTTCTAAAGAAAACCTTGCCGCTGTTCGCCATGCTTACGCAAACGTGGTCTTTGCACATAAAGTTCAGGAGATGGCCGTTGAACGTAAGGAGAAGCGAATCGCCACATTCAAAATCCTTAACGTGGTCGTAATTGCGGCGGTGTTGACAATTTTTGTATCCCAGGCTTTTGTGCACAGCAACCCAATACTAGCCTATATCGGTGCCGGACTTACTGTAGCCGAGATCGTTATTCTAATTAGCCACCTGACCTTTGGCGTTGAACAAGAAGTGGTAGCCCACAAGAACTCCGCCCTAAAGTACATGTCGCTTAGGGATAGATACAAGTCGTTTATCGCTGACCTGATGCGAGGAGCGCTAAAATGAAGACGACGTTGTTCGTGGCCGTGATGACCTTTTAAGGGAATATCAAATGATTTCTGACTTATCGCTTCAGACCAACGAGCATGACTATTCTAAGGCAATGGTCAAACTAAAGCTTATAGAAGACGACCAAAAACGTCTGGTCGGATAACAAATTGACAGTTTATTACCGAAGGATCTCCGCCTAGTCAAAAGGTGAGGAACTATTAAGAAATAGTGAGTTGGGTGGTGGGGTACGCAATAATCAAGTGTCGAACCTGGATGCATATCCCCAGCCAAGTTATTATTACAGATAAGAAGGCCTTCAAATTTTGAGGCCTTTTTATTTTTCATTGATCTTCTAATCTGTTGCATGGGTTCAAATCCTTTATGACGTTTGTTAGCGCAAACAGTATTCGGATGAAGTACAATTAAGATATGCGTGAAAGATCCCCGCAAACATTAAGTGAAGCTGACCGGCGACTGGTTGCGGCGTGGGCTGCTGATTGCGTCGAACATGTCTTGGAACTATTTGAAGCTGAAGCACCGGATGATGGCCGTCCACGAGCTCTCATTGCCCGGACCCGCGCGTACGCCCGTGGCGAGCTAAATACTGCTGAGGAAATTCGTCGCCGGTTTGTCGGTGGAGTCAAAGCAGGTGAAATTAAAACTCCGGCCGCCAAAGCTGTTGCACGAGCAGCCGGGCAGGCTGTCGCCGTATGTCATATGGGTGCGCACGCACTGAGCGCAGCCGCCTGTGCCGTTCAAGCGGTGGGGCTCGCCAATCCTGATAGGCCAGAAGTCATTAAAGATGAAATTCGCTGGCAACTTGACCATATGTCGGCAGAAGTTCGTGCGGCTTTACAAGCCATACCGCCAATCGATGAAATATCAACAGGCCCCCTTGGGCCCGGGTTGAACACATCCGGCCAACTGGGCGACATTATTCGTTCCCTGCAAACCGGTATCGCTAGCAAAATTTAAATTGTACAATTTCCGGTACATCGTTAAAAAGACTTGATTTAATGGTGTTCCAATTTCGGGCTACGTAGCCAGCCAACAAAAATGACTAGGTTTTATCCTAGTCGTTTTTGTTCGGCTTGGAGTCAGGTGACCGAGAACCCCCGCGACGGGTTCGATATGCTTACGCGACGAAGGGTATAGACCTAAGGGTGTGATATTCCACTTTTAGCGCAGTCTTTGATACGATGAGGTAATGAACAACACCCTCACTGCACTGAGCGGCGTTCGAGTGGGACATGCAACACATCTAGATAAGCTTACTGGCTGTACCGTTATTCTTTTTGACAAGCCCTATTCCGTGGCCTACAAAGCCTATGGCGGCGCAGTAGGAGCTTTTGGCACCGAGGCGCTGCGCAGCGATAAAACCGACTACAAAGAAAACGGCATCTTTATTGCCGGCGGCAGCAACACTGGCCTTATGTCCGCTTCTGAAATTATGGAATGTCTCAGGCGAGACAAATTTGGCTCGCGCTCCGGCAAAAATGGAGACATTTACAACCCGTCAATTACCGGCGCGATTGTTTACGACCAGGGCATGCGTATTGCTCCCTACGACCCAAAGTACGGCCGTGAAGCCTACGAAAAAGCATCGCGCAACCCTGTCCCAAGCGGTAACGTTGGCGCCGGCACGGGCACATCCGTCGGCAAGTTCCGTTGGCTCGAAAACGGTCAAAGACCGGCGCCATGAAGGCGGGCGTTGGGTCGGCACGCATTAATCTTGGTGGAGGAATTATCGTTTGCGCGTTAACGGTACTTAATGCCATTGGTACTACGAAGATCTGATTGATTTTGTAACCAACGACAAGGCAAATACTACCATATCGGTGGTGGGCATCAATGTCGATCTCGGCCACAAAGCACATTACGAAAAAGTGGCGCACCTTGCCTCACATGGCCAGGTCCGGGCGATCAACCCCGTGCACACATCTTCCGACGGCGACATTGTTTACGTATTCAGCACTGGGGAGCTTAAGAACCCCCTCAACGAATACGCAGCGTACTTCAAAAACACCGAAGACGAACTGCCATTCCAGGTGGATGTTATCGGTCATGCGGCAGCCCGGGCTGCGCAGGAAAGCATTTACGACGCTGTATATAGCGCTGAGACAGTTGAGTTCGAGGGCGCTTACAAAGGCATAATTCCGTCTGTAAAAGATTATCAAAGAGGCTAGAGTGTAGCTCTTTGTGAATACCGTAGGCAGGGCATCCGCCTACATCATACTATGCACGCATGAATGGATATTTCTCCGATAACGAGAATACCTACAAAACCCGCTCGCCACTTGTTCTTGGTCATAATTCTCTCCTGTTTGATAGTGGCGACGAGTAGTGCGATCAGAACAGCTCCGAACAAATTACTTCGCTCGCTACCATGGCGATGACTATAAACTAAACATGACACACTTTGCGTTTTGTATCCTGAATGGTTTGCCAAGAATCCTGTTACGGCCTTTGCTCGCGGCCGCCTCAATTAAGTAAGCACCAGAAATGGAGTGGCCTACGATAAGTACGGTACCGGATGAGTCTAATCGCTTGATGTGGTCTATACATCTGTTCATGCGACTAAACAGCTCCGCGCACGGCTCGAAGCCTTCGTCATCATCGGTGTAGTACAAAACAGGATCCCGGTCAATCGGTTTGCCCTCGGCAGCACCGAACCCACGTTCGCGCAGCTCGTCAATAATATGGATGTCTGACTCATCAATGCCCAGGCCTTTTGCGATTATGGATGCTGTTTGCCTCGCCCGTGTTAATGGTGAACAAACAATAGTTGTAATGCCAAGAGGAATCAGCTCACGGACGACAGCACGAGCCTGCTGCTTGCCGAGGTCGGTCAGCGGCGAAGCGCTGTCATTCACTAACATCCGGGCGTTAGCCTGGCTCTGTCCATGTCTGACAAAGACGAATTGCGGAACATTACCCACTACGCACCCCCCGCATTTGCCGTTACAACCTTACGCTTCCTGGATGACTCAATAGCCCCTAAGACCATCGCTAAGGTATGTATGCTATCTTCACAACTCGTTTCTGGCACTGTATCGTCTTGAAGGGCACACAAAAATCTGTCCAAAGACATCGCAAGTTCGTGCTGGAACTCATCTTCCATGGCCGGTTTGAATGTAGCCGGCAATTTGACCTCTTCGTACACTCTCTTGCCGTTTACAACCCGTTCAACCTTCGGATTTCCGCTACCGTCCCATGTGATGGCGCCGTGTTCGCCGGCAATTCTCCAGTTTCCCATAAAGCTCGTGCTGGCGCCCACTTCACCCCACGAACCCTGGTACGTAAAACAACCCCGTTGTTCATAATAAATATTGCGGAAGCGGATGCGCCGGACGCGAACTGACTGCTTGGCGGGTTCGATTCCTGGCAATAGACCGTTCTATAATCCGCCCCTGTTAGGCTGCGAACCAAATCGAAATGATGCACTGCCATATCCAACAAAAACGGATTATCGATGCGCTTACGGAACGTATCCTTAAACACAAACTGCTGTGCGTGCAACACATTAATGCTCACCAACCGTCCAATAGGCGACCGCTCTAGATACTTCTTGAGTTCGATCATAATTGGTCGCCAGCGGTAATTCTGGTTCACCATATATATCTTGCCGCTGTTCCGGGCGGCGGCCACAACGTCCTTTGCCCCATCAAGAGTGAGTGCGATCGGCTTCTCGCCGAGCACGTGGCAACCATGGCGCAATGCCAATTTCGTATTGGCGCTATGCGCCTGCGGCGCCGAACAGTCGATCACGATGTCCGGCTTGACGCGGACAATAAGCTCCTCAAGACTCGTCGCGACCTGATCGTCACCAAGGCCGGCCTGTTCTTTGGCTTGTACAAGATTATCCTCAAGCAAGTCCGTCACGCCAACCAGCTCAATTTCGGGGCGGCTAGCCAAAACATGCCGCCACGTCTTTCCCATATTTCCATAACCAGTTAGTACAGCCCGCAGCCTCATCATACTTTCATCATCCTCCGGAGTATTGCCTTTTCTTGGTCATACAACCGCACTTTTCCGTCCCACTTCTTCTTCCACTCATGGTATAGCACCTCCAACCCTTGGTCTAATGGCGTCAGCTTTATTTTGTACTTTTGCGTGAGGCGGTTGTTTGAAACTACAAAATTGAGGTTAGGGAACGGGTAAACGTCGTCGTAAAAAGCATCTTCTTCCAACCCATGTTCCTCCGGATCAACATGCCTTATGTCGGGCCGCTTGCCGCTTACGGCGGCACACAATTCAACAAACCCTACAACCGAGCAGTATTCGTTGCCAGCGACGTTAATAATCTCAATATGCTCCTTTTGGACAGACGGTATGTTGACAAATGCGTCGGCGGTCTCGTCCAAAAACGCAAACTGGATGAGAGCCGCGCCGTTGCCTGAAACCAGAATGGGCAGGCCTTTTTCGAGTCGAGAAAAGTAATAATGTTCGCGATCAAAATAGTTATCGCTGCCCAACAGATACACCGGCCTAAAAATAGTGAGCCGGGACTTATGTTTGCGTGCAAACTTTTCAAATATAGACTCGGCGGCAGCCTTGTTGGTTCCATAGTTTCCAAAGGAATCCCATGGGCCGAGCTTGGAATCCTCTGTCAGGGGATACAAGGTTGGCCTCTGGTATACGGCGGCCGTGCTCAAAAAATGATATGGGCTGTGGGCGGAGCAAAATCAACGAGCTTTTTGGCGTCGTCCGCGTCGTAGCAACACATATCGTAGATATAGTCGTAAGGTTCCTGCAATAACTCCCGCATATCTTCAGCCTTGGTGCGGTCTCCATGTAGCACGCGGACGACTCTTGGCAGCGTTTGGCCGTAGTTGTTGCCGCGGTTAAAAACAGTTACCTCATGCCCTCTTGCGATCAGCCTGCGTATGAGCGCAGGTCCCAAAAATCTAGAGCCGCCAATAATTAATGTTTTTGCCATGGAACAATCCTCGTTCTTTCTGAATCTTGTTGTATTCCACCTAAAAGAATCCGGAATACAGGAAACAACCCTCCAAACCAACCGTAGCACTCAGAAGGCGATAAATACTGGACTTCTGTCATGGCTTTACCCTTCTTATTTCTATGGTTATGAATTTGAGCTTTTTCTTGACTTCCTTAATACCATGTATGCTTCCGCTTCGAGTTAAAACTATGTCGCCCTTACCAACTGACCGCTCCTCGCCGTCCTGGATAAGCACTGCTTCGCCGTCCAAGATGTAAAAAATTCATCATCCCCGTCGTGTATATGCAACCCAGCAGTGGCTCCGACTGGCAATTCGGCAATTCCGAAAAACTGCCAGCCGCTATCGTTTTTTGGATCCGAGAAATGCTCAAATTCCGAAAATGCGAATTTGATATCCAATTTGCCCTGACCGCCGTGTGCACTAAAACTGTAGGTCTTTAGACTCTTTTCGTTGACAATCAGCACCTTCTTACTGCGCATAGTATCCTCAATCAGCCTGACGATATGCTCTTTGCCGGGCTGTTTTCTGTACACCCCAAGCTCTACATCCAGCGTCTGCACAACCAGCGGCATACCATGCCACTCAAACGGCGTAAGCGTATCCCTGTTGAGCTTGAGGCCGGTAACTTTAGCCGGGAAGGGGGCTTTTTGCTAGCGAAACCTCGCGGTACTGCTCGTCACCTCCAATCCTTTCCTCTTGTTTGCCGGGCTCATAGACGACAAGCAACTCGCATGCGCGGACAAAGTCATCCCGGTCCACTAGAATATCCAAGCTGTCCGGAACGACATCCACTCCTTGAACAAACAATGACCCGTTCCCTCCAAGACGCCAGGCGTATGGTCGCTATCGGCCAAAATGCCGGAAATGCCTGCTACTGCCTCCCTAAATGAACTATACCCGGGAAATGAACTCATCAAGTAACCTTTCGTTCACTCTGTTTTGACTAAACTCCGTGATAACTTTTTCAAAGCCGGCCTGTGCAACCCTTGTCTTCTCGTCTTGGCTCATTGCGGCAATAGATTTTAGCGCTGTCCTGATATCCCCGTCCTCCAAGTTGGTAATAAACCCATCCACGCCGTCCTTTATTTGAAATGGCAGGCCGCCAGAGTTGCTGGTGAGTAAGGTGAGACTGGGATTGTTATAGAATCTCGCCTCGATAGGAATCACCCCGAATGGCTCCGCTCTTGAGAGTATTGCCAGGATACGCGTATTGCGCCATTGCAGCATGTAGTGCGTTGTCACAAAATCCATGTTATACAGAACCAACGTGTCTTTTGGGTGCTTCGCTGCCAGCTTGTTTAGGACGGCAACGTACGGATCGTCCATAGAATAGGGCGCCGCGAAAATAACCGTAAAGTAATTGTGGGTTTTGATGAGCTCTGTACAGTTTTTAAGCACCAAGTCGAGCCCTTTATAAACCTCGGCTCTGCCAACAGAAAAAAAGCAACGGCCGGTTCGTTGGGATGCCGGCTTCTTGCAAAAACCTGGCGATCTCTTTCTGGCTGCGTTTATAGCCCCTAAGCCTGGGTAGGTACAAACTGTTCGTAATGTCTACGAGGACGTCTGGCTCTGCGGAGTATTCGCTCATGAGGTGGCGTTTCATGAATTCGCCCACACAACCTATGCGTACGCGGGGATTCTGATTTGCCAGCTCTACAACCCCTTTCTCCCACTGGTAACGCTGGTTGACATATACGTCGCCTTGCTGGCTGGCGTCAGACGACATGCCGTAGCCATGAATCTTGACTGTGCTCTGCGGCAGCCATATAAACTCGACGTTTTGTTCGTCGTACGTATCAATAAAACGGTTCGCAACTTGGACAAATGGGGTATCAACACATATTGCCAGAACCCTGTCAAAATCACCCGATATCATATGAAGAAAAGTTGCCGCAGATATCGAGGCAAACTGCCAATTTTCAAATTTTCCATAGGCATCCTGCGCAGCCGAGCCATTATTGAGTTCGACGAACTTTATGCGATGCTTGGCGGTGAACTCTATTGTCTTATTCCTTATGGCAGGCGAAAGCGCGAACGACTTTTCGTTATACTTCATCGTTGCTACGAACAACTGTAGCTTGACACCGGGATGCTTCTTGCGCAGCGACCGCGCGACTTCAGGGAATGACAACATAAAGTCGCGCGCCACTATCCCTACGCCGCTGTACAGGCTGGCAAAACCATCATGGGCAAGATATACGACAGCCAAACGCTTCATGGCAGGAAGCCTCGGTCATACAGAAAGTCCTTTACCGATTGGTCTACCTGCTCCGGACTCATCTCTCCAGCAGGCAAACGGAGTACCGGTACGTCACGCTCATACTGTTCCATATAGTCTCTGTAGCCCTGCCGGGCGGCAACCAAAACCTCGTAACGGTCCCACATATTGTCCCAATCAGTGGTTGGCGGTCGCCGGGCAAACGGTTACCTCGGGCGGTGTATCTAAATGAATGTATGCATCGGGCAACATGCCATTGCGCAAGATGGTGTCGCGGTACCATGTGTGGACATCAACCGGCAACGTGCCGGTCACAAGTTGGTGTCCTTCGTTGTACAGGATGGTGGACAGGTGACCTCTATCCACCAGGCACAGACCCCCGGTGCCTCTGGCAACTCTGTACTTGCGCTCATCGTTTCTCAAGAAATACTCTTCGTCATCGGCGCTAATGGCTTCGTCCGCCTCAACGGGATCGATATATTCTGTTACTATGTGCAAGCCCGCAATGCTTCTGGACAGGCGCTCCAGTAGCGTGCTTTTGCCACTACCTGGCAACCCTTCGACATAAACTACACCTGGCTTAGGCATACACTTTCTCCTTTGCTTCCTTGCTATCCTTTTTATCGCTTGAACGCTGCAGCACTACGTCCTGCAGTAGCGGCAACACCTTACTTAACATTTCTTTATCCGACTCACGACGTTCACTGTCGCTCATTTCGGCCCACACTTTGTCGCGTCCGTGTTTTTAAATACCTGCCCCAAGGGGAATTGCCAGGCTTATAACCTTTAGCCAATAGCTCCTTATCTAGATAACCATGCGTTTCATAGACAATCTGATAGTCCTCCCCGCTGGGAAGGGCAAGCGTAATAACCGATTCAAAGTGACAGCTAGTATCCTCCAGATCCTTCACTTGCTCCTGCAGGTACGCAAAAAATTCTTACGTCAGTCGTAGACTCCGGCAGCTTGCCGCCCCATCGACGGATGGCTACACCTGGCGCACCCTGGAGACTATGGATGTAAAAACCGGTATCGTCCGCGATAGTCGGCAACCCAGACAATCGACACCACGCCTTGGCCTTTGCAAGTGAATTCTCGGCAACAGAGGTCGTACCTTCTTCTACATGCAGCTTGAGCCCCAATGTTTTGGGCGATACTATCTCTATTTTGTCGCCCACGAATGACTCCCAATCGGCAACTTTGTCGGGATTATTTGTTCCTATCAGTAAACGGTCATGTTTGACCGGCGGCAGCAACATGGGCCGCAGATGACGGTTCAAAAAAGCGCCGTAATCGTCTATGCGATCCTGTTTAAAGAAGGGTACCGAGAGTATTTTTTTAAAATGTGTGCCAAAATTTTCTTGCAGCTTAGTACGGATAGTGCGCTCGAACTCAATGCGCTGCGCCGGCGACGCACCCTGCACCTCGCTGGGTTCGCGGGCTACTATAATGTCTGGCCGCAATCCTCGCGCGGCGAAGGTAGCAATGGAATCTTGGACGGTTTTGGTCTTGATATACTCATTGTTATAGCTCGTCTCAGTCAAAAGTATCAGCTTGCAACGAGTGCCATACAGCGCCTTCATCTCCCGCAGCGTAGCCGGTACGTAGGGATCAACCTCAAAATCAGTAATCGTACCGCCAAGCTCAATAATGAAATTCCTAGGCTTTCCTATGTTGTGCCACATCTTTTGGATTGTTACAAGGAAATGTTTAGACATGTATGGCCTGAACGTCAAATTCTCGTATTCGCCATACTGCTCAATGAAATCCTTGTACAGGTATCCGCCCAATATGTAATGCTCATCTCTAAAACGCTTGTCCGGGTTGTACCTTTCGTAAATCCCGAAATCGTCATGGCCAACAGCCGTATGCCGGCCGTTTTTATTGGTATTCAGCAGGCCATCGAACTTTATCGCGTCTGACCCAGGCAGCATTCTCAACATGTGTGCAACAAGCGTACCCTTACCCATGTCAGACCTCGGATAGCTCGTTACAACAAAAATTGACGTATCGGCCGCCAATCGCGAAACATTAATCTCATGTTCCAACAATTGAAGCGCTCGTTTGTGAGGATATAGCCCACTCATATTAGTCCTCTTTGCGGTTAATTAAGTCCTTCTGTGATTAATTACAGCAACATTCCGACGACCTCATTCCAATCTTTCGCACGTCTAACCCCAGACGGCAACACCTGCGCCCGGTTCCACGTATAGTCGCCGAACAGTATGGCGGACTGACCGGCCCTTGCTGCCAAAGAACAGTGACGCAAAGAATCATCGATTAGACAAACAGCGCGTATTCGTTTACATAACTCAGCTTTTGATGTTGCATCATTTTTGTCCCAATGGTGCAAAAAGTGCATTTCATCAAATATGTTCGGAAAATGACGCTCGACCCACTCACGGGTATCGCTAATGATTGACTCCCGACGGACGGTAATAATATGCAAATCGTAACGCTCTGAGAGTTTTTTTAGCGCATCGGCTGCGCCTGGCACTGGGTGGAAACGAGAATGGGCGCGGCTTGCGTGAAAGGCAAGCGCGCGCCTGTCAGCCTCATCGGGACTAACGCTCCAAACCTTACTCCAATAATCAGTAAAATAATCCTCGGCAGTATGGTTTGTGCCGTACACTTCGTTGTGCCACTCCGCCAGCCCTCGGTTGTGCTGTGCCAGCACTTCATCGATGTCGATTGCCAGTCGTAATCTAACGCCTTGATTCCGTGGTGTAGGCCGGGGGATGGTCGGGATTGTTTGCATTGTAGATACCGAATTAACCAGAAATACTGAACTACAGAAACTCTTGAAAGGTCTCAACCTTACTGTACTCCCGGACATAAAAAGTGTCAAATAAAACACAAGCGTAATATATTCGTAGGCCACTAATTCGCAGCTGGGTGTAATCGTGGTACAATCGACATCATGAGTCCCGAAAGCGCCCTGAAAACCCTCCTGGATGAGTATCCATTTCTCGACAAGACGGCCACTAAAATTATCAAACAGTTTGTTGCGGCAGACGGAAGAGTTTACAACAGCTTCATCGTAGAAAGCACCGGAACAAAATTCAAAAAGTTCGTTGCCAAAAGCTTTGTCCGCAACCCAGAAAGCTTAAAAAGGGAGTGGGTCATACTAAGAATGCTACAGGACAGGGGCGCCCATGCCCCCAAGCTCCTTGTCGGTGATCACGAGCCCAAGCATTTCCTGCTCATAGAATTTATTGACGGCATACCTGCAAGCCAAGCCGTACAGCAGGAACAATACAACATCGGCGAGATATTCAAAGGTATCGGCGAAGCAACCGGAATAACAAACAGTATCGAACTAGACACCTTCGGAGACATCCTGGAGCACTCCACGCAGTCATGGAAAGACCAAGTGTTGCAGAAACTCAACGAAAAACTGCAAGTTGTAGAGCAACACATCAAAGAAGAAGACTTTCTCGCCAAACTAATGCAAACAATAGAAGACACCAAACGCGTACTGGACAAGGAGACGAAAGGCAAACCCGCACTCGTACACCACGACATTTACCTCGAGAATTTCCTGGTCAAAAAGACCACCAAAGAGGTGATACTGATTGATTACGGGATTGCGTACGGCGGGCGGCCGCTGTTCGACCTGGCCAAATTCTACATCTGGGATCTCACGC
>ADGO01001805.1_pt1 | contig 14295 bp, 15 predicted proteins | sample 268308 | NCBI WGS metagenome assembly ADGO01 (sample SAMN00007042, study PRJNA41493) | compost metagenome | isolation source: bioreactor | place: USA | collected 2008-02-06
GGCGCAGGAAGTAGTAGCGGAAGGCGTCGACGCCGTGGCGCTTCACAACGTCGGCCGGCGCGATCACGTTGCCGAGCGATTTGCTCATCTTCTCGCCTTCAACAGTGATAAAGCTGTGTACAAACAGCATCTTCGGCAGCGGCAAATCAAGACTCATGAGCATTGCCGGCCAGATGGCGGCGTGGAAGCGCACGATATCTTTGCCGATTACCTGCACCTCAGCCGGCCAGTACTCGCGGAAGTCCTGGTGCTCCGGATAGCCGAGCACGGTAATGTAGTTCATGAGCGCTTCGACCCACACGTACATCACCTGGCTTTTGTCGCCTGGTACCGGGATGCCCCACGACAGCTTTTCTTTCGGGCGCGAGATGCTGATGTCCTCGAGCCCCTCCTTGAGCACGGCGATGATTTCGTTGCGGCGGGTTTCGGGCACGATCTTGAGTTCGCCAGATTCAATAGCCTGCAGGATGCGGTCGGTGTATTTGCTGAGCCTGAAGAAATAATTTTCTTCTTCAATGCGCTGGTAGGCCTGCGGGTGGTTGGGGTTCATGCGCTCCGGGTCGGCCTTGCTTTCGGGCACGAACTCCTCCTGGCGGACGTCGTACCAGCCGACATACTTGTCCTTGTAGATGTCCTTTTCGAGCGCTTTCCAGATAAGCTGCGCGCGCTTTTCGTGGTTCGGGTCGGTGGTGCGGATGAAGCGATTGTTGCTGATGTTGAGCAGCTTGGTGAGGTCGCGGAAGTGCTGGCTCATTTCGTCGGCAAACTCTTGTGGCGTCTTGCCGGCCTCGGCTGCTTTTTGCGCAACCTTCTGGCCGTGCTCGTCAGTGCCGGTACAGAAGATCACTTCATCGCCGCGCTGCCGGGCGGTCCGGGCCAGCACGTCTGCTTGCAAGAGTTCCAAGGCGTAGCCGATGTGTGGCGCCGCGTTTACATACGCAATAGAGGTTGTCACGTAATACTTCATATCGATAGTCTACCCTGTTTAGTCTGATACGAGAAATCAAAGTTGAGAAAAGAGACCCTATGCCCTTGCGGGCATCATGCACATCACAACCGAGAGAGTCATCTGTTTCATTAAGCGACATTATATCACCTTTTTCGCCCGCTTCTAAAACAGGCTGGTTTGCGGGCTGGGGCTTGAGGCGCTCAGCTCCTCGCCGAGGTATGCAGCAAGGGCGTCGATGACGGCGGTCTGGCCCTTTACCACCTTTTGTCGGGCCAGTGCGAGCGGCGTCCAGGCAGCTTTGTCGACTTCTGGGAACTCCTGCATTTGGCCGGATTTGGGCGGCCACTCCATTTCGAACATGTTGCTTTGGAATTGCTCGAGATCGAAATCGGATTCCAAGGCGTACACGTGGAGTACCTTACCATTAGTCACCTTAAACTCACCTAACGACTGATAGCTGCCGTCTGGTGCGGGCGCCCCGATTTCTTCGGCAAATTCGCGCTTGGCGGCCATGAGCGGCTCTTCGCTCGGAACAAACTCGCCCTTCGGAATGGACCATGCGCCCAGATCCTTCTTGGTCCAGAACGGACCGCCGGGGTGGACGATGAGCGCTTCGTAGCCGCCCGCAGCTTTTCGGTACAACAGAATGCCGGCGCTATGCTTTAGCATTAGACATACCCTTGGCCTGCACTGCCTCGCGGAGCAGCTCTTCCAGTACGTTCAGATCAATATCGCTCAGACGTTTGACGTACAGGCAGCCTTTGCCTGTCGAGTGCCGGCCAAGCCTGGCCAGCAAATCCTGCTTGTCTGCGAAACCGTCCATAATGTAAATTGTCAGCTTGCCTTTGCGGGGCGAAAATCCGATCGACAACCATTCTGCCTCGTGCCCGTCGGCGTAGCGCATGCGGTATGTGCCAAAGCCGGCGATGCTTGTGCCCCACATGTCGCCGGGGTCGCCAGTAATGCGGCTCATCATGTCGACGAGCGTCTGGCAATCGCGGCGTACCGCCTCGTCAGGAATACTTTCAATGAACGCTGCAACGCCAGTATTTTGCCGCTTAGTCTTTGGCTCCTTCATACTCTTTAATCATACCGCAGGGGCAATCCGACGAGAAAGCACACTTACTCATTGCGAATGTCAGCATGATCTGTTATAGCACCAAACAAAAACGCCCGTCTTTGCGACGGATGTTTTTGTTTGGTGCGCGGGGCGGGAATCGAACCCGCACTCCTTTCGGAACAGCATTTTAAGTGCTGAGCGTCTACCTATTCCGCCACCCGCGCGCGACTTACTTTCTTATTTTTACCACGATGCGTTGCCTGCAGACTATGGCAGTTAGGGCAAAGTATCCGCAGATTCTCTAGTCTGTTGTCATAACGATCGCCATTTATGTGGTCGAGCTCCACAGGTATGCGCCCGTCGGGAGTCATTCTGCCCAACCGCACAGCTCGCATCGCGGGCCCTTCAAACCCTCTTCAAATAATCGTTGCTTGAGCTTATAACTCTGGACCCTGCTGCCTACGACCAGTAATGATTCAAGGGGTGGGCGGATACTGGTGTGGTATTTTGTACCCTTATTCCACCCCATGCCCTTGAAGTGAGAGGTATCAAGACCCAAGGCTTTGATTCGGTACTGGATCTGTACGTAATTTCCGCCAGCAGGAACGAGTCCAAGCAACAGCAACACATTGCGGTAGCTTCTAGCCTTGCGTACTGCTTGTCTTAAATCCTCATCGGTCCAGCCTGGTTTCCTCATGGCGAAGTGAGGATACCATAAGCTCCTTCAAAGTTAAAGAGCTATAAAATTGGAGGCGCCTACCGGAATCGAACCGGTGTAAAAAGGTTTTGCAGACCTCTGCGTAACCACTCCGCCAAGGCGCCATTGACGACAATTATATCTTAGCAACGGATACAAGGCAAAAGCTCTATGCAGGAGCTCGGCGGCGGACACAAGAACAGATGTAGTGCCGAGGTGTAAGCGCCGGGTTGTCAGAATTTTTGCAGAAATGGGGCGTACATGCGGGCTACCCTATAGCCAGCTATGGGCACAGAAACAATTGACATAGGATCACCCGCAGTCACCCCCACAGCCGGCGAGCTGGTCGAACGGACCAAAGTACTCATCATTGGCGGATCGTTTTTGAGACCCGAAACCATGGAGCCGCTCGCCGCGTTCTTTCGGATATCCGGACACGACTCGGAGATTGTACGGGGGCTTCCCACACACGACCCCAGCGCCACGCCGGAAGATTACGCCAGGACAATCGCCAACCGCATACGCGGTCTGGGCAGCGTGATACTCATGGGCTACTCGGGCGGCAGCAGCCATATGGCGCGCGCGCTAGAAATTCTCGAGGAAGAAGACGGTTCGCACCCGGTCAAACTCGCAGTGTCCATCTCCGGCAGTCTGGGCGAATTACCATCGGACGGCCAGGAAACCACAATACCAAGACAGCCCCGCAACAGCGAACGGTTCCGCGCCGGGCTCGTCCAACGAGAAGACAGCATGGTTGAGTTCCGAGAAGAAGACGCGGTCGAGACGTTCTTTAACGAGGACCCCGAGGTTGGCGAGTTCATCGCACAGTGGTACATGGGGCCGCAGTACCGGGTGCCGGCGTCGCCTATGCCGCGGCGGCTGAACACCCGCTGGCTGTATCTGTATCCCGAACATGATCAGATCCGTAATCTGCTCTCGGTGCTCGAAGTCGTGGAATACTACCGAGATAGGGAGGATTCACATAGCATGGATCTTCGCATCGTTGAGGGGACTGACCATGGATTACCAATTACCGATCCGGCAAAGGTGTGGCATGCCGTTCTCGACTACTGCTTGCGCCATGAAATAGAAATTATACCTCCCGTCGGCGCCAGACCTCGAAGAAGCTACACGCCCGCCCAGCGGCAAGCGCCCCACGACCTGCCTGCCAGCACGCGAGGACTGCTTGAATTGTGACTGAGGTCACACAGCAAAAGCCGCGCTCTAGTGTTACACTGAAAGCATAAGCAGTTAAAGGAATTTGTATGAGAAGATGGGTATTGTTGATTGTTGGCGCGGTATTAGTTGTGGCAGCAAGCCTGGCGTTGTGGGGCAGCCGGTTTGCGACAGGGTTTGTGCGAGACCAACTAGTGGCGCAGAAGATTACCTTCCCGGACAAGGCTACGCTCGAAAAGGACAATCCGGCACTCGTCAAATACGCTGGACAAGCTGTTGACAACGGCGAAAAGGCCAAGGCGTACTCTGACTATATCGCCGGACACCTCAAGAATGTCGCCGGCGGCAAGACATATTCCGAAGTCAGCAGCGAATACCAGAAAGACCGTAGCAACCAAACTCTGGCCGCCCAGCGACAGACGTTGTTCATGGGCGAAACGCTGCGCGGACTGCTACTCAATGCCTGGGGATGGAGTCTGATCGGCTCGATCGCGGGTTACGCCGCCATCACACTGTACGTCGCCGGCGGCGCAACCATCGCCGCCGCATTCCTGGTACCGGCCACACCAGCCAGGAAGCGTGCCAGGAAGTAACTTACCTTAAACACCTTTGGGCATGACGATTGCAGCTGCAAGATAGGCCACGATACCGGGCACGACGCCGGTCAGTATCATTATCACCAACCATGATAGGCGGATGGCAGCAGGACTTATGTCGTAATACTCGGCCAAACCGCCGCACACGCCAAAGATTTTCCTGTTCCTCGCTGACAGGCACGGCCGCCTGGGGCTTTGGCCATAATATTGCCTAACATCCATACATCTACCATCGTACCGATCAGCCACAGTACATGCATTAAACTAGCTTACATCACGATTGCTGGCGCCGGCTTTCGACATAGCCCACAAAACGGTCGGCTTGCGACATGCGCACATACCTGAGCGTGAACGTACCGATTCGCGTCAGGAGTGTGATTGAGCTGAACGGCCATGCCTTAAGCGACTCTACGCCGGACACGCCCTCATACGGCACTTTGTCGGCGCGCAAGAAGCCGGGCTTGCGGTCGACAAACAGCACTCGCTGATCGGTGGCAACCAGCGTACCGGCTTCCCATCGCCAAACCTTGGATCCTTCGCCTATGGGGTACCGCCCGTACGCGACCGCCTCGATGTGCTCGTCTTCTTTAATTACATTCGGCAAGTAGCGGTTACTGAACTTCAAAAGGCCGGCTCCGGTAGCGCCCGCCTCCTTGAGCTCGCGCTTGATCCGCTGCCCGTGGGCTTGTGTGTATGCTGCCATATGCTCCCCTCGCTCACAATCCTGCCTATTATGAACCCCTGAAAATTAGATGCTGTGAGTAAGGTCACACGCGATCTGGCCATCCGCAGACTAAGATGAGGACATGAAAGAGCGAGCATTATATGCCGCCGTAGGCGCCGGCGGTGCGATTGGTTTGATTGCGTCTTTTTTGCAAACCATGGAGAAGCTGACGCTGCTCAAGAACCCTGGCACGCAGCTGGTGTGCGATCTTGGTAGCGTATTTAGCTGCACGAATGTACTGAACGCCTGGCAGAGTTCGGTGTTCGGGTTTCCGAATTCGTTGATGTGCATGGTGCTGTTTACCATCTTCGGCACGGTCGGACTGGCGGGGCTAACCGGCGGCAAGCTGGCGCGGGGGTTCCGGCTGGGCGTGCACGCACTTGCACTCTTTACCCTGTTCTTTGGCATGTGGTTTTTGTCGCAAAGCACGTTTGTGATCGGTAGCCTGTGCCTGTACTGTCTGTTCTGCTTTAGCGGCCTGATGTTGCTGAACTGGGGTTTCTTGCGCATCAATGCTGCAGACTTGCCAATTAGCGACCGCGGCCGCGCGGCACTTCAGCGCGGCATTGCAGCTGGCGCCGACACCTTCGCCTGGATAGTTCTCGCCCTCACCATCGCCTTTATCATGGTTATGAAGTTCTACATTGTCTGATTGTATTATTGTCGTATCGTCTGATAGTCGAATTGTCTTATGGTCGGATAAGAACCGTCCGACTATTTGACTATAAGACGATCAGACTATCGGACAGTCAGACTATAAATCCGTGCCCAACTCATCTTGCAGGCGCGCAATGTCCGGCACAATGAGTTTGGCGCCCGTTACCTGCACCAAACCTTCCGCCTTGAGGTCGCGGATCACGCGGTTCGCGGTCTCGCGCGTCAGGCCGGTTTGTGTTGCCAGCTCACCCTCCTTCAGCGGAATGCGCCATGTGCCGTCGGCCTCATCCTGGCTGAAGCGGTGCGCTGCGATTACAATCTCATACATCAACCGACTGCGTGCATCGCCTCCCATGATGTGCGCTAGCCTCCTTAGCAGCCCGTCGGTGCCGCGGTACACGCGTGCGAGTAAATCGAACGTTACGTCCGGCTCGCGCTTTAGGAATGCCACTGCCTCGTCGGCAGGCGCCAAGTGTGCCACTACCTGCGTGGCAGCCTTAAAAAAGTACTGGTTCGGCGTTTTGTTATCGCCCACGACATCGGAAAGAATGCCGGCGGCTTAAAGACATTCACCACCACTTCGCTACCGTTTGGCGCAATGTCGTACTGGTTGACTCGCCCCTCGACTAAGTACAGCACGCCCTCCAGCTCTTCGCCGGCATGCGCAATAATCTGCCCTTTGGCGTACGTTCGTTTGGGATAATTTTGAAAAAACGCCCCACCTTGTCCTTTACTTCGTCGGTCATCTTACCTCAATCGTACCATGGCGAGTGCGTCGCGGGCCAGGCTGGCGTGTCAGTTATTGGACACGGCCTCGTCACCTCGCTCTGCTCGTTCATATGCTTCTCGGGCAGACAAAAGCAATGCTTTCGCGTCGCTTAGTAGCGTTTGCCAATCCGGAGCGCCCAGCACTGCTGCTACGGAGGCATCGGCGCCCGAAAAGTCGGCAACCAGGAACGTTCTGCCGGCCTCGTCGGTAAAGCCTACTTTAAGCCCTAAAATGAACTCATCGTTGATGCTGCTATTATGATTACGAACCTTGCCCGCATAGGGTATGTCTGCTTCGGATTGTCTAGCCATATCAAGCAGTACAGGGTTGTCGATAAAGAGAAACCCGATCTTCACCATCTCGCTGGCTGTGCTTTGAGTCATAGGCGAAAAACCGCTAGCATCGGCTACGGTCGTCTTGGAGAATCCCAACTCTTTGAGCATGTTGTTGACATAGGATACGTAGTTGTCCATAGACCCGAACGCCCAGACAGCCAGGGCGTCGGCCATGTTGTTTGACGAGGGCAGTAGCATGGCCTGCAGCGCCTGGTACTCCGAAATAGCAGTGCCCGCTTTCACCGGCGTGACCGAGCCTTGTTTTCTGACATACTCCCAGTAAGTTTCTTCGTCCTGCTCGGTCAGTGTAATAAGCGGCCCCTGCTCGCCGGGCTTCAACGGCTTTTTATCGAGTACGGCGAGCGCGGTAATAACCTTTGCCAGACTGGCTATGGGTACCGGCTGGTCAGCATTGTCGGTGCGGGCCACAACACCGTACCGCGCCACGCCAAAGGCCGCCTGACCATAAGCCGGCCACGACAGCCCGGCCGAGCTCATCCTTTCGATAACCGCGCCTCTTTCGGCATCCTGTGTAGATAACACAGAATGAGACATGTCGTCCTGACCGCCATCATAAAAAGACACGGACGACACATACAACACAGCTGCCGCCATCATCATGAGCAATGTAGTAGCAGCAAACAACCGGCGCTTGCGCCTGCGGTGACGACTGCGATGATTTCGGCCGATTCTATAGCTTCCCATGCATCCCCAGCAACCAGCTATAACAGTATACGGAACAACGTACCGCGATGGAACCCGCTATAGCTGGTTATTATTCTTTCGCCGATTGGCCGGCAGCGTGGTGCTTAGCAAAGAAATCCCAAAGCACTTCGGTTGCATGTAGCTCGATTGATGGCAAATCAAACCCGAGGAGTTTACCCGTTTCTTCGGAGGCTTTTGAGCCGGGCCACTGGTGTCCGGCGCCGTCAATCACGATAAATGCCACCTCTCTATCGTCCGCGCAGGCTGCCACTGCCTTCCGTATGGGGCCGTTAATAGTAACTGCCGAAGGTGTGCATCTGTTAACCCGGCGCCACATACCCATAAGATCGGGTATGGACGGTATGCGCGCTTCCGCGAGGTCGGACAGCCAGCCGTCCCAGTTGGCACCAAGACTGCCCAAGCCGCCTCCGTACGGAAAGATATTGTCCTCCTTGCCGTGAATATGCACCACCGAAACTTCATGCGGATTCGGGCATTCGCCGAGCAGTGTTGCCGACACGACGCCTATCGCCGCAAAGATATCCGTGTCGCACGCCAGACGGTAGGCTAGCGCGCCGCCATTTGACATGCCGGCGACGTATATGCGGCTCGCGTCGATGCGGGCTTTCTTTTGGATATCGTTAATCATACTTTTAATAAACGCCACGTCGCCCACCTTCTCCCTGGCTGGCGGGCCGCAGCAGCGATCGCTCACTGCCCAGGCACGGTTCAGCCCGTCTGGATACGCCACGATAAAGCCGTATTTGTCCGCGAGCTCGTTCCAGCCGTACGCCTTCTCGGCCTGCTTGCCAGAGCCGAGCGCGCCGTGCAACATCACCACCAGCGGCACCTCGCCACCAGGCAGCGACTTCGGCACATACAGCCGGTAACTGCGCTCTCGCTGGTCTATGACAATCGAATGAGCAGACCGTCCGGATGTCAGCCGGTCCTGTTGCAGGGCAAAAACAACCCACATAGCCGCCAGCAAAAACAGTACACCAACAGCTATCCCCCATCCCCAACTCACGCGCCAGCGCGTCTTCATACCATCAGTATACACCCCACGCTGCCGCGATTGCGTATACATATTTAGCTGCCAAGAAGCACTCTGCAAAAACGGGTCAACCAGCACTTGACCATAGCGTTGCGGCGGACATATCATTAAACGTTTAAACAGATGTTAAATGATGAAACTGAAACTTCTTCGTGTGACCAATAGAGGCGGCGATGTAAAAGAGTTTGTTTTCGAGCCGCCGGAATCATTCACCTGGGGGGCCGGACAGTACATGCATTATGTCATTCCCCACGAGGCGGATGACCGTGGCATTGAACGGTGGTTCACCATTTCGGCCGCGCCATCGGAGGGCGAAATACGGATCACCACGCGTTTTAACCCTGAGCATAGCAGCAGTTTCAAAAAGCAGCTGGCAGCCATGCAACCGGGCGATGAGATTGAGGCCGACGGCCCTGAAGGCGACTTTACCATCCAGGACCCAAGCCGGAATTATCTGTTCATCGTCGGCGGCATTGGCATCACGTCCATCCGCTCAATGCTCGTAGAGGCCGCGGCCAAGGACCTCAAACTCAACGCGACCGTCCTCTACGCCAACCGCAGTGAACAGGACATCCCGTTCCGCGACGAGCTTGAGGCGATGAAGGGGCAAAACCCCAACCTCAAGATTGAATACGTCATCGAACCAGACCGTCTGGACGAGGCGCGACTCAGCGCCGCCATCCAGGCGATCGACAACCCGCTCATCTACATCTCAGGCCCGGAACCGATGGTCAAATCCCTGGCGGAGCAAATCAAAGCCATGGGTGTGGCCGAAGAGAACATCAAGCTCGACGACTTTCCGGGCTACGAAAGGATATAATGCTATCCCCCAGCGAACATAGCCGCCTCAAACAATACATACACGGCATTGATGTCAACAGATTGTCGGCTGTTTTCGACGCGCTCAGCGAGCCGAACCGCTGCCTCATCTTCCGCGCCCTGCTCAAAACCAGGCACGCCAACGTCACCCAACTGGCCGAGGCAGTCGGCATCTCCAGTTCTCTTGCCTCACAACATCTCAAAACGTTGCGGGACAACAACATGGTCGTCCGTCGCAAACAAGGCAAAGCCGTCTACTACGACGTCAACGACGCCGACCCGCTGGTGGACGCGCTCAGCAAGGTTGTAGAAAACTAACGTCTGCCCCACACAGCCGCCAACGGCCGCGCTGTCTGCCGCGCCAGCACATACCCTGTTGCCCGCACATGCCCTTCCAGTATTTCCCCGGGTGTATCGCCAGGACCAGACACGACAATTATCGGCGGCAATGCACCGCCCGCCTCGACGGCCTGTGCAACAGCCCAGAATCGGTCGTTCGGCACGTCAAACACCACTTTCCCGTTGGCAATGTTCGCCGCCGCCCGCTTAACTTTGCGCGTGTTATCACTGAGCTCGTTCCAATAACTGTAGTTTATATAATCCAGACTCCCGACCTCGTTTTGGTCCAGTTCCACCCATCGCCAGTCATAGTCGCTAAAGTCCCGGTCCAACCAGTCCCGGTAGTCGGTGAGTATACGCCACCGTTTTTGGTTGGTCTGCGCGTCGTGCAAGTCAGCCGCGCGGATGATCGTTTCGTCGCACTGCGCCCGGGCAAGCGCCGCACGCAAATCGCCGCCGAACCGTTCGGAGTCCAGTTCGGCCTTTAGCCATTCCAGCACAGCTTCGTCGACACTACTGTCTCGCACGATCTTCATACTGCCTTCATCATAGCAGACAAAGGCATGCTGCCTTAAACTCCGGTATCGCTCCGGCCGTCTGACCGGTACTCCAGAATATCCCCCGGCTGGCAGTCCAGTGCCTCGCAGATCGCTTCCAAGGTCGACAATCGGATCGCCCGCGCCTTGCCGTTTTTGAGGATGGAGAGGTTGGCCATGGTGATGCCGACGCGTTCCGACAGTTCGGTAACGCTCATTTTTCGCTTGGCCAGCATGACGTCGATGTTGATGATAATCGCCATACACACCTAGACCGTCAGGTCATTCTCCGTTTTTATGGCAATCGCCTCTTTGAACAGTCGCTGCAACACCGCTGCAAAAACCGCGACCACCAGCGGCGCGCCCGCACAGAACATGCCGATGACGACCAAACCCGGCGCGTCATCGCGCTGAGCCCACACGTAAAGAACGGCAGGCTCACCGCAAAGAACGCGCTCACCGCGCCCGCACAGACAGCGATGCGCTTGAGGGCTGCCACCGACAACATCGAGAAAGCCTTGTCCTTGTCGATGTAGCCAAGCAGTCGCCACGCCTGGAACAAGGCGTAGAAGGAAGGGGGCCGCCGCCGCATACAAAACAGTCAGAATGACATAGAAGGCGTAGGCAATATCCTTGTACTCGGCATCGGTCCCGAGGTCGCCCCGGAATATTACCGGCAACGGCAGTGCACACAAAACAACACCACGGCGCCAAGCGCCAAAATAGCTCCCCTTAGAGACAATGTTGAACCTTTCTTAAGCGGCTCGCTTTTCATCTCAGCACCACCTTGTTTTTAGCTAACAAGCGCAGTGTAGCACGTTATTTATCGTCCTAGGCAATTGTACCCTTATTGTAGGTAAATGATATAATTGGCTGCATGGCTAAATACAGACTCTATATTGATGAGTCGGGAACACACTCATACTCGAAAAGTGATGCTGTTGGCAAACGCTATCTTGGCATTACGGGTATAATCATTAGCGAAGAGGAAGTTATAAGCAAACTGCAACCCGCGTTGTTTAATCTCAAGATGCTTGTAACCAAGGATCCCGACGAACATATAACCCTGCACCGTGAAGAAATTGCCAACCGTAAGGGACACTACTCGGCATTACTCAACCCGGACGTTGAACGAGAATGGAATAAGCACATATTGAGTATCGTCGGCGCACTTGACTACTGCGTCTGCACAGTGGTCATTGACAAGAAATGGCATCAGAGCCAATATGTCGCCCCCATGCATCCATATCACTACTGTCTACACATACTTCTGGAGCGCTACGTTACGTTCTTAGAGCGCAAAGGTGCAACTGGCGATGTTATGGCCGAGGTGCGTGGCAAGGTCGAAGACACGATGTTGCAGCAAGAGTATGCTCACGTTTATGGCGTAGGAACTGGCTTCGTGAAAAGTAGCCGTTTCCAAGCAGCGCTCACGAGTAACAAAATGAAACTTAAGCCCAAGGACGCTATTGCGGGTCTTGAGCTGGCTGATTTAATAGTACTTGCCTCAACTCTCGACGTCTTGCTCGATAACGGCAGGATACCCAAACTTCATAGTAAGTTTATTAATCAATTGCGACCATTACTGACATATAAATACTACCGTAATCCTAGTAACGGCGTAATAACGGGATATGGTAAAAAGTTTTTAGGCCAGAAATAAGAAAAGCCATCACGAGAATGGCCTTCTTACGACGTTCTTACGAAGCGTCCCCCTGCCATAGAGGCATTAACTATACTATAGCAGCATACGCAAAACCATTCTAGTAATGTTTATCACATTCACGGCGTGTATAATGAGAAGTGATGAATAAGCGCCGACCCAACGAATACACCACGACCAAAGAACAGTTTTTCAAGGTGTTGAAAAAGGTCGCTCGTAAGAAGTCAGCCAAACAAAAACAGATAAGTAATCGTTGTCTATTCTACAAAATCAAAAAGTTAATAATTTATAAGCATAGCGTTATAATAAACCATTAGTCGTAAGGGGTGGATGCCCTCGGCTGAAAGCTATGACACTTCACAGACTGTTTCGTACCTTTAACAAAGTACACGTAAGCGAGGTGGTAGGTCATAGCACCACCAAGCTTACGTGTACTTTGTTTTAGGGGGTTACACCAACTAATCACTTAGATGGACGGCCTCAAAAGCTTGTAGCCCCCTTGGCCACAAAGGCCAAAAGACTAATACGAAATAAATAAGCCCCAATCTTTCGAGAGGGGCTTATTTATTCACTTAGATGTTCAAACACAAAGTTTGATACATCTATATTAACACTATCTATAACATTTTACAATGCTGTATGTCAACAAGCATTACCGATTTGCTACACGACCAAGCAAAGCCCAGAACATAGATGGGCTTTTTCTATAGCTGTAGCGGAAAGCGTATTCGTCGGCGTAGGCTTGTAGATACTTCGGGTCAACATGGCGGTAGACGCCCTTAATGCCCCGCTTCATGTTTGACCAAAGGTTCTCGACGTTTTGGGTGTGAATCTGGCCATCAACGTATATACGGTACGAGTGCCTGATCTTTCCGTGCTCGTATCCGTGGTCTTTTAGCTTTCGATATGAGCGGTGCTCGTCGCTATAGATCGTTGCGCCGTCCTCTACGCCTTTCCAAATTTCAGGCAGTAGCACAGGCGCACGGCTGCTTGCTACGTGCCGGACTTTAGCTCTGCCGCTGCGCTGAACCATACCGAACACCACTTGATTGCTGCTCGTTTTGACAGTGCTGCGTTTAGTGGGGTCTGCGCCGAGATACATTTCATCGACTTCGACCTCACCAAACAAATTGCTGTCAGGGTCGTCGCCCATCATGGAGCGGATTTGGTGGAACATGCGCCATGCAGTTTTGTACGTCACACCAAGGGTGCGCTCAAGTTGCTTTGCGCTAATTCCAGCACGGGTAGCAGTCATTAAGAAAATAGCTTCAAACCATAACGTTAAAGGAGTAGATGATTTATGGAAGATAGTACCAGCCGTAGGGTGGACATGGTGACCGCAAGTTTCGCAGGAATACGACTTACGGGTGCGCATCGGGTGATGGGGCGTGACCTTGCCACACTTCTTGCAGAAGATACCATCAGGGTACAAAAACTCTACCAACCACCGTAAACAGGCAGCATCATCGGGAAAGTCAGAACGTAGATCTTTGATGGTGTATTTCATACTGCCTACAGTATACACCTCTGTTTACCTACTGTCAAGGGATAATTGCGTGTTGCAAGGCAATTGTACCCTTATTGTAGGTAGTAACATTTGTCATAATGCTAATGCTGGCAATCTGATTAAATAAACATTAATACAGTAGTTTTTACTTGCTAAGAGGGGATAATCGCCACTTTCAAACATTAAATTAAAGGATAAGAAGTTGTCTTGCATACAAATGAACCCTTTAAAACAATTGTTGAGACAAAGAAAAAGAGCCTTGCGGCTCATAATTCAAATATTTGGTGCCCTTGACGCACTTTGTTTCGAACACCTTTTGGGGTGGCTAGATCTATTGACCCGGGATTAAACGGCTAGAGAAGTTGTTGCTGTGGAGCTTTACCAAGCTCATCGATAACCTCCAAGCTTATGAAATGTATTTTAGGTCTGCCGCCGTCTTCTCCATTATTCTCTCGAGAAACCATGCCGCGCATTGTGCACTTCTTATAATGGGCCTGCAAAAATTGGAAACATAGTTGTTGATGGGCGAACAAGTAAGTATGTGTCCTTTATATTCAAACCCAATCGTGTTAGTCCTTTGGTTACCACGAGTTACGAGGCCTTCGAGATCAACCGTCATGCCATGCTTAAGCTCTGGAAAGAGCTCCTCCTTTTCGTCCTCCGGGTAGTAGAAGATATCTCGCGCGCCTGCAGCTATCGATTGCTCAAC
>ADGO01000483.1_pt1 | contig 13832 bp, 17 predicted proteins | sample 268308 | NCBI WGS metagenome assembly ADGO01 (sample SAMN00007042, study PRJNA41493) | compost metagenome | isolation source: bioreactor | place: USA | collected 2008-02-06
AGCCGCTTGCGCCTTGCGCGACGACCATACCCGTGCCAGCGAAGATCGCGCGCGGTGACAGATTCGAGGTCGAGGAATGCCCAATGTCATATGTGTTGTGCTCATTGAAGAATAGATGACCGCCATAAATTCTAAGTGAGCCGTTATTAGCTTTGCTAAACCCGAATCCACGAACGCTGGTAGCCGATGAATCTCGTATGATATATTCGCCCCCATTGAGGTTTCCAACGTGTACAGACAACGTGCTATTGTACCGCACAGCGGGGTAGTTGAAGCCACCACCCACCACGAAGAAAGTGCTGTTTGGAAAAAAGGTAGACGGCATGCCGGAAAAAGTAAACCGTTATTTTGTTCATACGAGGCGAACTTCGCACCTGTTGGCAAAAAAGGTATGTTGCGAATATGAACTTCCACCGCGGGCGTTCCGTCAACGACCATGAAAGTGTCTACGACTTGGATGTATATGTCTTCCACATCTATCTGCCCAGTTGATCGGAGGAAGATGGCAGCGCGCTTTGGCCCCGTCGGAAATTCGATGTGTGCCCCCAGAATTCTGAAATTCGTAACGACCGGTTGACTGCGCGAGTCGAAGTATATCGCATAGTCCATTGCAGTACCTTCCACGATCGCACGTCGTACTTCACAATCACTTGCAGCTTCAAAGTATATGCCCTTTTCGCCTCTGCTGCCGGTACCGAATATGCGATCCTGATCAGACACACTGCCATTACTTTGCGAATTAGAAGCCCCGCCACCCCACACGCCGCCATGGGTGAACGCAATTCCTACTTTTCTTGGTGCAATAATGTTTTGCCTTGTTGTACTGTTTAAGCCGAATCGGAAGATAATCGCAGTGTCGAAGGACGTAAATGTGCATTTTTCCACCATCGCACCGTACGTAGCGCCGATATCCAGAGCCACCGCATTACTGTCTGCTATGCCGCCGCTGCCGACGAATTGTATCTCCCGGAATACGGGAGCGAACCCCTGCCAGGTGTTGGCCTGACTCTGGTTAGCTGGCCGGCGTTGGAAAATTCTTTTCCCGGTAATTTTGCACCCATTGCCGTACACCACCAATATCTTTCTGTCCGAAAAGCCCGGTATGTTTATAACCTGATTGGTGTCTATCTTGTAATTGGCTCTCGGGTCGCACCATATGGCCCCACCACCTGTGGATGTGGCGAGGTAATTAATCATCTTCTGCCAGGCCCACCAGTCGTTGGTTATGCCGTCCCCGCGGGCGCCAAAGTCCTCCGGCCGGTATATCCCACCGAAATATTTTTTAACCGCTTACCGTTAATTACGATTACGGTAGCACTATCATCCGCACTTGAATTATCAGTCGGGTCGTAGTAGTAATCGCCTATTACCTTATTCTGAATAAGTCTGTATATGATAGTAGTGTCGAAGACAGTCACTGATCGCAATTCTGTCATATTCTTTTAAAATCTCGATTCGGTCGAGTTTCTTCTTGTCTGAGGCGCGCATCACGCCAGCGCGCACGGTGTCTGCCGGAAATATTATGGCATCTGCGCCACCAGTGGAGTTGAGTATAGCTACTGTACTATCGGTGCGCGTGGTGTCGAGGTTGACGGCGGTAAGCGTTCCTTTTGTGAATCAATCCCACTAAAGCGCTGTCACCCGCTTTATAACTGTACAAAGTATCCGGGTCAGGGTCTGAAGCTGCGTAAACATGAATACTATCCAGTTTAGTGGCGGCAGAATCCGCAATTGTTTGTCTCAGTACTGAATTGAGGCTATCTATACCCTTCTGTCTCCACTGTCGTGTACTTAACACAATCGTGTCCGCTTTCAATGGGTTTCCGCTTAATCCGTTTCCGGTAAGGGTTGCATCCGTAGTAATACCTGTGAATTTAGGAATATACCCCACCAGCACGCTATCTCCATCCTTATAACTGTAAAGTGTGTCTGGGTTGGTACCGGAAGCCGTGTAGATAACAATGCTGTCAAGGCTTAATGCTATTTCGCTGCGGATATTGCTTTTAGCTGTATCAACTCCGAAAGCAGTTGCATATATCAATGAATCGCCATACATGACACCATACCAGCGAAGCCCGTTATAATAATAAATTCGCTTATCACTCGAATTATAAACAAGCGCATTGGCTGTACCGGGAATGAATAAAGTGTCCAACCGAATGGGAACTATAAGCGAACTATCTATTTTGAGTTGACCCCTTACTACAATCCTGTTGCCGGGACTACCTAAAAACTGTTCAGGCACCTGACCGAATGCTGTTACTGAGCATAGTAAGATAAGTATAGAGAGAATATACCTCATATTCCAAGAATTATGACAATGATTTTTTCGCCAGTGGAAAGCGCAGGGTGAAACACAATCTGGTTGGAGGCGGTGGTTGCCTTGGTAAAGTAGCTGTCTCCGTCTCCGGGATTGTTGTTCATCTGCTGAAGGCCGTTGCGGATAACAACCACCCTATCAATTGGCACATTCGCTAATCGTGCATCAGTTAACGTATCCTGTCCATTGAATGGGAATCCGTTAGACCCATCCGTATCCACCACCCATGCAATGGTTTCGGTTTCAGGCTTATTGGTTATGTCATCCCAGCTTACAGAACCACCGCTACCACCACCACACTGGAAGTCGTAGGCCCGGAATCTCTTCACCAGTATTTCGTAAACAGGATTAACATTATTGTTAAACAGTTTCAGGAGTTGATACAGGGTTTTGGTGAGGTTGGCGGTTCGTTATTATCGCATCCCAGCCTGCGAAAATCGTCATACAACGCACTGGCAAGTAAGTATCTTTTGGTGTTAGGTAGTTGCCAGATTGCAATTTCCTTGCGCCGCATCCATTGTATTTTTTAGCTCAATCATAGAATCGTCCAGTTCGTCTATAGTAGGAGGAATTTGCGCATAATAAGTTGCTTCCTTAACCAGTTCGTCAATCAGTGTTACCCAATCATCCGGCGCTTCCAATTTATACTGCGGATTAACAGTAAGCGTAACATCATACTGCGAATCATAATAAGCCCCCTGATAAGCCAAATCAAATTCCAATTGTGAGCCGCTAATAGTACGGGGAGTGCCCTCTACGGTGTTTATTGCTGCTTCCCAGCTTCGGGTAATCGAATCAGTGGTCATGCCATCCTGATCGTAATCCGTTGCGTCTTCTACACTCAGGGAGGGAGTGAAAATGTCGAAGTTGGGGGCAAAGGAAAGAACCGGCTGGGAATAATTCAGGACAAAAGTTTTGGTCAGTGTTGTGTCGTCATAATCCGTATGGCGCAGGTAGTATTTTAAGGTATAGCCACCATTCTGAAACCGGTTGGCGGTATTTAACCGAAGCTCCATTTCAGTTACTACTAAAGCACCGTTGTCCCAATAGATAGAGGGTGAAGCGAACGAACCCGACGCTATGGTTAGTCCGTCGGGTTGCGTTACTTCAAAATAACCTAAAAGTCCCTGTGCGACACCTGCCGGATAGGCACCGGTATCTGTTAACCGAAGTTCTGGCCCGCGCTTATCAAGGACCGCGGAAAAATTTATATACGCTGACAGGTCTGCCACTTTCTGAAATTTAATAGGTTAATAAAAGTGGCAACCGGGCCAAAGTCCGGTCGCGTTGAATCAAACCAAATTCGTATGGTCAACTAAGCGACTTTATGCGCTTTTACCAGCGCTTCAATACGTTTGTAGAGTTTTTCGCCCTGCTCTCCATTGCCGATCAGAAACTCCGCAAGCCGTCTGCTTACCGGTTCGTCATCGTCTTGTTTACGGGGTAGAATAGCTATGAGTTCACCCGTATTGGCAAAGGTAATTTTGTCCTCTACCGGGTGGTGAATAATCAGTTGTTTGTCCAGCGCCCGTTTGGTAGTAGCACGCCACTTCAATGTACCGGAGTTGAACTCTTTTGTAAACTGATCGTGATGGTTTTCGGCAAACTCTTCCAGCCTGTTACGCAACACTTCAAGGTCTTCGGTTTCATTCCAGCCAAGCGCACTTATGAAATCTCTTACCTCATAATCCTTCATTGTTGCAGCAACATACACTGCTTCTGTTTTTCCTTGCGTTTGGAGCGTGTCTCCTTGGCATGTTTGAGTTCATCAATGCGCACAAATAAACCTTTGCCTTGTTCCCCATAGGCCGACCCCTTATGGTAAGGGTGCAGTTCAAGATAGGCGCATAATTCCTTGTCCTCAGGCTGCGTCAGGTCAAGAACTAACAACCCGTTACTACGCTTCAGGAGTTGCACTTTACGGTATTTCTCCGGTTCCCCTTTTCGTTCAGGCGTTCTACCATACCGACCACTACCATTTTTTACTATAGGGGTCGGTTATCCGAAAGGTTTTACGGGGTAGTGTCCAGATACCGGGGAATACCACTCCGTTTTTGCCTGGCTCCGGGTCCGGATGTTCGATAAAAAACGGTAACGCACCTTGGGCCCGAAGGATTCAACTTTCTTATTCAGTTCTTCTCTGAACTGGTCTGAAAAGTTGTTGACATGCTTAACTGCTTCTAACATACTATTGGTTTGAAAGGTGAAAAGGCTGCGCACAAAGTCACAGCCTTATGAATAGCTTATACCCTGAAACGTTGGAAATGCTGTACGCCCAGGCACTCAAGACCCTGCGCAGAATACCATGAAGTCTTCAGGCTGGCCACTTCATCGGTCGGTACACCGGCCAGCCATACCCGTACGTACTTCGGTGATGAGACCATCGGTAGCAATGTTAGCACCCGAACCGAGGAAAGGCGGTGCGGTGTGGCGAATCTGGATGCGAGGTTCCATACCACCACCTACGGTCTGTACCTGATCTTTGGGTACAAAGAAGAATGATTCGTTAATTACCGGGTTCAGGTTACCACCGAACAACTGCGGATGGTCAATGATTGGCAGTTTTACGAAGTCTATTTCTGCACCGGAATAACTCAGGTGATCTACTTCAAAATCTGCACTGCGGCCATCGAGATTCAGACGCACCGAGGTCACACCGGAAGAGCCGAGGTTCTTCACGAGTTTGTCAAAGGCGCGCTTGGGTTTTACGCCGTGGAAAGCCATCTGGTCGAGGGGAGCTTTAGCGGCAATCCAGTTATCAACTATATCATCGAGGTCAGTCAGTGCCAGTGTACCCGGGGTAGCAGCTTCATCAGTGATGCCATAGGTAGATACATACCAGTTGAGGCCCCCCGTGGTTTGTACCGGCAGGTTATTGTTGCCTGCCAGGAAGGGTTGGCATCATTAAACAGAGTATCGGACTTGACACCTGCAATAAACTGGGCGTTGATAGAACCCTTCATGTACACCAGTTTTTGCAGGGTTTGATAGGGCAGCATGTGATACTGACCGTCTATTTCAATTTCGATTTTCGCTACTTTTTGTACATCAGATATTTCGTCTTTTTCACGGAATATCTGGATGTTGTTGTAGTAGCGGGTCACACCATAGCGACGCGAAGTAGGAGCGTCTGATTTTTCGGGATAGGCGTTGGAAGGATAAGATATTTCATCCGCTACGTTCACATAGAAGGGTACGTTGTTAACCGTACGTACGGTGAGCGTAGCGGTACCAGAACCGTAGGTTACAGCCTGAACGCGGGCCTGAACGCCTTCGTTATTTGGGTTGCTGGAAAAAATCAGGTCGCCTTCGCGCGGGAACTGAGAACCGGTATTGACCGTGAACTGAACCTGGGCCAGACCGGTGGACGTTACAGAACTTACTTCTGAAGTTTCCCACACATTTTCGTTTACGAAATTGCTGTAGAAATACATCGTAGCAGGTTTGTAACGGCCGGTGAGTTTGAGAATATCTATCAAATCCCGGTCGCGGGCAACATCGTACAGCTTCGGGTCAATATCGCGCTGGTCGAGAAATTCTATTGCTGATACGAACGATTTAACCATCGTTCCTTGTGAAACTGACATTGTCAAAAGATTTGTAAAGGGTTAATAAATAAGAGTGTCTGCCGGTTAATTTTTAACCGGTGTATTGTGCTACCCATACAATCTTTTCAGGTGAATCAGCCGTTTACAATCCGCCCCATTTTAGCCAATGCTGCTGCCGGGGATGCCGGTCTGTTTGGACTGGCTGCAGGGGGAGCATCGGGTTGTTTGGCGTTTTCGAGCGGTTCGATAGCTTGTTTGGTGCCGAGGGCAATCATTTTTTGACGTGCTCGTCGAAGGCTTTCTTGAATCCATCATAATCCGTGAGGATAGCGGAAACCAGCATTTGTTTTTCGACGTTTGGTTTATAGCTGTCCCCTTCTTTGACCGAAAGTGATTCAAAAAATTTACCACTGTCCCATAGTATTCCGGTCAATTCTTCAGGGTTGGCTATGTCGAGATTAAATGCTCTGTCTCCTTCACCAAGGGTTAATTTCCGGCTGGTGAGAATATTTTTTGTATATGGATTGTCTGTAATGGCCTGACGATACGACTGCATGAACTTTTCTGCCTCCTGCTGTGCAGGGTCAGGTTCAGCAGCCTTCGGCTCCGGTGGTGGTGGGAGTAAAAATTCCTGCTGGCTTTTGATCAACTCCTGACGGGCTTTTTCTGCATCGGCCTTCAGTAGTACTCTTGCGCGCTGCACTTCCTTATCGTCAGGATCATTGAGGTCGTCGCCCAATTTGTATTTGTCAACAACCATAGCCTCATACAGCAACTCAAAGTCTTTACCGGTAATGTGGGGATATTCACGCTGAAGCTGATGGCGCATCACTTCTTCAGGGGACATCTGCGTGTAGTCGGTAGTGGCTGCTTTGAGATACGCTGTAACGTCTCCTTTGTTTTTCCATGTGTTCAGGAAGCCTACCATTTTGGGGTCGAGTTCCTGTAACTGCTGAAGCTGTTCTATTTGTTCCGGCTTCAGACTTTTGGCAAAGGATACCACCTTGTCATCGAACCCCAATTCCTTTAAGACTGTGTTGGGGTCTTGTTTAAGAACTTCACGCCAGTCGGGGACTTTCGGCGGTTCCGGCTCCTTTACAGGTTCTTTGGCCGGTTCGCTTGCGGGTTCCACTGGCTCTTGCTTAGTTGACGCTGCAGGCTCTTGTACGGCAGTCGCCGGCGCGGGTGCCGGAGGAGCCATGCCATCGTGTACCAACCGCCCCCTGCTTGCCAGTAACGCTGCAGCACTCTGATGCTCAGTAGGTGCAGCAGGCTGATCGGGTGCGGCGCTGTCGTAGAACTTAATGGGTGAAAAACTCATCTTGGTTTGATTTACAAAGTTATAGAATAATTTACTTTACAAAAAATTAAATTCTTCCGTATAACACCATGTTATCCAAAGTGTAATGGGTGTACGGATGCTTTCTCATATTCGGTTTGAGCAGGCGTTTATGGGCATTGTCCTGAATTTTTACCTTCCCCTCGGCCACCAGTTCGGTAAGGAGTCCTTTAATATATCGGTGGTTTTCGCGGGCAGCCAGCGCCGGACTTTGATTGAAAGTGGGCCTGGTAAACAGGCTCTTTAAGAACTCATTCATCCGTGCCCAACCTGGTTGCCGCGACAAGAACCAGACAATTCTTTCCTTCGGGTCTGCGGGTGCGTCTTCGGGTAAGACCTTTGGGGGGTCTTGTTTAACAGTCTTTTGTTCGTCAGCCAATACTTGTTCAATTCTGGCTATTTTTTGAATCGTCTTGTCTGATGCGGTTGCAGCAGGTATTTCCGCCTTCGGGAGTTGAGTAGTTTCCGGTGCAACTGTTTCAGATACTACCGGATTGATCTGTTCAGTTTTAGGCTGTTGTTTCTTTGTTGCCATTGGTTTGTGATTTTAAAAGTTCTTTTTGGAGGTTGCCTTCGTTGGCGATTGACTGTGCAGCGACTTTGGCTTCTGCAGTGACGGCGTTCATTTCGGCTTTGCCAGACAGTTCGAGTTGCTTCATGGCTAACTGGCCGCGTATTTTCAATTCTTCGAGTTGCATTTTCAGCATGTACTCCAACTGTAAGGTTTGTTGCTTGGCCTGTTCGGCGGCAGCAGCCGCTTGGGCAGCCCCTTCGTTGTTCATCTGGATTTTTTGCAGTTCCAGTTGCTGCATGGCTTCACGGGCTTTCTTCACCCGGTAGGCCAATATCATTTGCGCTTGTTTGACATTGTAGGTATTGAGAATATAAATAGCATCCGAAGTGTCCAGAATGCCCTGCGCCTGATCTTTCATAATCTGCTGCAAGAGCAATTGTTTTTGATCTTCGGTAGTTTTTTCTTCCAACATAATGCCGTATTCCCTCAGAGATACATCGGGGGAAACCCGAATAAACTTCAGCGTGTTGGAGTTGAGCGCCGGGGCATATCCTTCCACGCCACCTCTTTTAACCCCTTGCTGGATACGTATCATAATGTCATTTGCCAGTTTTTCCATCAACATAGTTTCGGCAAATGACAAGGGGAACAGGGCATCTTCGGTGCTAATGTCGGCTATCTCATATCCCGCCGTAAGCGTTTTCGGATTGGGATTGCCGGTAGTGATCGGATTGAAACCCGTAACAGCCTCTATCTGTTGCACGCACATGACCAAATCCCTGTACAACCCTTCCAGTTCTTGCGCAATGGCGTTCTGAATAGGAATAATTGGTTTGTAGTTTACGTTGTCGCCCATGATGTCTTTAGAACGTCCTACCATTACGCCGGTCTGGAAGAACATATCCAACAACTCCATTGGCTCCATGTTTTTACCGCCTTTGCTCAGGGCTACGTTTTCCAGTGCATCTAAATCAATCCACCAGCCGGACGGCACCATCCTGTTACGGAAATTCTGAATCTTGTAAATGGTCATCTGGTACTCATCAAGGATGGGTATTAGCCTGTCCATCATGCTTTGTGCCCGCATTTCATAGAAGTTATAGGCTACAAACTTGTAGGACAACGTAGTTTCTGCGCGTTTCCTGGGGTTGGTGGTGCGCTTCATATTTTCCTTTAACCCAAAGTCATAGGCGTAATCCGTACCGATAATCCACTTGATTTTGTAGACAACTTTTACGCGCCTGCGCATGTATTTTTCAGGAACGGTTTTGCCCCGACCGTATTCCGCCCTTCTGACATCTACGAGTTCCCCTTTTTCATTGACGAACATTTTCCAGTTGTAGTCGTTCCATGAATAAAATTCAAGGTCAAGCACCTGCACTTTAAAGCGGTCATACCCTTTGTACAAAGCGCCATTCGGACTAAGGAAACGGGGATTGCTGTACTGGCCGGCAAAGTTTTGTGCCAGTTGAGCCAACTGGTCATCAGTAAATACCCGGTTCCCATCTTCATCGGTCAGCGCCGCAAGGTCTACAAGGGGTACAGATATAACCTCACCACAATGAATCATATCCGAAAAGTCTTTCTTTTGTATGTAGTTGGTCACGACTGCGTCGGGGTCGACCCTGCGGAACTTGGGTTTGTTATCTTCGCCCAGCCACTCTTTATAACCAGCTACGCCCAAATCAAACAGGTCTTCAAAATTTCTTTCGGAATTGTTTGTCGTTGTTTCGTATAACCCTAATTGTATGGCCTGTTCTGCATCTTTACTCCGGTTAAATTGTTCGCCAAAGTCTATGCGCATTTCCAGTTCTTCCATATCCATTGGTTCACCCGGCTGCGCCTGGATCATAGGATGATTCGCCAATTCAGGGTTCATTTGCTGCAATTGCTGCCGAACGACAATACGTGCTTTCATCTGGGCATACAACTGTTCCAGTTCGCTTTTGGCTGTAGGGTCTATAGGAGTAGCTACGATCCCATGTTCCTGTTTCATGAGCCGAGAAATAGCCCTGTCTCTGTAGGTAGAGATAATGGGACGTACCGACCAGTCAATGTTTAACCATGTCTGGTTCGTTTGTTGGTCTACGCCTAACCATTTTTTATACTGGTCAATAGGTTGTTTACCGAGCGCGTACAGGCGGTTTTTCTGATACGTACCATTATTATTCTGGAACATGGTTTTAGGGTAGGAGAATGTCCAGTCATGCCATGCGGCCTTGGCATATTGTTTACCCCATTCTATATTTTTTTGGCCGGGTCAATATTGTGCCGCGGATAAGTATGTGTTTCGCTGTTTTGTGTCTGTATCATGCTGCGCTATAGGTTTTAAAGTACTGGGAAACATCTCTGGTGGCTTCCACCGTGCGTTGATAAAGTTTCTGCCGGACGGCTACCAGCGTAGCGCCGGCTGCCATTGCCAGGTCGAATTTGGTCGTTGCTCCAATATCAAACTCCAACCATTCTTTGATCAGGTCTTTGAAGAAGACTTTTTCTATGTGTTCGTTGATATAGGCTTCCGTGTAATCAGCAAACAACTGGTGCGTTTTACCGTGACCATCCGAATAAATGCCATAATCATCTTCACCCGGTAGTTTCATAAGAAAGTTGGTGCAGTTGGCATCTCTGAAATGTTCTTTCCAGTTGTCTACGTTTCTTTCAAACAAAATCTGGCATCCGAAGTACCACGCCATTTTTAACATGTCTTCGTACTGCAATCGGGTGGTATCGGCCCTATATTTATACTTGCAGACAAAAGCGTTGTTAAAAGGATTGCCCTTATCTAAGGGGTCATCCATTTTATAAACAAGCGCAGCGCCGTCCGATCTGCGGTTATCTTTTACCTTGTCATACTTAAACGGATCAGCGCCCATGCGGAACATAAACGTATTGTTCGGAAAGTAGTGATCGTTTCGTTTAATCACTTTGTTGGGTTCCAGCATCTTGAAACCCCTGCACAGTTCAAAACGACCGTTCTTGTCGGCACGCCAGATTACTTCCCCAAACCGTTCGCCGTCTTTCCATTCAAAAGAACCTCTTTCGGTGAGTTCTTTCCATGAAATGTTATCGAGTTGAATATTCAGTTTCATGGCATCATACAGGCATCGTTCGCCGTCAACCATGAACATTTCCCCGACCGTAAAAGGATTCTTTTTGATTTCAGAAGATAACGCGCGGGGATTATCGGCTAACGCTTTGCGCGTATTGAGGTAAAAGGTTTTACCTTCTTCAATTAAGCGGGAACCCATACTTGTCAAAATCATACATTTCGTAGGCCGGAGTAAAGTATCGGTACAATCCGCTTTTCGTATGTCCGTTTTCGTCGCGTTCTAATGGATTACTGTCGCGCCACAATTGGAAAAAAAGCTTCATTACCACTTTCCAGCAACTCCACTGTAGTGGTATAGAGCGCCTTGCCAATCCAGTTTTTTCCTACCCGCAAACAGTACTTCACCACCTGATGCCGTTCGTAGACATTGACTATTTCAGTCTTGCCCACCTCATCACCCAAATACCGGTGAATTTTCCAGCCGTCATAGGCATATTTTTCGGAGGACTGGTAGTTGATAAAGGAGTTCAGGCCGAGGTCGTCTATGTTTTCCAACGATCGTTTGCCGCGTTTTGGAACTTGTGGTAAACTTCAGTTCCTTTTCCGGATTAATACCCGCCGTTGTGTCAATTTCCGGACGGAAAAAATCCGGTATCCTTCTGAATGGCGTTACAATCTTGCTTTTGAAAAGATTTTTAGCATCAATATCAGTTTTACTCTGTATCCCTCCAATAGCGTCATGGCTGCGGGATACGTAATCAAATACGAATAAGCCACCCCGGTAGGACTTACCTGAACGGCGGTTACTGGTTTCCAGTAGCCCCCCGCACCGATCATCCTGTATGCAATATTGTTCAACATAATAGCGTTTCCGGTCGGGTTCCCGATAACGGGGGTACCCATCATCGAGCGGCCACCAGTTCAGGTACATGTAATGTTCGCCGGTGATATACGTGGGCACCCCGTTATTATAAAACCATACCCCATACAATCGCCGTTTCCATTCCTGTTCACGAAAGGCTTCCAATTCCGGGTCGTAATAGTCCGGATCGCGTTCCTGCATCTGCATTTCTATGCGCCGCTTCTTTGTCCAGTCTGCAGGCAGCGGAGTACGTTCCCAGAACTGCTCACTCTTTTTTGGCGGAACGCTTGATTATATCCGTACGCTTAATCTCTCCGGTTTCACTGTGGCAGCCGTAACCTACAGGGGGTATCCAGCATTCGTAAACACCTCCTGTTTCTTCGGAGCCTATTACTTCAATTGTTCCTTTTTTGATCGGCCAAAACATGATTACGATTTTCCGTTGCTGGCAATTAACTCAGGTGAAATACGTTTTTTACTTTCTTTTCCAGTACTTCATCACCACCAAAAAACTGTTTATAGTATTGTTCCAGTCGCTTAATATCTTTATCTACGCCGTCCTTGATTACCTCTTTTTTCTGCACGGCATCCAACTCAATTTTAGAATTGTCCCCACTGATCGGACTAATGAGCTTATAAATGCTTTCCCAGAAACAATACTCGAGCGCAGCAATGACCGCCCATTCCTTGGATTTCCCGAACCGTTTTAGATATTCAAATACGAGTTTCGGGAAATAGTAATGTGTGTGGGTCTCTAATGCGGTTTGCAATCCTTCATCATGGATGCCGCACAACTCAAATGCCTTGGCACGCCGGTATTTTAAATCCTTTTCATTCCTGATTAGAGGACTGTTTGGGTCATACATGACGATAAGAAACCGCAATATGTTATCAAGTTGTTGGTCTGCCCACAAAGCCTCGGGCACTATTTCACTTAGCCTGGGATAAACATCCAACAAACTGCCGTTGCATAGCGGGTTAAACACACATCCGTTAAAGTCTTTTCTTTATACATAGTTAATCTTCGTATATGCCAGTACGTATTGCGCGCTTTAGTTTCGTTCATAATCTCTGTTTTCTCTGATCATTTTGTCCATGGCGCTGACATCGCCACCCAGCCGAATAGCGGCCTGATAGTCTTCATGCAACTTCTTCCCTATAGTCTCCATCCGTCTGTTATACTTCTCCTTTAACCGTTCTTTCTCTTCCTCTGATGCATTTTTGAGTCTGCTATAATAATCTGCTTTGGCATCTGCCACTTCTTTGGTATGGTCCTTCAGTTTGTAGGAAAACCCTTTGGTCACGTCGACCTTGTATCCCTTGCCGCCGAACAAGGCAGCCAACTCATTCATCTTGTCTTCTCTGCTATACAAGCGTTCAAGGAAGCCAATGGTAGAGGGCTTAGCCATCTCCAGCATATAAGACAGCCTGTCAATAAACTGACTCCCCCAGCGGGTCAGCATCATGTGAGATAGGTCGTCCTCTCCAATCTTCTTTCTTCTCAATATCTATCCATGCACCAAAAAGAATTTCATATTCCGTAAATGGATTAAGAAATTCCCTAATGGCTGCCCACACCCCCGGTTCTTCCACATCCTGCCCACCGGAAGTAAGCGCGTTCATGGTTCGGAAAATCACACCATACGGGTCAAGAGCCGCTACGTCATACACCATATAGACACCATCCCCATCGTCTCTTGCCAGTTTGTCTGCGCTGCGCATGAAAAAGGAACATAGCGGTTAATGTCATTGAGTTTCTGCTCTTCTTCTTCATCGTTGGCAAACGCGAACAGTCCCGCCATGCCTACGCCGGTCATTTGGGCAATAGCGTGTAAGGCAATCACGCGGGCACTCATGTAGGCAGTAATACCTAAGAGACGTTGAATACCCAACGGACGCAGTTGCGGGTCTTTCAAATCATTCTTTACATAACTGATTGTATTATATAAGTTGCGTACTACCTCTGCCTGAAAGGATATGAAGTTGCCAAAGATTGGCATGTATTTGCTGATCACTTTTGCCCCTGGCACTACCCTGTCATAAGTAGGGTAGGTGGCTTTGGTTCTTTCGGATGCTTCAAGGTCTATTTGCTCCATTTCTTCCGGAGACAAGTCTTTGTAGGATTTCTCATACCGCGCCCGCGACAACGATTCGGCTTCATTCAGAAAACCGTAGATTTCCAGAAGTCGTCTGATGCACC
>ADGO01000814.1_pt1 | contig 13628 bp, 15 predicted proteins | sample 268308 | NCBI WGS metagenome assembly ADGO01 (sample SAMN00007042, study PRJNA41493) | compost metagenome | isolation source: bioreactor | place: USA | collected 2008-02-06
ATAGGCATCCTGCACCAGTAACCGATAGGCTTCATTGCGCACATTGCGTGGCACCTTTTTAGCCCAGTTCTTTTCATTAAAGATTTTATAGGAGCGCGTCAGATAGGTGCCAATATTGGATTCGATATTGAGCGCCTGCTCCTGTGAAACGAATCCACCGGTGATTAGTTGATAAGATAATCCATCTATCATTGCCCGCATCTGCACCACAAAAGGCTGAATTATCTCCGGAAGTTGAGTATAAGCTTTCTCATCACCCCGTAAGGCGTTATCAAAGGCTTCCCAGTCATCAAACTTGTGCTTGGCCGCTTCTTTTTTTAGCTTTTTCACCACCTGCAAGGCTCGTCGCACTTCAAGCTGAATACTACCTTCCGCGTGATCGCGCAGAGGCAGTATCCAATTGGGTAATCCTGCCGCTGAACTGAACCACTTATCGCGAAACTTCTTAAATCCCGATTTATAGGGCTGAGGCCGGTCGGGTACTTCCGGGATAGCAGATTTCGGTAACTGGGTGGCTCTGGCCTCATCAATCAGGTTTTGGGCTTCCTGTTCTGTAATTTCTAATTTATTGACAAGAATCGGGATTAACTGCTCATCGGGGAGGTGGTATTGCGGATGAGGGATTTGAGACGGTTCCGGTCCACAGGCTTTATTAATGGTAATGCATCCGCATCTGTAGAACTGGATTGTTCAGGCGCAGACACCACACTTTCAGTTAAGGCCATCAGGTAGTCTGCAATGTTATCAACGCTGATCTGCTCTTTGGCCTTAGTTATTTGGCGGTATTTCTCTGAAAAGAATTTGGCGATAGCAAGAAAGATGCGTCTGAGCACGCTATCACCTTTGTATTCCAGGTTTTTCAGCGCCTCATAAAACTTCTGATTGGTAAAGACCTCTGCCAGTAATTCATATTCATTGGATGCGCCATATTTATTTTCGTCAATAATGCCACGGGCTACAAAGGCTGAAATCACCGCTCCGTTATCAGGAAGCTTCATAGCTTTTCGTACCTCATCCAGCATTATCGACAATTCTTCCTGGAAGGCCTTGTTGGTAGCAATTTCATTACGCGTAGCGGCATGCATTAATTCATGCAGTCCCGTACGATAGAGCGTATCATAATCCTTTATATGATCAAAATTCAGTTCGATCCTGCCGTCTTTATGAGAAAGCCCTAATACCCCCGGCTCCAGTTTCCCTTTGGTATCAATGCGGATGTTAGGATTGCTCTCAACGATCGGCGTCAGGAAGTTAATAACACGCTCAATAAGTTGGTCGCCCTGATAAAATTGCCGGGACCGTTCCAGTATGGTGGTTGGCGTGTATTGTGTTATGTCTTCATCAGGCGGCCGCTGATTATTTTCTCTATTGATTTCGCCTAATTTCGGCATTACGCCTTCTGTCTGCTGAACAGCAGCAGGCTCCTGTACATTCTCAGCAGCGGCTGGTGGTTCCAGCTCCGCTGAAGACAGCAGACGATCCAGTTCCTGTCCGAACTGTTCGGGGTGCCGATTTTTTCAGCCGACTCCTGCGGCGTCATTGTCGATTCAGCAGTTGCTGCTTTCGGAGGTTGCGTTTCAACAACCGGCTCCTGTACTTCAGTTTCTTCTGCAGTTGTTTCTTCAGCAGCTTCCAAGTATTCCTGTAGCTGCTTATCCGCCTTCGTCTCTTCTCTGGTCTTTCTGTCTTTGGACAATTCAACGATTTCCTCATTGATCTTTTCAATCTTCTGTCGGACTGGCTCCTGCAGCGCTTCATCCGTCTTTTCCAACTGTTCCCGTAGCGCTTCGCGTTGCTGGATTTTTTCTATAATTTTTTGCCGGGATTCGTCACGGATATTATCCGGCACTTTTTTGTCGAGTTGCTTCTGTTGCAAAATCTCTTGCCGGGTTTGCTCAGCATCTTCCTGTGTGATTAGACCATCAGCCACCATATTGCCTAACTGCTGGTCGATAGTTTCCTGTGGCTGCCGGGCAACATGATACAGAAGATTTTTGAATGCTTTGGCGCTTTTAAGCCCCACACGACCTGCCTGCGTAATCCCTGCTACACCGAGTGAAAAAATCATTTCGCCGGTAATGGCTTCCATTACCCCTTCATCTTCCATGCGGGCAATCCCTTTCTCCTGCGCTTTGATATTCTTTTCGGTTTGTAAGTAACCAGCCACTAAACCTTCACCTAATCCTTCAAGAGTAATATCTTTCAGGAATTTGCCGCTTTTCAGGATAGCATTTTTAGTAGCATTCAAAAAGCCGCCTGTTATTCTCGGCTTAGGCAGTGATTTCATACCCCAACGAGCACCTACAGCAGACGAGACAATTCCTTCAATGGCACTTAGTTTACCTTCATCGCGCGCCTGCGCACGTGCTACCTGTAAGGCTTCTTCGGGGCTTTTGCCTTCGTTCCTCAACTGGTTATAGGTTTCTTCGAGGGCTGCATAATAGCCACGCTGGTAATATTCCGGAGTATTGATTGCAGCAGCAGCCACCGTTGCGCCAAGGCCTCCCGTTGCAGCACCGGCAAGAGCAGCCGCTGCGCCCCCCTTCAACATAGGCATTGCTTCCATGCCTACCATTTGCCCAAACGATGCAGCCCCTTCGTATACGGGTATGGGTTTGTCCGGGTCATAACTGGCCCGCTGTTTTTCAAAATGCTCAATAAGTTCCTGATCAGTGGCCTTGTTGGCAAAGTCATAGCCGTGCAGTTGTCGTATTCTTTCCTGCGAACCATGTACCACGGCGTCAAAAAAGATACAGGCTTTTGCAGGGTGCCACTGGTTACATCATAGCGGATTTCTCCCTTGCGAATGCCTTCAAGGTTTTTAATACCCGCTGATTTTTGTAGTCGGCCGCAAGGTCGGGGGTCTTCCGGTAATTCATCTACCCGGTCGGCAATATACATGGCCTCCTGTATCTCTTTAGCCTTTTCCGGTTTTTGGCTGCTACACTTTTTAAGAAGCTCCGGGAATTATTGGGGTCGCTTAAAATAGCAGTCTTGGTTTCAATTTTTTCTTCTTCGCTAATTGGTTGTGCAGCGGGATTAATATTTACAAAATCTTCCGGTCGTTGCGGTAGCACGCGTGGCATATCCGATCGGGGGCCAGCGGCGAACTGGTCTAATTGCTGTTCTGCATGTCGGCGGTAGCGACCTTCTTTAATCAACTCGGTCAATACATCTTCATTGCCGAGTAACTCATTTTTCAGTACTTCATGGGATTGAACAGCTTTTTAGTGAGTTCCTTTCTGTTTGATAGCGTTCTTCATAGTCTTTATGCAATTTGGACATGTCCAGTTCCCTGGGCATACCCTTAGGGATGGCCGTAGATTCGGACACAGCTTTTTCACGGGGAACCTTGGTAATGTCCAATGGGGGGATTTCACTGGCAGCAAAATATTGCCGGTTAAATTCTTCTTGGGATTTGGTGTATAATCCCTGTTCCCGTATGACATTATACAGGCGTTCTCGGTTGGCGCGGTCGCTGTACTTGGTTTAAATTCATCGAAAGACTTTGTATACAGGCCCTGTTGTTTTACAACCTTGTACAGTTTCTCTAACGGGTCGCCGCTTTGTAATTGTTCATATGTTTCGTTCGTTGCCATTAATCCAGAATACCTTTTAATGATTCATTGGATGAGGTTGTGTCCGCCTTCGGCTGGCTGGCCGGGGCTTCAGTGGCTTTTTTCAGGTAATCAGCCATTGCTTTTTTCGTCGGGAATGTTTCTTTACCTCCCTGCCGTCTTTTTCCAGTATGAGATAATATTTGTCTCCTACCCATGCCCGTGGGTTAAGCCCTGACCGTTCGTCTGCTTCTATTACTTTCCTTCGGATGTTTCAATACCCTTCATGTCTTTGAATTTCATTTTTCAAAATCCCGGACAGGGGCTTTAGGTGCCGGAAGTTTAGGAGGAGTGCTCTTCTTGGTAAACCTTCCTCCTTCGTAACCAGCCTTCTCCATTACATTTCGTATATAGGCAGGATTAAGATTATTATATCCCGATAGTTTGTTGAGCTCTTGAAAGATTTTGTTTTCTGGAATAACTTTTTCGTTGCCCTGACGGTCAATCAGGATCAGTGATCTTGATTGCGGGTCTTGGTAGACGGACTTATACATATCATCCGGTTCGTTACCGTACTTTAAATCCGGTAGAAGAGGCGTCAGGTCAAGTACCGTCTTGCCGTTATGGGTAACCGGGTCACCGGTGTAGTCGGGGTCAAAGTTGAAGGCATTGGCTATTATGTCCGCATAGGTGGTGGTGCGGGTAGGTTTCTTTTCATCTTCTCCTTGAGAAGGAGGTTTGCGTGTAGCCTCGTAATATTTCCGGGTAGCCTCAAGGAGTGCCGGTGTCTGCGCTATCTCTGCTTTGGTAGCTGCCGCCGTTTCTTTGGGCTTATCAGTAAACTTGAAGTAAGATTTGTCGCGGGATTTTAATTCATCATACACTACAGCGCGCGCCATCATATCCCATTGAGGCGATCCTTCGGGAGGAATTTCTTTGGCTCCCGCCTTTTTAAAATACTCTCTCACCTGTCCGCGTACATAGGCTTGCAAGCCAGGATTGTTCCCGACAATCTGCTGGTAAACATTTTCAGCAACAATCTTATGCGGTTTGCCTTCATCATCTTCTATGGTTGTGCTGACAATATCTATTCCTAACGGTTTGCCTTCTTGGTCGGTAGCAATCTCTCCGTTTTCGGTTCGTTGAATATCCATCCACGGGGGCAGTTTGGCTTCATAAGAAAACTGCCTGGTTTTTCCGGGCCCCAGGGCTTTGGTAATATCTTCTCCTATGCTTCTTAACGGCGCATTTTTTACATACTCATCAAATACAGTAGCGGATGTTACCAGTTCAGGGCTGCTTTTAATTACTTCTCCAATAAAATCCATTGAAGGGTCTACTTGCGAAATGTCTTTTAGTTTGCCCTGTTCATCAAAAAACGCCCGCTGACTGGCCAGTTTTTTACGGCATCCAGATTAAATCCCGGAACGTTTTTTAACTGGGTTATCCCTGCTCAATCTGGTTCTTAATCAGTTTGGCTTTGGTGCTGTACTCACCCTAGTTTTTTGACGCCGGGCCCCAAGGCCATCATGAGGTCAGCCGGTGAGGCTCCTTGTTGCGCAAGTTCCGCTCCCTGTGTCAACAGATCATTCAGTTGTTGGTTGACCAAGGGATCATAGTGGGTGCCGGTCAGAAAATCATCCGGGTTGAGATAGCCTGCCAGGAACTTAGCACTACCGGCCCGCTGCGCCTGCTGTTGCTGGCGTTGTTGTTCGGACTTCAGGCGGCGGCGTTCAAGTGTTTCACCAGCCTGATACAGGCCTTCGAACCGTGGGGCATCTATGATAAAATTTTGTACGTCTACGGCCATGTTGTTTTAATTGGAGGTAAAGGAATAGCACCCGTGTTGGGTGTATTGTAAAGTGGAGTGGTGGAGAAGTTTGTGGAGGCGGCTAAGCCTGCGGAAGGATAGTAATAACCGCCGCTATTCATCATGCTGTTAGCTCCTCCCATACCACCAGCTCCTGCCAGTCCCATATTCATCATGCCGAAACCAAGATTGCTCAGCCCCTGCCACGCATTGGCCCTGTTGGCGGCCTGTGCGCCCCGGATACTTACCATGTCCTGAAACCGTCGTACCTGATCCTGATACTGCTTGTCTCCTTCGGCAATCATGCCTTGTTGGGCACCTGTAAGATTGCCCAAACGGTTGTAATAATCCTGTGATTCCTGCAGTCCCAACTGCCCCAATGCCTGATTAGTCTGTCCCTGCGCTCCGGCAGCTAAGGCCAGTGCTTGTGAGGCATCGGTAGCGTTCCGGTTAATCTGCCCTAAGGCATTTGCCTGATTCGCATAGATATTCCGTTCCATTGCTGCCGCTCCCGGCATACGGGCATTGAGTAAAGACTGGGCTAACCCCAACCGCTGTTTGGCAATCGGGTTAATCTGGTATTGAGGGTTTTGTTTGAGCAGTTTTTCCAATTCCCGGTTAGCTTTCCGGGCGCCAAACATTTTTCCAATACCCCCTATGAGTCCTAAACCGGCACCTACGCCGGCCATCGCTAAATATGGAAATGCCATAGTTTATCAAGTTGTATGTCCATGTGAAATTTCAAATCCAATATTTACCTTTTCCAGTTCGAGCGGGATATTCGATACATCCCACTCCATAAGTATTTTAAGCACCCTTGTCCGTAGTTCTTCACCGTTCAATAATCCTGTTATATCGTACCCTGAATCTGTCGGCACCAGTTTGTTTCTGAATAGTGGCGCGTAAAACACGCCTTCCCGCACTGTATAATCAGTGTCTAACAGATCAGAAGATTGTTCGTAAGGTTCCTGTGAATAGAAGTAAGTAAGTGACGGCTTCAGGTTGGCGATCACTGAAATGTTTTTGTACACCTTTGGTCGTTCGGGGAACATGTTTGCCACGAACATGATCCGGGACTTATATTGCTGGCCAAAGAAATTACAATAGGTTTCCGTGTCGTTGAGTTGATAGAGCACCCCGTTTTTAAATGCATATACACTATTCTGAAAGTTGATCAACCATTCAGGGGTGACGCTAAAAGCTCCCAGCCAACGGTTCGGTTCAATGGGAAGTTTGTATACCAGCGTCTTGGCCTGACCGTCCCAAATATCAAATGGATAAATCATGGACGGATAATCAAGGAGGTTGCCCTTGGGAGGTGTTCCCAGCAACTTCGGGACAGCAACCAATAGTTCCCAGTGATGCGGGTCTACAGTGGTGAATATAAACGGGCGGCTGCCTAATGCTTCGATCTCTTCTTGTGTCATGGACGTATACTGGTCGCTGAATTGCTTCCAGTAGCGGGTCATGAGGTAATTGCTGATCGGGAACAAACCGTTTAAGGAATACTGAATCATTTTCCCGTTTAGCACATCCACCCAATAGACATTTCCGCGGTGTTCGATAACTGATTCCGGGTTGATAGTTCCGAACGAACCTTTTAACGGGTTGATGGTTCCGATTACACTATCTGACTGTGCGACAAAGGCGTTGCCGGTATTGCTTACCAATTGTTGTTCGCCCAGATACATGGAGGCGGTTTGTGATTCGCAGATTGCCAGCATCACAATACCTGGTTCGTCGTTCACTTTTGATGTCACCTGTAGTTTATGCAAGGGCCCCAATTCGTAGGATAGTATCTTTTCGTCCAGCGCATCAAAAGAACTCAACCCATTGGTAATGGTGCCGGGAATAAAGGTGTTTGACCATTTTATGCTGGTTTTTTCGCCCGCTGACCGATTTTGTCAATAGTCTGAAAGCGACCGGCATCCGTGAACCAGTTTTTATAGTATTTGTCGTTGGGTGACATGCATTCAAACTCAGACTGTAGTCCGTCTGCAAGGGCTGTTACGTCCAACCCCCCTCAATATACCTTAGCAGGGTGTCTACACTTTTAATATCAAACTGGTTTAGGATAAACACCCGGCAACCGGCAGGAACCGTAATGTCCTGATTGAACTCAAACGTATATACCGTTCCTTCAACCAATGATCGGTTGGGGATTACCGTAGTAGAGGTAGTGGTCGAACCGTCGTTGTACGCTATGTAAATATTAAAGTTGGTCAGTTCATTACTACCCCCGAATCATCGTAAAAGTTGAACCGGAATTTTCCCCGGAAATTAAAATTCACCGCACTGCCCAACGTTTTAATAATCCATGTCGTATCATTGGTGTTAAAGTCTCTCTACCGGAAAGTTTTGAAACGTGGAGTTACCTGCCAGATAATTGGAAGAAGAAGCAAGCTGTGAAACAATCGTCGCCGGGAGCGTCTGATGTTCACCGCTGGTATTCAACTGACCAGAGACATTGTATTGGATACGGTTGATCGTGTCACGCTCCTGCAGGTAAATGTCACCTCTTAGGGTTCCTGAAGTCGTAGAATAAGCTCGTGACGATGTGCCGGGGTTGGATATTGGATAAGCGGAGCCTTGTTCATAGTAGAAATTTTCGGATGCTGCAATACTGGGTGTGTAAATCTCAAAATTAGCTATGGCATAGAGAATATTGCCAAAATCAAAGTTTTCAGCAATGAGGTAATCTCCTACTACACCTTTTACGGAAAGGGTAGTATTGGTTTCTGTGTTGCCCACCTTGACGTTTACCCGTACCAAATCCCCTTCGTTGAAGACATACCCCATGCCGTACCCGTTGAGGATATTTAACCGTAAGGCTACCCCTTCATTGGCAGAAGAATAAGCATAGGTAGTAAACTCATAATTTCCGTCTCCGTTTTTGGTGGCGTATACAATATTACCGGCAAACGCCTGCACAAAGAAAGTTCTGGTCAGGTCTTTGGTTGCCACTATGGAATAGTAATAGGCCCATTCAGGAATTTCCTGCAGGGCATTGGTATTGCTTAGCGTCCAGCCAATGTTATAGAATAGTCCCGATAACTCATAATCCCGTTCAGGAACGGTAACAATTGTCGGGGAAGGAATAACCCCGCATTGTCTTAAATACCGGTCATAAAATACAATACCCACCCTGCGGCTGGAACCGGACTTTACAGCCATTGCCGAAGAGGGCGAGTTTTGTGGGGTAGCCATCAGGCTCGTGACCAGCGGGGTATCATATCCCAACAGATTGTTGCCTAAGAACAGCCGGTTATTGGCAACCTCTAAAAGTTTCCGCAAGCAGCGGGATACTATCAAAAGGTTTGGCCTTGGCCACATCGCTGATAGGAGTGTCTACATCGTTATTGGTAAAGTAATAGGTAAGCGGTTGTATGCCATCATTATGATCTTCAATGGCGGCCGCATCATCAGCGTTGGCTTTGTCCCACGTTTTAATCTCAAAGGCTTTTTCGCCGTCTGCATAAATCACGGCAAATACCACTCTTTGTACATCCTGTTCAATGTATTCCCCTAAAGGCGCTACCAGTTCAATTACATCATAGGTTTCGCTGGTGGCATTATAGGGGGCAAGGGATAGAATGAACGGACAGCGTAGAATATTCTCCGTCCCTGTACACATAAAACCACGCGAACCGGAAAGCGCTGTTGCGGATGTTGTTGTTATTGATCGTTATGCCTACGTCCGATGAGTTGACTTTGGTGGCCGCCAATGGTAACCCTGGTGGTCTGCGGGCAATCGTAATAACCGACGGGTCTATAGGATCAGTATAAGGTTCCTGATCAGTATCATAGGACGGATGATTTAATTTAATTCCTGCGTCTATGTTTACCCGACGCGGTTCATTGATGTTGTCTGTCCAGTACAGTAATCCGTTAATCACACGGGCCGAATGAATGAGTGCGTTCTTGTCAAAGTTTAAGCCACCGGTTACCTGGGTGCTTAACAGTACGGTATACGTTTCAGCCGAACGGAGGTCATAACACATGATGCGGTCGGCATTCCCTTCGGTATCTTTCAGGAAATACAAAATGCGCCGGTTCTGTTCATCGGCGGCAGCACCGATACAGATTAAGGATACACCTTCCACGGGTTCCGTCAGCGCCCGTGTGCCACCGACGCTTTCCACGGTACCTATTACTCCTTTGTCTGTAGACAGAATACGGCAGTTTTCCATATTCACCCATGAGTTGGGGGATATGGCTATGTCCGCGTGGTCAGCGTCCAGTCCGCTGTCGGTGGAAACAAAATATTTTTTCTCTTGTTCCAATCTCCTAAATTTGTGATCAGAACAGTGGTACTCATACACTTGAAACAGAAAGCGGCTCCTACATTGGCAGGAGCTTTTTTATTTAGTTGGCAATGCCCGGAGATAGTTTTTGTAGAGGATGTTTTTCAAGTCCGGTATGGTGAGTTCATTTTTACGTGCTCTTAATTTACGCCATTCAGCCGTAAATGTTCTGGCTTCAGGGCTATCCTTGGCATCGGCATTCGGGCTACGTTTCCAAAATACATAGGCATCTATGGCTGCCTGAGCCTGTACATCTACCTGAGTAGCATTATCAATGCATTGCCCGTCGCTGATGTACTGCAGGACAATATCTCCGCAATAGTTTTCCGTAAGCTGAATTTGCCCGCGCTCTTTGAATACTTTAAATCCGGTCACATTACCTGTGTTCATGCCATACATTCGTCCTGTGGTCTCTCCCAGGTCATCTATGTTCCAGAACCATGTCCAGCCGTTCCACAGGCCCCAAAAGGTTACTTCATCTGAAGGCGCACCATAGGGGATAGGCTGCCCCTGTGTGTTGTAATTCACCAAAGGTGTAATCGTGTCCCGCTGGGCAATGGGCTGGATGAATTGGCCTGCGGGCTTGCCTACGGCCACCCAATCTACATAGTCACACGGCAGATACGCTGCCGATGTCTTATCAAGCGTTAACCTCACAGTATTGATTAACCGCAAAGTATCGAATGATAATTCCCTTAACGCGGTACTGGCATGCGTCAGGAATTCACTGTAATAGTGAAGCGGCAACCGCTTGGCAAGTAGCTGCCTTCTTACGATCGTATCGAGAGTAGTATAAATCATGGCTGCGACTGCGTTTGAATGGGTTGTCCTTTCTGTTCCTTACGACCACTGTCTACCAGTTTATCAGCCACCGGTTCCCCGGTATATAATGCCACTACTTGTTTTTGATTTCCCACTCCATTTCCGGCAACAAGGGGAGTGGGTCATAATCTCCGTATTCGTTCACGTCAAGAATAACCAGTCTTATGTCTACATAAAACGGGTCAGGCGGGGTGGTAAGGTCTTGGGTAAATACTACTGTGTTGCCAAATACCTCATAGCCTACGTGGCCCAGCAGGTCATTAATCAGGGGTTGACTGGCAATCAAATTGGCGTGGCCCATTTCCAGCGGGATATACTCACAACGGGGGTCACCCGATTTAAAAATAGAGTACACGCCAATGTTTCTTGGTAGCTTGATCGGTTTGACCGGTAAAGTACATTTGGAAGTGTTGTTGTACTTTACTACTTCAATCCCTTCGTATAATCCCAGCACTGCGCCGTTGGGGATCATTTCGCCCATTGGTATATTGGTGCTGAAATAATCTATTTTGAGCAGGGAGTTGGCGACTTGTCCGACGGACAGTTTGATTTCATTAAACGTTACTCTTGAAGCAAGCGGCGGGTTGCCTGCATCAATCAAGCGCTTAATTTCTTCTGCCAGTCTGAATTTAGTAATGACTGCCATTTTAGGTTCTATTTACTCCCTGAAAATTTTCTGTGGTTTTGCGCTGGCTCCACGTCATAATATGCTCGTCGCTCAGGTTAATGCCTATGCTTTCCAGCGCTTTTAATAAGACAGCGTTCTGGTCTTTTTCCAGCCATTCCAGTTGAACGGAGTTGTCCGGATCATAGACGATTATACGTCCTCCCTGTACGGTGTAGGCGAAATGTGGCGCGACCGGCCTGCGGAAATACGTCACCACTCCTGCCTGAGGGATTTTGGGATATAACTGTATCTGACCAATACCTATCCATTCGCCTATGGGATCAGTAATCGTTACCGGGTCTATCTGAGAGCGCAGCCGGTTCGTTCGTTCATCTTCGTTAGGGAACAGAACAGGGTAGTTGCTTACGTTTCCTTCTTCGTCCTGTACAGTCACATAAATATCCAAAAATGTATGAAACTGATCGGCACCGGAAGTCGGTAGCGAAACAACGCCTCCGGGACTCGTGCCGTGGCCAAAGAGGTATTTGGTTTTGAACGGCGCAAGAGCAGTAGTGATTTCATCCGAGGTGCCGTATTTGGCGCGCAGGTCATCAAACAGCGCCATCTGGCCCCGGTCTACGAGCAGATCGAGTTCTTCAGGGCTGTAATAAGACCCCGTAACCTTATCGATCCAAAAGTTCAGAAACTGGTATGCCTGCTGTAAATTCATGAGTTAGGTGAACTACCCATCCACGCCAGAGGCGATGGGTTGGGCTTCGGAAGTCATCACTCCCAATAATATTGGGCAGTTCGTTCCGAGTTTAGGTCTGCGTTCCACAGACAAATGATTTTTAAGAGCAAAGTTTTTAAATCAAAATTACTATTAAATTCCAAAGAAAGCCAACGCACTTCAGTCGTTGGATGAATTTGGTTGATTATTTTGTTTAGATATTTGGTGGTTTAAAATAAAAGTTATATATTTGTCAAATGAATAATGTAGAAAGATGGACACATAGTAATACAACTGTTTTTAATATAGCATACCATATTATTTGGTGTCCTAAATACAGACGTAAGGTTTTAGTGAATGAAGTGGAAGATAGATTGAAGACGTTATTAGTTGAGAAAGCAGAAGAAATAGGTTGTGAAATATCAATACAAGAAGTAATGCCAGACCACGTACATATATTTATCAAAGCTAAACCTACGTTAGCACCCCACTATATTGTACAACAATTGAAGGGTTATACAAGTAGGATTCTAAGAAATGAATTTCCTAAACTAAAAAGTAGAATACCTACACTATGGACACGTTCCTATTATTGTGAAAGTATTGGACATATTTCAGAAGAGGCGGTTAAAAAAATATATAGCAGACCAAAAGAATGTATAATATCTCATACAAGGCATATAAAACAAAGAAACTAAAGCACCTACATAGGAGTATAACAACTTCTGCGTGGATTTGGAATCATTGTATAGCATTGCAAAAAAGATATTACGCATTATACGGAGGTTATATAAATGTAAACAGACTCCAAAAACACATTGCTAAACTTAGAAATAAAAATCCTCAATGGAAAGAACTTAATTCACAGTCTGTACAAGAGATATGTCAAAGAGTTGATGAAGCTTATAAAAGATTTTTTAAAGGTTTAGCTAAACGCCCACCCAAGTTTAAAAAGGCAATAAATTTTAACTCTTTTGTACTAAAACAAAGCGGTTGGAAAATAGAAGGTAATATTTTAACAATAAATAAAAGAAAATATAAATTTAGCAAATCAAGAGAATATGGAAACATAAAAAGAATAGTAGTAAAGAGAAACAAACTTGGAGAGATTTTCTTTGTTCTTTGTTGTGATTTAAAGCCGATAAAATACGAAAGAGTAGGTGATACTACCATCGGAATAGATTTCGGTTTAAAAACACTACTAACTTTATCTAACGGACAAGAAATACAATCACCAGAGTTTTTCAAAAGCAATTTAAAAGCTATAAAATCTCTAAACAGACAACTTTCTAAGAAAAGAGAGGTTCTAAAAACAGAAGGAAAGCTTTAAAAAACTCCAAAGAGCTCATATTGATATATCAAATAAAAGAAATGATTTTGAGTGGAAGTTAGCCCACGAGCTTTGTAAAAACCACTCTTTCATAGCTTTAGAAGATTTGAATATAGAAGGTGTAAAGCGACTTTGGGGTAGAAAAGTATCAGATTTAAGTTTTCAAGTTTTGTTCTGAAATTAGAACAAGTAGCCAATAAGTACGGCACAGTAATTCAAAAAGTTGACAGGTGGTTTGCTTCATCTAAAACCTGTACTTGTGGAGTTGTAAATAAAGATTTAAAGCTGTCTGATAGAGAGTGGGTTTGTTCGAGTTGTGGAGAAATACACTCAAGAGATTTATTAGCAGCAAATAATATACTAAGCGAGGGCATTCGCTTATACCGTACTAAATGTAAGACCAACATGCAGTTGGCAGTTTAGGTTTGAAAGTGAATCCCATGTGTTTTAACCGTGGGAGTATGTCAA
>ADGO01004386.1_pt1 | contig 13575 bp, 23 predicted proteins | sample 268308 | NCBI WGS metagenome assembly ADGO01 (sample SAMN00007042, study PRJNA41493) | compost metagenome | isolation source: bioreactor | place: USA | collected 2008-02-06
TTCGGTAAGAAGCGCTTTGGTAACCAAACCATTGTCGTTGGAGCCATAGAGCGAGATACCAAACGGCTCAAATTACAAATTATCCCCGACACCGAACAAGACAGCCTCGAAGGCTTTCTCGAAACACATGTGACAAGGGGCAGCTTGGTGGTCACCGACTGCGCCAGTGGCTACAATGACATTGAGTGGCTAGGATACTCCCACGAGAGCTGGAACCACTCCAAAGGGCGCTATGCTGGCACCAACCACATTGAGCAGATTTGGAGTGCTATGAAGCGCTACCTTAGAAAACTCTACGGCTGTATCCCTACAAAGAAACTGCAGCTCATTCTCAATGAATGGATGGCCAGGCATAACAGGCAAAGCCTGTTTGCCTCGCCATACAACTTCCTGGAAGCTACATTACATTAACAAATTAATCTAAAACAAATTAATCTAATTGCCTGGTTTGTTCCGGATTGGTTGACTGTGTCTGAAACGGTCAAAAATTAACAGTCTTTTGGCAGGTATCAACCGATAGTATGTACCAATGGCAATTACAGGCCGCGAACAACTGGCTTTTGCTAGTGGATGTTGCCGCACCGCCTGCGGCAATAGCCAGTATTCTTGGGGCCGCGACAGGTGCTTTGATGGCAGTAAAGGGCTGGATTGATGCGCATCACCCGTCTGTCACTATGCCTTTTGCCGAGTACGGCGCCTTACAACAGTCATCTGAAACATGGACGTTTGCAGGCATTGTAACGACGTCGGCGTCGGTAGCCTTAGGTGTAGCTGCATGCGCTTGTCTGTTGCTAAGAAGTCGCCGCCTGTAGTAGCAGAGCATTAGCCACCTTACGACGTGAGTTTTATGAGCACATACGATCTGATGGCATTGACTATGTTAAACAGGTCTTTTTGCTGCTTCGTAGTAAGATCACTCATCACTTCCCGTCCTAATAGTAGGTTCCCTAGGGTCTGATTGTGCTCGTCGCGAGCGGTCAATCCGATGGCGTCGATACTATCGGCGCTTTTAAGTTCAGGCTCGCCGGTCGCCACAAAACACCGACTTTAATCTCGTTAGCAGCTGGCTCTGGGAGTCGGTTCTGTCGTGCCGCAACATCAAGGAGTGTGTATTCTTCCTGTCTAATCGCCTCTATCTTGCACCAGACAGCACGGCCTGGCTGCCCTTCAAAGATTCTACCGAGTGCATTAAACAGTTCCGGACGAACCGGCATTAGCATGCTGCCGCAGCCCGGCAATTCACTGGCGGTTTCCTGACGCCGCCAGCCCCTACTCCGGAGCAGGAAATGCCGGCGATTGTACTTCCTCGAGTCATTGACGGCCTCGAAAGCTTTCTCGATAGTCCGCGCGGGCGCGTAGTATGCTCCTTCAGGAGGAGTGTGCCACTCTCCCTCGTGGTAAGACCTTGCCATTTTTATATTATGGCAATATTTTTAATATTTGTCATGACGCACTACTTCCCGCTTTTGCTACGGCGGAAAGGATTCTTAAGGAGTGAGAAGCGGCGCTTCTTGAGGTTTTTCGAGATCTTCAGTTGACAGGTCGTGGAAGAAGTCGGGCTGGGCGTACTGGTCGTAGGTTACCATGAGGGCGCGGGATTCTACGGCGCGTAAGGTTTCAAGCGAGACGGATACAAGAATCAGTACGCTCGTACCGCCGATGGCGATGTTCGGGTCTGGTATGAATAACTGGCCAACAATCGGCATAATTGCCAGCACGCTCAGGGCCATCGCGCCGAACAGTGTCAGGCGGCCGGAGATCTTGCTTAGGTAGTGCTCGGTCTGCAGGCCGCTGCGTACACCTTCGATAAAGCCGCCCTGCTTTTGCAGGTTTTCGGCGATTTCTTTGCTGTTAAAGGTAATGCTTGGTGTAGAAGAAGGTAAACATAAAGACCAGCAGGAAGTATGCGCTCGGATAGATCCAGGCCTCCCAACCGCCGTAGCGGAGAGTGTCGGTTGTCGGCGTCTGGAACCAGGTGACCAGGTTCAGGCCGATCTCTTGCATCCGTGCGCTGTCGGAGTTGACCATCAGCTGACCAACAAAGCTTGGCACGCTCAAAAATGCCACGGCAAAAATGATTGGGATAACGCCGGCACTGATGAGCTTGACCGGCAAGGTAGTTGTAATGCCGCCGTAGGTGCGGTTACCCTGCACGCGCTTGGCGTAGTTGACGGTCAGGCGTCTGGCCGCCTCGTTGAGCTTGACCACCATCCAAGTCACAAGCACGACCACGACGGCAATGATCGCCGTAAAGACAAGCGCTTCGCCATTGACATTGAAAGTGTAGTCAAAGAGCGTAAACGTACCGCCGCTGGCGAAGATGTAGGCGCCAAGCGATGCGATAATGCCCGGCAGGCTGGCGATAATACCAGCGGTAATGAGCAGTGAAATACCGTTACCGATGCTACGTTCGGTAATCTGTTCACCCAGCCACATGAGCAACATTGAGCCACCAGTGAGTGCGGCAACCATCAGCGCCCAATCCATGATGCTGGCATTTGCGGTGATATCACCTACGCCGCCATATTGCTGTGCAAAGCTCCTCACCAGGTAGATAGCACCGATAGCCTGCAGAATGGCCAGCGGGAACGTCAGGACCCGGGTGTACTGGTTAATGCGGCGCTGGCCGGATTCGCCATCCTTGCGCATAGCCTCCAGCTTGGGGATAGCCTTGGTAAGCAGCTGCATGATAATCGATGCGTTAATGTACGGACCAAGGCCGGCGATCATGATTGAGAAGTTGGCCAATGCGCCACCGGACAGGATGTTGATAAAGCTCAAAAGCTGCGGGGTGTCAGTTGAGGTAAACAGGGTCTCCAGCACCTGTTTGAGTGTCGTCGGGTCTGACAGCGGCACTGGAATGTGGGATAGTAGGCGGAAGATGAGCAGAATGCCTAAAACGGCCAAGATGCGCTTACGCATCTCAGGATGAGTCAACGACTTACCAATAATTTTCCAGTTCATAAACCTCTGTTTCCCCTCTGTCTCTTTGTATGGTTTATGAACAGTATAACAGCTTTATCTCTTCTGTCGCAAACAAAAGGCTATAAATTGGATGGATGAGGTGTCTGGGCGATTAACATGAAAAAGCGCCCCATGGAGGAGCGCTTTAATGTTGTGGTTTGGAAGTAACTGACTTTACTTCTTGGCCGCCTTCTCAGCTTTCTTTTCGGCCTTTTCGGTCTTCTTTTGGGAAGCCGGACGGGCGTTGACTGGCACCTTTTCGAAGGAGCCGCCGGCCTTTTGGATGGCCTCGAGCGCGCTGGCGCTGATGCCTTGGGCTTTGATGGTGACTTTCTTGGTCACTTCGCCCTTGGTGATGATCTTGACCTTGGCGTACGGGCTGGTGATAAGCCCTGCTTCGGCCAAAACTGCGGCGTCTACGACCTTGCCGGCGAACTGGTCGAGCTGGCCGGTGTAGACAACTTCGGCGCGAACAGCCTTGGACTTAAAGCCGGGCAGCTTGGGCAGGCGCTGCATCAGCGGGTTCTGACCACCTTCGAAACCCGGGCGCTTGCGGCTGCCGGTGCGGGCCATCTGGCCTTTGGTACCGCGGCCGGCGGTTTTGCCCTGGCCGGCGGAGATGCCGCGGCCAACGCGCTTCGCCTTCTTCTGGCGCTCAACTTGTAGCTCGTTGAACTTCATTACTTCTTCTCCTCCTTCGAATCAGCTTTGGCTGATTCGCCCCTCGAAGCTTTACGCGAAAAAGGGGCAGCCTGTTTCTTAGTAACCCATTCACTTGCAGGCACGAGCGTCTGCAGGGCGGCGATTGTAGCGTAAGCAGCGTTGATCTTGTTGGTGGAACCAAACGACTTGCTGAGCACGTTGCTCACACCAGCAACTTCCAGAATGGTACGGACGGTGCCACCGGCAATCAAACCAGTACCAGGAGCGGCAGGCTTGATGTAGACACGGACACCGCTCACCTTTGCCTCGGCATCGTGCGGAATGGTGTCTTTGTAGATTGGTACGGTAACCAGGTGCTTCTTGGCGACTTCGGTTGCCTTGGTGACCGCTGCAGTGACATCGGCACCCTTGCCGATACCAACGCCAACGCGACCCTTGTGGTCACCAGCAACAACCAGTGCGCGGAAGCGGAAACGACGACCACCCTTTACCACGCGGGCAACACGGTCGATGTGTACCACGCGCTCGTCAAACTGCTTCTCTTCTGCTGCCTCTGGACGACGACCGCGCGGGGCACGGGCAGCACGAGCAGTGGTGCTTGCTTGTGCAGCAGCTTCGGCTGCGGCTTGCTGTAGTGCTTGTTCATTCATAGCTTAGAACTCCAATCCTGCGTTACGTGCTGCATCTGCCAGTGCAGCTACACGGCCGTGGTAGATGTGGCCACCGCGGTCAAATACGACCTTTTTGACCTTAGCAGCCAAGGCCTTCTTGGCGATCTCCTGACCAACCCAGACTGCACGTTCTGTCATCGTGCCCTTAACGTTCTTGGCACCAACAGTAGTGGCGTACGCCAGGGTCTTGCCAGCTTCGTCATCAATAACCTGGGCGGTGATGTGCTTGTTGGAAATGTGGACGCTCAAGCGCGGGCGCTCAGTGGTACCGGAAACGGTAGCGCGTACGCGGTGCTTGCGCTGCCACTCTCTCTGAAGTTTCTGCTTCAACCTATTCATGGCTATTTCTCCTTACCGCTCTTACCGCTCTTGCGCAAGATGCGCTCGCCAGCGTACTTAATACCCTTACCCTTGTACGGCTCCGGCTTCTTGAGTGCGCGGATTTCGGCAGCTACCTGGCCGACCTGCTGCTTGTCGATACCGCTCACCGTGATGGTGTTCTGTTCGACCGTAGCAGTAATGCCCTGCGGCACCTTGTAGATCACGTCGTGGCTGAAACCCAGGTTGAACTTGAGGTCCGTGCCCTGCATGGCCACACGGTAACCGACACCATTGATTTCTAGCTTTTTGCTGAAGCCCTGGCTGACGCCGATGACCATGTTGTTGATGAGCGAGCGCATCAAGCCATGCTTGGCGCGCACAGTTGGTTCATCGCTCTCCCTGGTAACGACGACTTGGCCGTCCTCAACCTTAACGGCGATACCCGGCATCGTGAACTGCTTGAGCGTGCCTTTCGGCCCGCTAACGGTCACGAAATCTGGGTCGACAGTGATTGTCACACCGCTCGGAATCGGAATGGGCAGTTTTCCTATTCGACTCATTATTCGCTCCTTATTTTAGTAAACTTTACAAATTAGCTCGCCGCCCACACCCTGCTTCTTAGCTTCAGCACCGGTCATCAAACCCTTGCTGGTGCTAAGAATGACGATACCGCGGCCGCCCTTAACGGTTGGAATCTCCTTGACGTTGGCGTACTCCCGGCGACCCGGCTTGCTCACGCGAACAAGGTCGGTGATGCGGGGATTCTCGCCCTTGTCATTGATGACGATCTTGAGCGTCTTGCCCACGCTCGCTTCAATGACCTGCACGTCCTTGATAAAACCGTTCTTCTTGAGTAGTTCGGCAATAGCCTGCTTGATCTTGGAGTGCGGCAGCACTACCTCGCTTTTGCGAACTGCGACGGCGTTGCGTATGCGGGTGAGCATGTCGGCGATTGGATCACTTGAAATCATCTCTCATCCTTCCTTTCTACCAACTTGCCTTGGTTACACCCGGGATTTCACCCTTGCTGGCGTGCTCGCGGAATGCGATACGGCTCAGGCCAAAGGTGCGCATGTAGCCGCGCGGACGGCCGGTCTCGAGGCAGCGGTTCTTGAGGCGGGTCGGGCTGGAGTTGCGGGGCAACTTAGCCAAACCTTCCCAGTCACCGAGTGCCTTGAGTTCGGCGCGCTTGGCTGCGTACTTTTCGTACATTTTGCGACGCTTCAAATCACGGGCAATGATTGACTTCTTAGCCATTACTTGTTCTCCTTTTCAAACGGCATACCGAACTTCTCGAGCAGGGCGCGGGAATGTGCCGGGTTGCCGCCACTGATGGTGAATACAACTTGCAGACCGTGTGCAACAGTGGTGTCCTCAAAGCTCAGCTCCGGGAAGACCGACTGATCGGTCAGACCGATGGCGTAGTTCCCCTGGCGGTCAAAGGCCTTGGCGCTCACGCCGTGGAAGTCGCGTAGACGCGGCAACACCAGGGTGATCAGACGGTCAAGGAATTCATACATACGGTCGCCGCGAAGCGTAACCTTCAGACCAATCTTGTTGCCCTCACGCAGCTTAAAACCGGCGATTGACTTGCGAGCCACGGTCTCAACAGGCTTCTGACCGGTGATCTTGGCCAGCGTGTTGGCAGCCGCCTCAAAGACACGCTTGTCGTCCTTGGCCTTGCCCAGGCCCACGTTAATGGTGATCTTCTCGAGGCGCGGTACCTGGTGTAGGTTCTCAAGGCCCAGTTCCTTCTGCAGCTCGGCGACGAACTTGGTCTTGTACGCTTCGCGCAGGCGGACGGTGGTGACTTGTTTGGTCTCAGTAGCCATTACTTCTTGCCCTCCTTGCTTGCGGCAGCTTCAGGAACTTCCTTGCCACTCTTCTTAAATACGCGCACTTTCTTGCCAGTTTTTTCGTCGATCTTATAGCCGATGCGGCTGGGCTTCTTGGTGGTTGGGTCGACGATTGCGACCTTGCTGACCCAGATGGGCTTGGTAACCTCGATGATACCGCCCTGCGGGTATGCGCGGTTCGGCTTCTGGTGCTTCTTGACGATGTTAACGCCCTCGACAGTCACCTTGTTCTCGCGTGGGTGGGTGGCCAGAACCTTACCAGTCTTGCCTTTGTCCTTACCGCTGAGGACTACCACCGTGTCGCCTTTCTTCAGCTTGATCTTATATACATTCGTCTGCATTACAGTACCTCCGGTGCGAGGCTGATTATCTTGTTGTAGCCCAGGTCGCGCAGCTCGCGCGGTACCGGCCCGAAGATACGGGTAGCCTTGGGCTGCTTGTCTTCGCCGATGATAACAGCGGCGTTGTCGTCAAACTTGATGGTCGAGCCGTCCTTGCGGCGGATTTTCTCCTGGGTGCGGACGACAACAGCCTTGACTACGCTCTTCTTCTTGATGTTACCCTGCGGGTTGGCGTCTTTCACCGTAGCAACGATGATGTCGCCAACACGGGCGTAGCGACGGCGAGTGCCGCCAAGCACGCGGATGCAAAGGATCTCTTTCGCACCGCTGTTGTCGGCTACAACCAGTCGGGTTTCTTGCTGAATCATTTATTTTTGCTCCTTCTTTTCATCCTTAGCTTCGGACGACTCTGGAGTTTCCTTGGTTTCGGCCTCGACCTCAGCCTCAACCTTCTTTGGTTTCTCAATCACCTCGGCAACTTCCGGGGTCACGTCTTCGACGCGGTCCACTACGGTTGCGCGCTCGATGATCTGGTCCAGCTTGAAGCGCTTGCGGGCGCTCATCGGGCGACACTCGACGATGCGGACACGGTCGCCAACCTTGGCTTCGTTCTTCTCGTCGTGCGCCATGAACTTCTTGGTCACCATGTACCGCTTGCGGTACAGCGGGTGAGTTTTGCTCCGGCTGACGGTTACGACGATAGTCTTGTCGGTTGCGTCAGAGGAGACAGTGCCTACAAATGTCCTAGCCATTACTTGGCCTCCTTCGCGAGTTGCTCGCTTAATACGGTGAGCATCCGCGCCAAATCCTTGCGCTTGTTGCGAATGATCCGGACGTTCTGGACTTCGCCCAAGTGCAGGCGGCGCTTCATCTCAGCAATTTCTTCGCGGAGTTTTGTGCTCTGGATTGTCAACTCTTCGGTTGACATCTTGCGGATGTCTGCAACCTTCATCTTAAAACTCCTCCCGTGTAATGAACTTCGTCTTTACCGGCAGCTTGTGACTTGCCAGGCGCATAGCCTCGCGGGCCACCTCTTCGCTGACGCCCTGCATCTCGAACATGATGGTACCGGGCTTAACCTTGGCAACGAAGAATTCCGGGCTACCCTTACCGCTACCCATCTTGACTTCGAGCGGCTTGCGGGTAACCGGAGTGTGCGGGAAGATGCGGATCCAGATTTTACCGCCACGCTTGATGTAACGGGTCATGGCCTGACGAGCAGCCTCGATCTGGCGGGACGTAATGCGCTCGTGACCCTGGGCCTGCAGGGCAAAGTCGCCGTAAGCGATGTAGTTACCCTTGTTGGCCGGGCCGGTAATGCGGCCTTTGCGTACTTTGCGGAATTTGGTTCTGTTAGGGATCAACATAGTTTATTTCTCCCCCTTGTAAATCCAAACCTTAACACCAACAATACCGGCACCCGGGGTCTTGGCAGCAACCTTGGCGTAGTCGATTTCGGCGCGAAGGGTGTGCAGCGGCACAGAACCCTGCACTTCCTTTTCGCGGCGGGACATCTCAGCGCCGTTCAGACGGCCAGCAACCTCGATGCGGACGCCCTTGGCGCCAGCACGCATGGTAGCAGCGCTTGCGCTCTTGATGGCACGGCGGAAGCTCATGCGGCGCTCCAGCTGGTGCGCAATGTTTTCGGCAACCAGCTTGGCGTACAGCTCCGGTTTCTTAATTTCTTCGATGTTGACACGGGTCGGCACGCCGTAGATCTTTTCGATCGCTTCCTTCAGTTCGGTCGCACCGGAACCACCGCGGCCGATAACAACACCAGCCTTAGCAGTGGAAATGGTGACGGTTACGAGGTTCGGCGAACGCTCGATGTCAACTTTGTTGATGGCAGCGCGGCTGCCCAGTTTGTCCTGAATCAAGCGGCGCACAGCCAGGTCCTGGGCGAGGTATTTGGCGTACTCGCGCTTGCCGGCGAACCATTTACTGCGCCAGTCTTTGTTGACCTGGAGGCGCATGCTGATGGGATTTACTTTCTGACCCATTATTTAGCCTCCTTTTCGGTCTTAGTTTGCTTTGGCGCACGAACCTCGCCGTCAACGACTACGCGGATGTGCGAAGTCTTGTGCTGGTACGGCAGTGCACGGCCGTGAGCCGCAGGGCGGTAGCGCTTGTAGCGCGGACCCGGGGTAACACTAATTTCGGTAATGTACAACGTGTTCGGCTTGTAGTTGTGATTGTGCTCCGCGTTGGCGGCAGCGCTCTTGATGGTCTTGAGCACCGGCAGCGCTGCGCGGCGTGGGGTGTGCTCCAGGATGGTCAGAGCATCAGCCACGGTGCGACCGCGAACCAGCGCAGCAACAACACTCACCTTGCGCGGACTAATGCGAACACCTTTGGAAATTGCTAAAGCACCCATACTACTTACCCGCCTTTGCTAACTTACCGCCGTGGCCGCGGAACTTGCGGGTCGGCGCAAATTCGCCAAGCTTGTGGCCAACCATGTTTTCGGTAATGAACACCGGCACGTGGACACGGCCGTTGTGTACCGCAATGGTGCGGCCAACGAACTCCGGCGCGATAACGCTTGCCCGAGCCCAAGTCTTGATAATTGTCCGATCCTCTGGCCCCAACGCAGCTATTTTCTTAGCAAGCTTGGGGTCGATGAATGGTCCTTTCTTCAGTGAACGACTCATCTCTTTACCTCTTACTTCCTCTTAGCCGCGTGACGGCTCTTAACGATCATCTTGGCTGTACTCTTGCGTGTGCGGGTCTTGTAACCCAGTGTCTTCTGACCCCATGGGGTGCGAGGCGGTTTGGCCATGCGGTGGCGACCACCATCACCACCACCGTGCGGGTGGTCGACAGCGTTCTGGACAACACCACGGACGGTCGGGCGGACACCCATGTGGCGCTTGCGGCCAGCCTTACCAATCTTGACGTTCTGGTGCTGTTCGTTACCGACAACGCCCAAGGAAGCGGTGCACTCCAGGCGAACCAGGCGGATTTCACCACTCGGCAGACGAACCTGGCCGTAGTCGCCCTCCTTGGCAACCAGTTGCGCGCTGGCACCGGCGCTGCGTACCATCTGGGCGCCGCGGCCTGGGTACAGCTCAATGGCGTGAATGGTACTACCGACCGGAATATTCTTGAGCGGCAAACGGTTGCCGTTCTCGACCGGAGCATCCTCACCGCTCACGATCTGCTGGCCAACGTACATGTCCTTGGCCGCGATGATGTAGTGATACTGACCCTTGTCGTCCTTGATACGGGCAATGCGGGCGCTGCGGTTAGGGTCGTACTCGATGTGTTCGATGGTAGCAGTGGTACCGCTCGCCAGCTTGAAGTCGATCAAGCGGTAGAAGCGGCGGGCGCCGCCACCCTTGTGACGGGTGGTGATGCGGCCCTGATTGTTGCGGCCGCTTTTTGCCCGCACAGGAACCAGCAGCGAGCGCAGCGGCTTGTCGGTCGTAATCTGGTCGCGGTCCTGGCTGGTCATACCGCGGCGAGCTGGGGTGGTCGGCTTGTATTGTTGAATGCTCATATTTTACTTCTCCTCCCCTCTTACGTCGCAGGAAACCGCGGCGCTGAGGCTTGGTTTCTGCCTTTGCTTCTTTCTCGTCTGAAGCGGCCTTGGCGTCAGCCTTCTTCTCGGTCTTCTTGTCTTCGTTCTTGTCGTCCTCTACCTCGAAGAACGGCAGGCTCTCGCCTTCCTTGGAGGGTGACGTACGCCTTCTTGCGTGGACTGCTGGCCGGCGAACGGCGCGGGCCACCCTTGCGGATGGTGCGCTTTGCCTTGCCCTTCCAGTTGAGGATGTTGACGTCGACGACAGTCACACCAAACTGGGCTGCGACAGCCTTGGCAACAGTGTGCTTGTTGGCGTCGGCCGGCACGTCAAAGACGTAGACACTGCTGGAGGCCAAGCTGAAGGTCTTCTCGCTCAGGCGCGGGCGAAGTAGCATCGTCTTTTCCATTACTTCTTACCTCCCAGCCATTCGTTAATGATAGCCAAAGCCTTCTCAGTAACGACCAAAGTGTCAGCGTTCATGACATCGAAGACGGTCAGGTAGTTGGCGGTTACAGCCTTGACGTGCTGCAGATTCCTGACGGCACGCTCAACCTGCTCGTCCTTGGTGTCGAGAACCAGCAGGACGTTGCCCTTGGCCTCGATCTTGTCAAGCAGCTTGACGGTCGCAGCGGTCTTGGCTTCCTTGTTTTCGAAGGCTTCGATAACAATAATGCGGTTCTCGCTGGCGGCCAGACTGAGGGCTTGGCGCAGCGCCAGGCGCTTGGCCTTGACGTTAACTTTTTTACTGTAGTTCTCTTCGCCGGTCGGGCCGAAGACAACACCACCGCCGCGCCACAGCGGGCTACGGATACTACCGACGCGAGCGCGACCGGTACCCTTCTGACGCCACGGCTTCTTACCACCACCACGAACAAGGCCGCGAGTTTTGGTAATTGCCAAGTTTTCGCGGCCGTTCGCCAGGTATGCGGAATACGCGAGCTTGAGGAGCTCGTGGTTTTCCGGCATCACAGCAAAGACTGCCTTGTCGAGCTTGGCAGGGGTTGCGGCCTTAGCGCCACTCTTGGTGAAAGTAGGAACGCTCATTACTTGGCCTCCTTGATGATTACGATACCCTTACGAGGGCCAGGCACAGCACCGACAACACCGATGACACCGAGTTCGGCGTCAACCAGTGCAACCTTGAGATTCTTGACGGTCACCTGTTCGTGACCCATCTGGCCGGCCATCTTCTTGCCCTTGAAGATCTTCTGCGGGTACATGCTACCGATAGAACCAACGCGGCGGTAGCTGCGACCACCGTGGGTCTTACGACCGCGGTGGAAGTTCCAGCGCTTGATAGTACCAGCCCAACCCTTACCCTTGCTGGTGCCGGTGACGTCAACTACGTCGCCAACTGAAAAGACCTCCGGGTTGATTTTGTCGCCAACCTTGAGGTCTTTAGGCAATTCGTCGACGCGGAACTCGCGCACAATCTTCGGCATAATGTCGAGACCAGCCTTCTTAAAGTGACCAGCTTGGGCCTTGTTTACGTTCTTTTCTTTTGCCTCTTCAAAACCGACCTGGATAGCGTTGTAGCCATCGTTCTCAACGGTTTTGACCTGTGTTACGACACAGGGACTAGCGGAAAGCAAGGTAACAGCCTGCACAGTACCGTCTTCGGCGATGGTACTGGTCATGCCTACCTTTCTGGTTATTAATGCTTTCATAGTTTCTCCTGTTACCTTTCTTTGGGTACCCTTTAAGCGGTTGGGCTTCCGCGCACTTGCTGCTTTTTTGCAGCACGCTACTTACTGCCCGCCCTCGCTTGACTGCCTTTTTACGTGCATCGCACCGTGCTCATCGTGGCGCCTGCACCAGGTATCGTCAAATACCTCTCTGCACTCTGCTTTTGCTGCCCACGCTGCGCTGTACGTAACGTGCAGTGTAATAACTTATGTCCTTTCCCGGGTGATCAGCCTTCTATTTTATGCGAGTTTGCATAAAATGCTCGGCTTCGGGTGGTTCCCGGCTTTCGCTAGAAAGCCAGGCCTTCCCAAATCACCAAGTGAAGGAATTTGTTATACCGCTAAAGTGTAACAAACAATGCTACCCCTTGTCAATATGTTGATTATTCTACATCATAAATGACGATTACGTTTTCTACGTGTTCGCTCTCGTTCTGCACTGGGCGGCTCTGCCTTCATGTGCGGCGGAATCTCTCTTTCAATCACGTAGGACGGAACGACACCTTGCGGAGCAGGAACATCAGAGCCAGGCCCGTGCGCCAGCCAAGCAAGATACGCAATCTGTTCAGGTATCAACTTGTTCTTGTAACCCCTCCTTGTCTCATCGGACTTGTCTGGATATAGTGATGGCGAAGGCTCACATTGCCCTTCACTAACTGGAAATGGTTGAAGCTCGCCCTTTTCTTGATTGCTAGGATACTGCTCGGTTGTCATGTTGCCCACCCCCATGAAAGAAGTTACCTTTTAAACGGTTTTGCAAGCTCGACATTAGTAAGCATTCTGCGATACGGATAAGTTCATTGTATTTGGCGATACGGTCAGAGCGGCTGAATGAGCCGGTTTTGATTTGGCCGGTGTTAAGACCGACAGCCAAGTGCGCAATGGTAGCGTCCTCTGTTTCGCCAGAACGGTGCGACATAATGGTGTTCCAGCCGGCTTGCTGCGCCATGAGAACCGCGTCGATGGTTTCGCTGAGCGTGCCAATCTGGTTGGGTTTGATGAGGATAGCATTTGCTGCCTTAAGCTCGATTGCCTTCTTGAGCAGCTTGGTGTTGGTTACGAGCAGGTCGTCACCTACGAGCTGCAGGCTCACACCGAGCTTCTGTGTAAGTTTTTGCCAGCCGTCCCAGTCGCTCTCTGCTAGGCCGTCTTCGATAGAAACAATCGGGTATTTCTGTGCGAGCTCAGCGTACTTATCGATAAGCTCGTCGGTTGTGTAGCGAGCGCCTTCGCGGGCAAAGTTGTAGGTGTCGCCGTCAATCAGCTCACTTGAGGCAACGTCAAGTGCCAGCACCACATCGACACCTAGCTTATAGCTAGCTTTCTCAATAGCCTCTGTGATGAGCGACAGTGCCTCATCAGAGCCGCCAGTTACGGCTGGTGCGTAGCCGCCTTCGTCGCCAACGGTTGTGGCTAAACCCTTTTTCGTGCAACACCTTGCCGAGGACGTGGTAGACTTCGCTGGCTATCCGCATGGCGTCTGCAAACGTAGCGGCGCCAACAGGCATAATCATAAACTCCTGGATGTCGGTCGAACCTTCGGCGTGCTT
>ADGO01006776.1_pt1 | contig 12968 bp, 17 predicted proteins | sample 268308 | NCBI WGS metagenome assembly ADGO01 (sample SAMN00007042, study PRJNA41493) | compost metagenome | isolation source: bioreactor | place: USA | collected 2008-02-06
ATGATAACATAAGCATAGTTTCGTGAGGAAACTAGAGGGTTTCGGATAATGATTCCGAGCCCTTTTTGTTTCCGAGGACGAATGCGGAGTTAAGACAAGGGAGAAAAAACCATGGCTGGAACCAAGGCTGGCGGCAAGGCTGCCGCTGCAACCAACAAGGCTAAGTACGGCGCTGATTTCTACGCCAAGATCGGTGCCCTCGGCGGCAAGGCTAGCCGCACTGGCGGTTTCTACGCTAACCGCGAGTTGGCCCGCATTGCTGGCCAGAAAGGCGGTCGCATTTCCCGCCGCACCAAGAAGGCTGCTTAGTAAAGCGCCTCTCTAAAATAAGGGCCTTATAAGGCCCTTATTTTTTGACCTGCGATACGGGCGACGGAACCTAGACGCCGTAACGCCCCATATATGAGAGCAATTTAGGCAATGGTAGTGGTGTTCGTCTTTCTGTATACCAGTGCTTAAACATTGAGGGCAGGTGCTTCGCTTATAGATCCAATCGCGGTACGTGTCCAAGCAGTCTTGCATGTGGTCTTCGCTAAAGGGGACGTCATACATATTGGCCAAACGCTTGGCCTCCTCCCAGGCGTCTACTTCTTTTTGTAGAAGCTCCAGGTCACTCACGTAGCCCTTGTGTTCAAGGCGGGCATGACCCAGTTCGTGGAGCAGGCCCTCAATACTGTGCGCCTTTCCGGAGTTTTCGTACAGGATTTCGCCATATTCGGGCGACCAGCAGCATGCCAAGCCAGGCTTGAAAACTAGATCTGGATAGTCGGCACGCAGCTTTTTAATCAGCTTTTCCATAGACACTCTTTGCCAGGTCATAACAACCATACAGTACTGCATCGTCAGGCCTCTGGGCTGGCCGTATGGGTGGTATCGGGATTAATGGTGTTTCGAACTTCTTGAGTTCTTCCTCGAGGAAGCTCTTAAAACGATCCAGATGACTGCCTACACTGCCTCCGAGGACGACAACTTCAGGTTGTACTGTTGCAATTAAGTCAATGAGTCCTATGGCTATATCGTGGGCGATGATCTTCCAGGTTGCTTCGTCATGGATGTCGGCGGCCCGTTTGCCGAACCGATTGACGATGGCTCGGCCAGAGGCAAAATCCTCCCAGGGCACCATTTTGTCGCCGCGCAGTATTGGCGCTTTGCCAGCCTCCGCATCGGCCAAGGCGGGGTCGATAGTCTGATTAGTAATTAGGCTGACACCGATGCCGGTGCTGATCGTTGCAAATAATACACGACTATACTCGTTTTTGAGCAGCATTGCCTCTGAGAGGCCGGCAAGTTTGGCGTCATTGTGAATGACGACCGGGCAGTGAGCTATATTTTGCACGTCTTGCATAATGGGCACATTGTGCCAGGGTAAATTGCCCATCGCGATTCCAATGCCTTTTTCGCGATCCAGTCGACCGGGCACGCCGACACCACACGCAACGAATTCTTTTGTTGTTAGTTGATCAACAACCCTAGTTAGATTTGCGATAAATTCACTGTAGTCTTTAGGGGTCTCGAACCTGAGCCGTTCAATGATAACCCCCTCGTCTGTGAGGCTCGCAACAAGCGTTTTTGTACCCCCAATATCTATAGCTAGATACATATTGCCTCCAGTTTACCATGTTACCGCCGAGCGTTTCTACGTTCACCTTTGACCATAGGTGTTAAAAGAGGTATAATGAGAATAATCTAGCGGTGGCCTGACGATGGTCGCCCGCAGAAATACATCAGAAGGAGGCATGCAAGAGACATGTCAAAGAATACTACTGTCACAATGGATGGACTGCTAGCGAGCAGTGACATCAAGAAACTGGAGACGGGTGACGTTCTCGAGGGCGTCGTTAGCTCCGTCAAAAAGCACGAGGTTTGGGTTGACCTGGGCGCTCGCGGTGTAGGCGTTGTATTGCGCCGCGAGATTGGCCACGGCCAGCAGTTTGAGCCAGGTCAGACGGTGACCGTGAGCGTCATCGACCCCGAGCTGGACGAGGGGTATGCGCTGCTTAGCACCAAGCGTGCTGCTAAGGATCGGGGTTGGGACGAGCTGAAGCGCATGTTTGACGCTCAGGAAATCATTGAGGTAACCCCGTACGACGCCAACCGTGGCGGCTTGCTCGTGGAGCTGGAGAGCATCCGCGGCTTCTTGCCGGTCTCGCAGCTAGCTGCCGGCCACTATCCGCGCGTTTCTGGCGCTGATAAGGACGAAATTCTACAGAAGTTGAATGCATTGGTTGGTAAGCCGATTCGCGTCCGCATTTTGGATGTAAGCCGGAAGGACAATAAGCTGATCTTCTCCGAAAAGGAGGCCGTCAAGGACGACGTACAGGCTCTGTTTGAAAAGCTCAAGGTCGGCGACGTAGTAGAGGGTGTTGTAACAGGCGTGATTGACTACGGTGCCTTTGTTAACGTTCAGGGCATCGAAGGCCTGATTCACATCTCGGAGATCTCCTGGGAACGCGTCGAGGACCCGCGCGACTACGTCAAGGTTGGCGAGACGATCAGGGCTAAGATTATTGCTATTGACAAGGATCGCTTGAGCCTCAGTCTTAAGCAAAATGACCGAGGATCCGTGGCTCAAGGAAGTTTAAGGCGTTCAAGAAGGGTGACATTGTTGAGGGCAAGATCACTCGTATCACCCCGTTTGGCGCATTCGTGCAGCTGAGCCCGAGCGTTGAGGCGCTGGTGCACGTGTCTGAGATGAGCGACGACGAGACTGTTGATCCTCAGCAGATCTTCAAACTCAACGAAAAGAAGCAGTTCAAGGTTTTGGACATCGACACCGAGGCCCGCAAGATTGCTTTAAGTCTTAAAAGCGCTAAATAGCATGTAATCGTTAAAGGCCGCGAAAGGGCGGCAGAAAGGAGTGTCGACGTGAGCAGAATAATCGAAATCGAAGACATGATTACCGTCGGCACCCTTGCCGACAAGCTAGGCATCCCAGTTACTCGCCTGATAACTGAGCTGTTTAAGAATGGTGTCATGGCGACAGTGAATGAGCGCATCGATTTTGATACAGCCCAGATTATTGTCGATGAGCTCGGACTGGATGTGCAGCTGACCAAAAGCCGCAATCGGTGCCCCTGCCAGTACGCGAAAACGCGTCGCTGGGGACGGCGCCGAGCCGCGTCCGCCGGTAGTGGCCGTTATGGGCCATGTAGACCACGGCAAAACTACCCTTCTGGATGCTATCAGGGGCTCTCAGGTTGCAAAAGGTGAGGCTGGCGGCATTACACAGCACATTTCGGCCTATCAGGTTGCGCATAATGATCGCAAGATTACATTCCTGGATACACCTGGCCACGAAGCCTTTGCGGCCATACGTGAGCACGGGGCGCATTTGACCGACATTGCTGTTATTGTGGTGGCGGCCGACGATGGCGTGAAACCACAAACGATTGAGGCTATTCGTTTTGCGCGCAAGGCCGGCACGAAGATCATTGTTGCCATCAACAAGATCGACAAAGAAGACGCCGACCCTAACCGCGTCAAACAGCAGCTGGCCGAACAGGACCTTTTAGTGGAAGAGTGGGGCGGTGATACTGTTGCGGTAGAGGTATCCGCCAAGACAAAGGTAGGCATCAATAATTTACTCGACATGATTCTGCTTGTGAGCGATGTAGAGGACTTCCGGGCAGTCTCGAAGGGTGACGCTGTCGGGCTTATTATCGAGGCGCACGTACAGCAAGGTAAAGGCCCGATCGCGAACGCGCTCGTAGAGGAAGGGACCTTAAAACTCGGCGATTTTGTGGTAGCAGGCGCAACATATGCCAAAGTGCGAACACTTGAAACGACAGACGGTAAGCCGATTCAGTCGGCCGGTCCGTCAACGCCCGTGATCATTTCGGGCTTTAAGGCGTTGCCTGAGTTTGGAGATGAATTTAGTGTTGTAAAGGATGAAAAGACAGCACGAGCCCAGGCAGAAAAGGTGGCGCTGCGAAAACAAAGCAACGGAGCACAGGGTACTATAACCGGCAGTGATCTCATCCATATCATCAATCGCAGCAAGAAAGTAAAAGAGCTAAATGTTGTAATTAAAGCAGACGTGCAAGGTTCGCTGACTACCGTGACCGATAGTCTCAAGGCGCTCGATACCGAAGAGGTGGCTGTACGTATTGTTAGCTCCGGTGCTGGCGCTGTCAGCGAGAATGACGTGCGTACTGCTGCCAGCAGCGGGTCTATTATTTACGGCTTTAACGTCACTGCGCCGACGAACGTTAAGCGCCTGGCGGCTCGTGACAAGGTTCCGATCCGTTTGTACAACGTAATTTATGAGTTGATCGACGATGTTAAGGAGGAGCTGAGTAAATTATTAGCTCCTGAAGTGGTCGAGACTGAAGCTGGTCGTTTGGTTGTTCGTGCTGTATTTAGAACAACGAAGACGGAAATTATATGTGGAGGCGAGGTCACAAAAGGGCGGTTGGTAGTGCCGGCATTTGCCAAAATCGTACGCGGTGATGAAGTGCTCGCCGAAGCGGAAGTAACTAACTTAAAGCGCGGGCCCCAAGACGCCAAGGAGGTGCTGGAGGGCGAAATGTGTGGCGTAGAATTGAAACTTTCCTCTAGGGTGGAGTTACAGGAAGGAGACCGCTTAGAGGTCTTTACTCGCGAGATTGTTACCCGTCAGCTCTAGAAATCAAACCTCGACGTGCTACAATGGTGTGGTAAGAAGGTAATATTTTATGATTAAACTCGACGACGATCTACTACAAGAACTGGGCTTGGCATCACTTCCGGCCGAAGAAAAGAAGAAGCTTCTCGCACATATCTACGAAACGCTCGAAATGCGCGTGGGCATGAAACTGGCAGAGCAGATGAGTGACGCCCAGCTCACGGAGTTTGAGCAGTTTATCGACAGGAGTGACGAGGCTGGTGCACTGAAATGGCTCGAGACCAATTTCCCCAACTACAAAGACGTCGTCGCTCAGGAGTTTGAGAATCTTAAGAAAGAAATTCGCGAAGTAGCGCCGCAGATATTGGCAGCGAGCAACCAACAACAGGCCCAGGCACAAGCTCAATCAGATGTTCAGGCAGCAGATGCTGGCGCAGACCCCGTCGGACAGCCTATACAGCCGCAGCAGGCGGGAGTGACGCAGCCACCTGCATGGCAGGGTGTCAATGACACTATGATGCAGCCGCAGCCACAGATGCCGTCGAGCCAGCCTGCGCAACAGTTTGAGCAGTTCGGCCAGCCGCAGACTCCCCAGCCCCCCAGTGATCCTTGGGGCGGGCAGGCTGCGTCGCCGCCACCACCTCCGCCCCCGCCGCCCGCATTCAATTAGCCTGCAGTAATTGGTTTTTGTAGCCGGCAAGGAAAGCCTTGCCGGTCATTTCTGGTTTGCCGGCCGGTTTAAGTGCATCAATGCATAGTCTGCCGTCTGTTGTTTCTACCATTAAAATGCCGTCGTTAATGACCGATTCTTCTATATCGCCGGGTTTCTTGCCCGGTGTGTTGCCTGGTACGGCATGAGCCTTTGTGATAATTACATCTTTGCCGGTCAGCACTGTTCTGCTCTTTGGCCATGCACTAAAAGCGCGGACTTCTCTAGAGAGAACTTCAGCAGATTTTGACCAGTTGATAACTCCGTCTTGTTTTGTAAGTTTCCTCGAATATGATACGTCGCGACCGGTTACGCTTTGTGGTACGGGCCGAATTTCTCCCTCAATGTATTGGGGAAGTTTGTCACTAAGCAGGGAGTTGCTAAGCTGAATTAGGTTTTCTGTAAGTGTAATTGTTGTTTCATTTTCATCGATATCGTATTCCGCATAGGCTAAAAGCGGGCCCTCATCCATTGCTTCGACGAGAAGCATTAGGCTGACACCGGTTTTCTTTTGCCCGCTTAGAATGGCAAAGGTAATCGGGTCTGCACCGCGCCATTCCGGCAGGATAGAGAAGTGGCTGTTAACAATGCCGAGTGGAAAATAGTCGATGACCTTTTGTGAAATGATGATACCGAAGTCTACCAGCACGCCGACAGTACTCATGAACGGTTTATTTTCAAAAAGTACGTCCAGTTCTTTTTGTTTGAAACCGTTTTAATTGGTATGTCGAGACGTGCGGCAACGTCCAGAACTGGTGTTTCGCCCTTGTGGTGAGCTGGGCGCGGTTTGGTAATCACAGCCTCGATTACAAAGTTTTCTGCAAGCAATTCTAGGCTTTTGGCCGCGACTGGGCCGCTACCAAAGAAGACTATTGGTTTTGATGTCTTTTTCATAATCGAGTTCTTCAAGGCGCCCATCTTGTTTTAGTCTAAAGAAGGCTTTTGGATTTTCTTTGATGTGATCGATGAATACGATGCCGTTGGTGTGGTCAATTTCGTGCTGAAAGACGCGTGCAAGGAAACCCTCGGCAGTTAATCTGATCTCTTTGCCGTTGATATCCAATGCTTTAACGCGAACTTTGCTGTAGCGCGGAACCTTTCCGTATACGTCGGGGACACTTAGGCAGCCCTCATAGTCTTCTATGATCTCGCCTTCGTACTTTGTAATGACCGGGTTAATGAAGACAGAAAATGTACGATCTTTTTTGTTGTCGAAATTATTACGAATAACAACAATCCTCAGCAGATGATCAACTTGGACCGCTGCCAGTGCTACACCAACCTCGTGATCCCGACTGTCTTCCCAGTCGAGGGTAGCCTCCTGCATGCCTTGGATTAGCTTCAGGATCTCTTCGCTGATGTAGCCGACTTTGCGAGATCGTTGCCGTAGACGTGGATTTGGAAGGGTGATAATATCGCTCTTTTGCATTACTTAAAGTATAGCGGATAACGATAATATTACAACAGATTCATTGGATCTATGTCGTATGACCAGCCACTGGGCAGATTTTTGATGATTTCTACAAGGCGTTTGCGTTGCTTCGATTTGATGATTATCTGCCAAACAAATTTGTCTTGCACTTTACCGTGGAATGACGGTGTGGGGCCGTCAACAATCACGTCTGGGTAATTATTGCGCACTGTTGACGCTAGACGTTCGGCAGTTTTTTGTGCCGCCGAATCAGATGCCCGCTTGCAACTTAACTTAAGTAAATAACAGAAAGGAGGAAAAAGGAATCGTTGCCGTTCCTCGATTTCGCTGTTGTAGAATTTATCCCAATCCTTGTTAATGACGGCGTGGAGCAGAGGGCTTGTTGGCGAATATGTTTGAATAATTGCCATGCCTTGTCGGTGACCCCTCCCCACTCTGCCCAGAACCTGGCTCAAGAGTTGGTAGGTACGCTCTTGGGCACTAAAGTCGGGGAAGTAGAGACTTGTGTCGGCAATAACGACGCCAACTAGGCTTAGTTTGGGAAGGTCGAGTCCTTTTGCGAGCGTTTGCGTGCCCACAATGATATCAACCTCTCCTTCTCGGATGCTTGCGTAATGCGCGTCCAGACGCTCACTCTTTTTATTGTCGGTGTCGAATCGCATGGTCCTTGCGCCCGGGAATAATCTTTCTATCTCGTCAACAATTGCTTTCGTGCCAATTGACCTAAATATTACATCATTTCCTTGGCATGAAGGGCAGCTCGTGGGCGCACCTGCCTTGTAGCCACAACTGTGGCATCGCATAGTGTGGGTATCGCCATGGTAGACAAGCGGTAAGTCGCAATGAGGGCACGACGCCTGCCATCCGCAATCCCGGCAGAATATCACTCTTGCAGTGCCGCGCCGGTTGAGGAATAGTAGCGATTGCTCTCCGCGTTTAAGCCTTTCTGCTATTGCATCGATCAGTTTAGTGGACAGATAGGGGCTTTTGGTGAACTCGCCGCGATCTTTCAGATCCACGATTATTGCTCGATGGTTGTGATTAATACCACTTACCGCTACTTTTGTCATACGTACGACCGGCCGGTTTTTTGTGTTGCGACGTAATAATCCCTGACCAAGGGGGTCGCCGACCCTAATACGAGTGTGGCTCTGTGTAGTTCTGCCAGTTTAGCAGCCACGGCAGCGGTTTGGTAATAAGGTGCCTGGTCTTGTTTGTATGCAGTTTCGTGTGCTTCGTCGACCACAATCAATCCCAGCTTGTCGGCCGGGGCGAATAAGGCAGACCTGGCGCCGATAATAACCAAAGGCTCTTGATTCATCAAGGCTTTGAGCCACGATTGCCTCCGTTTTGCTTCGCTGAGTCCAGAATGCAGTAGCACAACCCGGTCGCCAAATACGCGTTCGAAGTTATTTAGCAGCTGCGATGTAAGGCCTATTTCTGGCGTTAGAATGACGGAAGTTTTGCCCTGTTTTAGTTGTTTTTTGGTTAATTCGATATATACCCTGGTCTTGCCGCTGCCTGTTTCGCCGTGCAGGATATGCAGCCCGCCCCCCTGTATCTGATCAAGTGCTCGCTTTTGATCATCGGTAAGAGGGGGAAGTTGGATCGCTGGGGTCTGTGATGTGGCCTCCCTGGAACTAACGCCGATTGGTTTAAGTGAACCGGGTAGAAATAATTGCACAATAGTCCCTAGCGGTGCGGGGTAGTATTCGCGCAGCCAATTCAATAACCGCAGTTGGGCACTTGGCAGGGCTGGGAGGTCCGGGATGTTGATGATTCGCTTCACAGGGAACGCGGGTTTAGGTACAAGCCCGGCAACGATCGCATAAACTTGTTTATTGCGCAGCGGAACCAGAATAATCCTGCCGGCATCGAGCTTTGTCGGGCTCTCATAGGTGAGCGGCTCGTCCTTGTGGTAGGCCGCGTCTGCAACCAGCACCTCTACATACCACATATGTGCATTCATTATATGGCGAAAGGCCAAAACATTAAATTTATGTTGAAAAGCAGGACGGGCTTGGCTATACTAAGTCTTACGTTGTTTGAATGACAATAGGCTTATGTTAGACGTATTTATCACTTCACGAGTTCGGCGCAAAATAATTGTGATTTATGCCAAATATCCGGACTTTAAGACACATGTCCGAGGCTTGGCAAAGCTCATCAAGGAAGATGCAGGGAACATTCAGCGCGAACTCAAGCGTCTGGAAAAGGTTGGATTTCTGATTTCCGAGAAACAGGGCAACACAAAGATCTATCACACCAATAAGCAATTCGCTATCTTCAAGGAACTGCAAAGTATAGTCCTGAAGTCCCAGCGCGCGGCACAGAAAAAGCAGCAGACCGTTTAATAAAAGTTGATTGTTGCAAATATCTCTCTGTTACGGTAGAATAAAACTGATATGATACAGGTAACTCGTAAAGACTCAAAAGAATCGTTGGAGAACCTAATCCGACGCTTTAACCGCAAGGTGCAGCAGGCGGGAATTATTGCTGCCGTAAAGCAGGCTCAATTCTTTGAGAAGCCGATGAGTAAGCGTGAGCGCCGGAGGAGGGCCATCATCCGCGCCGAGCGCAAGGCAATGAAGCTGAAGAAAATTAAGTACGGCCAGCGGTAGGCATGCTGAAGACCCGCATAGACCAGGATCTTAAAGCTGCGCTCCTGGCCGGAGACAAAAACGCTCGCAACCACGTTACGGAATATTAAAAGCGCGATTTTGTACGCCGAGGTTGCTCAAGGGGCGCGAGATCGGGGGTTGTCAGACGAAGAGATTGTTGCGCTCCTGACCAAGGAGGCCAAGAAGCGCCAGGAAAGTGCCGATCTCTACAAGCAGGGCGGCAACGACGAAAAAGCCGAAGCCGAGTTGGCTGAAAAGCGCATTATTGAGGGCTATTTACCTAAGCAGCTGACCGACGACGAGCTTATCGACCTTATTGATATCGTGATTAAAGAGCTTGGGGCGTCAGGTACGACGGCCATGGGCCAGGTGATTGGTGTGGTTAAGCAAAGGGCTGTAGGCCAGGCTGATGGTGCGCGCATTGCGCAGTTAGTAAAACAACAACTGGAAGGGTAAAGAAGTATGATTCTGTTTTTTGGCGCCCCAGGTTCGGGTAAAAGTGTGCAAGGCCAGCTGCTGGTAGAGCGTTACGGCTGGCAGTGGCTGTCCACGGGTGACATGTTCCGCAGGTCTAAAGACCCCGAAGTCCTCAAGCGCCTGGCAGCCGGCGTGCTCATCGACGATGTGCTGACCAACAAGACGCTGTCGGAAGCGCTCAAGAAAGTAGACAAAAACAAGCGAGTTATTTTGGACGGTTACCCTCGTAATGTTGATCAGGCAGAGTGGTTGCTGCAGCACGTTCCAGACTTTGGCAGAAAAGTAGAGTGCGTCATTCTGTTTGAGGTGCCTCGCGAGGAGCTTATTCATCGGCAAATTGGACGGGGTCGCTCCGAGGACGCGCCAGAAATAATCGGTCATCGTCTGGACATCTACCAAGAGAAAACTAAACCGGCCGTTGATTTGTATCGCGAGCGCGGCATCCCGGTAATGAATATTGATGGGACTGGAACCATCGAAGAGGTTCACGAGCGTGTGAACCAGGCGATAATGACATGCCTACAGGGTCAGTAAAGACACCGGAAGAAATCGAGGCGATGCGCCAGGGCGGGCGAATACTTGCCACTGTACTTGAACTGATGCGCCAGAAATGCGTAGCCGGCGTGACGCCCAAGCAGATGGCGCAATTGGCAGCGCAAGAGTTGAAACGATTGGGCGGCGAGCCGGCATTTCTTGGCTATCCTGGCCACCGCTCCCCATACCCAGATATTATTTGTATTTCGGTAAACGATTGTGTTCAGCACAGCATCCCCGATGACAGGCCATTTGTCGATGGTGATGTTGTGAATTTTGATTTTGGCGTTCGCTATAAGGGGTTGGTGACAGACGGTGGATTGACGGTTTGTGTAGGAAATAAAACAACATCTGACACAGCTCGACTGATTGAGGGGACAAAGCAGGCGCTATATGACGGGCTGAAGGTTATCAGGCATGGGTGTCATGTTGGTGATATTTCTGCCACCATTGAGCGCACACTGCGCAAGCATCGGCTTGGAATCGTTCGTGAACTGGTTGGGCACGGAGTCGGCTATGAGCTTCATGAGGATGGCCCTGAAATACCAAACTATGGTAAGGCGGGTACGGGGCCGGTCCTGCGTGCTGGCATGACCATAGCAGTTGAACCAATTACAACACTCGGTAGTCCGGCAATTATTGAAGATGCCGACGGTTGGACGCTCAGGACGGCCGATGGCAGCTGGTCGGCTCAATTTGAACATACGGTACTTGTGACCTCATCTGGTTGCGAGATCCTCACCCGAATATAAAACTTGTGCTCGCTCGAGGATAAGCGTTATACTGCATGATATGCGAGATTCTGCCCCAACGCCATATGTTGGCTTGGACGTAGGCACGAGCGCGGTGCGCTGTGTCGTAGGTGTACTTGATCCCAATAATCCGAACAAACTTTCGATTATCGGGCATGGGAGTGCTTCGAATCAGGGAATGCGTAAAGGTATAGTGGCCCAGGTTGACGAGGTGACTGATGCTGTTACCCAAGCTGTGGCTGAGGCAGAACGAATCTCCGGAGTGCGTGTGCAGGGTGCAACAATTAATGTCAATGGCACGCACGTACAGGGTTTAAATTCTAAGGGCGTCATTGCAATCAGTGCTGCGAACAGGGAAATCACTGTTGATGATCGACTGCGCGTTGAGGAGGCGGCGACTATTGTGCAGCTGCCGTCCAATCGTGAAATTATTCAGGTGTTTGCCCAGAATTATCGGCTGGACGGACAGGAGAATATTAAAGATCCGGTTGGCATGCAGGGCGTGCGCTTGGAAGTCGATGCGCATATTGTGACCGCTGCTACTCCAAACCTGAGAAACCTTGATATGGCGGTCGAGAAAGCTGAAGTCGCCATTCATAACCACACCCTATCCAGCCTCGCTGCAGCAGAAGCAGTGCTAAACCGTCAACAGAAAGAGGCTGGCACTGTCCTGCTGGATATTGGCGCAGGCACTACTAATCTGGTTGTAATCGAAGATGGTGAGGTCCAACACGTTGCTGTATTGCCTATCGGCGGCCAGCACATTACAAACGATCTTGCCATCGGGCTGAAAACTGACCTCGATATCGCCGAAGCAGTTAAGTTGCAACACGCGAGCTTAGTGAAGGATAGGCCGAGGCGTGACATTCGTATAAAGACTCATGGAGAAGAATATCTATTTAAGGCTGAAGACGTGGCGATGGTTACCGAGGCACGGGTTGAGGAGCTTTTTGAGTTCGTCAATAAAGAGTTGGTCCGCATCCATAAGGCCCATAAATTGCCCGGTGGTGTTGTGCTGGTTGGCGGCACTGCCAAATTACCAGGTTTGGCCGATTTTGCAAAGGAGCAATTACAGCTTGCCGCCCGCGTAGGCAAACTGCAGCCCCTGGGCGGTTTGGTCGATACGGTTGCTGACCCGCAATACTGCGCCGCCGTCGGGTTAATGCTGCTCGACATGCTCCTCATCCCAGAGGTGCATCACATGAATGGTGGCCGTGTTACGGATCGAACACTACACTTTTTCGATTCACTTATTCGGCGATTCAGGCGATAAAACGTCCGCGCACACGAAGTATTCGTCTGGTTAATGTGTGTTCTAATTTGTTGAACTGCTTGTTTTGCTACGATATACTGCAAATATAACGAAGATAAGAGAGGGTTAAGACAGATATGCCTCAAGTTGCACCAGCTATAGAAACGTTTGCGCGAATTAAGGTGGTGGGTGTCGGCGGCGCTGGTGGAGCGGCTGTCAATCGAATGATTGAGGCCGGTGTTGAAGGTGTTGAGTTTATTGTGGTGAACACTGATGCCCAGGCTCTCCATCACTCAAGGGCTCAGACCAAGATACATATTGGAAGAGACGAAACCCGCGGACTTGGTGCAGGTGCGGACCCTGCTGTCGGCCAGAAGGCGGCAGAAGAGTCGATCGAGGACATTAGAAAGGCGCTTGAAGGCGCCGATATGGTCTTCGTTACCATCGGTGCCGGCGGTGGAACAGGGAGCGGTGCTGGACCGATTGTTGCGCGTGCAGCAAAAGATATGGGCATTCTTGTTGTTGGTTTTGCAACGAAACCGTTCGCTTTCGAGGGTGAAAAGCGCCGGCGCAACGCAGAAATTGCCA
>ADGO01004747.1_pt1 | contig 11343 bp, 8 predicted proteins | sample 268308 | NCBI WGS metagenome assembly ADGO01 (sample SAMN00007042, study PRJNA41493) | compost metagenome | isolation source: bioreactor | place: USA | collected 2008-02-06
GCCGTCCGAGCCGTTCGCACTATTGCCGGCCGCAGTCTTAACTGTCGCTGGCCTGCTCCTGCTTGCAGCTGCCCTGCTGTCATTCCGCCGCCGCGATTTGACCACAGCATAAAACAGTTTTGACCTTGGGCGGCTGTATGTGTGTCAGTGCTACATCTTGACGACTTTTTCCCACGGCAGGCCTTCTTTACCGAAGTGGCCGTAGGCTGCGGTTTGGCTGTAAATGGGGCGGCGGAGGTCGAGAGTTCCGATGATGCCTTTTACGCTGGTGTCGATGAGTTTGTCTTTAAATGCGTAGAGTTCTGCTTCGCTGACTTTGGCGGTGCCAAAGGTTTCGATGGTTTGCATGAGCGGCTTGGGATGGCCGATGACGTACGCCAGGCCGACTTCACATTTGTCTGCCAGGCCATTGGCTACGATATTTTTGGCAATGTAGCGGGCAGCGTACGCGCCGGAACGATCCACCTTGCTCGGATCCTTGCCACTGAAGGCGCCACCGCCCACGCGGGCGTAGCCGCCGTAGGTGTCGACCACGATTTTGCGGCCAGTCAGGCCGGCGTCGCTCTCGGGACCGGGGATGTGCCACAGGCCGGTGCCGTTTACCACAATATCTTCGTCTTTTGGCAAGTCAAAGCCGTACTTCTTGAGTATCGGTGTAAAAATGTGGTTGACAACGTCTTCGCGCACTTCGGCAGCGCTGGTCTTTTCGTCGTGCGCAACGGCGGCAACTAACTTTTCGATGGCCACGGGCTTGTCGTTTTCGTAGCGTACGGTCACCTGCGCCTTGCCATCAGGCCGGAGCCAGGCCAGCTTGCCGGACTCGCGCACTTCGTCGATACGGCGGGTCAGTGCGTGCGCCAGCGCAATCGGCAACGGCATCAGCTCGGGCGTTTCCCTACAGGCAAAGCCGAACATCATGCCCTGGTCGCCAGCACCGTCCCTGTCAACGCCAAGCGCAATTTCCGGCGACTGCTGATGCAAGTTGTTGGTAAATGTCGATTCGACCGAGAAGCCCCAGGCCGGGTTGGTGTAACCAAGCTCCTTAATCTTCTGGCGCACGATTGCTTCAAAATCAACCGTGGCTTTTGTTTTGATCTCGCCGAACAGCGCGATCTGGTTTGCGCCCGCTACCGTCTCAACACCGGCCCGCGAATAAGGGTCTTGCGCGAGCAGTGCGTCCACAATAGCGTCACTGATTGCATCAGCGATCTTGTCGGGGTGTCCAGCACAAACAGACTCGCTGGTAAAGAGTTTGACTGTAACTTTTTTTGACATATAAAAAATCCTTTCTCCGGATGCCGAGAAAGGATATTCCAGCGAGAAATATCTTTCCCGGTTTACCGGGCTAGATGGGGCACCTTGTTTAGTAGCTAGTAGCAAGTAGTTAGTAGTTAGGGGGATAAAGGAGCGGCCTTTGGCCGCTGTTTTTATTTGTCGGCCAAAGGCCGACTTCCTTTACTCCTTGCTACATGCTACTTACTACTGGCTACTAAATCGGTTGCCGGCAGATCAACGAGCTAGTTCTCTCCCTGCACTCTTTATATTTCTGAATTGTTAAAGGCAGCGTCACCATCATACACGACGGGCCCGCCGCTTTGCAACCTGATGCGAGACCAGCTTGTGCAGATCAATGGCCATCAAAACAGCAGTTACCGGTACGGCGATGGCTACCAGCGCGTCGCGCCAGTCAACGGCCGTAACATGCAGGAACGAACCGAACGGCGTCATGAATACAGCAAGCTGGAGTAATACCGAAACACCGATGGCGATCCATAGCGGCTTGTTGGGGCGAATGAAGTTATAAATCCACGACTTGTACTCAAAGTTTACACCCAGCACGCTCGCCCACTGCACCACTATCAGGCTGAGGAATGCCAGTGTTTGCGCGTAAGCCAGGCCCTTACCGAGATTGAGGTTAAAAATAAACAAAACGCTCGCAGCCATGACCGCGGCAATCGTTATAATCCGCGAAACTTGCCTGAAGTTAAGGAGCGCTGCATTGGCCGGCCACGGCGGCTCTTTCATCTGCCGCGACTCGCTGGGGCTTAGGCCCAGCGGAATGACCGTCATGGTGTCGGTGGCCAGGTTAACCCACAAAATCTGGATGGCCGCGACCGGCAGCGGCAGGCCGATGACGAGCGCGGACAATATCGTCAGCACCTCAGCCGCGTTGGTGCCCAGCATATAAACCAGCATCTTGCGGATATTAGCGAGCGCCGTGCGGCCGGCGCGGACCGCGGACACGATGGTACGGAAATTGTTATCAAGCAGCACGATGTCACTCGCATCCTTAGCGGCATCGGTGCCGCTGCCCATGGCAATGCCGGCGTCGGCTTCCACGAGCGCTGGAATGTCATTGACGCCATCGCCGGTCATGGCAGTAATTTCACCGACCTTTCGTGGCCTTGAGCAGCGCATACTTATGCTCGGGCAACACGCGTCCGAATACCCGCGTCGTCTTGAGTTTTTCGCTGATGTCCTCGGCGCTGCCTGTCTCAAGAACCTTACTGTCGCTCACCTCATCGCGCGAGGCAGCAATGCCTACCTGGCTGGCAATAAATGCCGCAGTGTTCACATGATCGCCGGTAAGCATCACGACTTTTATGCCAGCCTCTTTGGCTTCTCTTACTGCCTGTTCGGCGCCTTCACGCAGCTGGTCACTTAAACCCGCGAAACCATCAAAAGACATGTCGCTAAGCGTAGTAGCGTCGATCTTGTCAATCGGAACCGAGAAATCCTTGTGCGCAAACGCGATTGTGCGGTAGCCACGGCCGGTAAATGTTTCTAACATGTTCTTGATTTTGACATCACTGCGGTGATGCTTGCCGCAGTGGTTAAGCACATGCTCCGGCGCACCTTTGATGTACAGCGAATACGTTTCGCCGTGTTGCCACAATACGCCGCTCACCCGCTGTGTCTGGTTAAAGGCAAATTCTTTCACTTTGCGCCATGAAGCCGGAATCTCTACACCATCCACCGCATCATGCAGGATTCTATCGAGCGCATCGCCGGCGCGCTCTTCGTCGCCATTCAGGCTGGCGCGAATAACTTGATCAAACGCCTGGGTGCTAGCGTGCGTGGTGTGTTTGTCGGCAACGGAAAGATTGTTCTTAGTAATGGTGCCGGTTTTGTCAGTGGCAATGAGCGTGACCGCACCCATGGTTTCAATGCTCGAAATCTTCTTAACCAGCGCATTGAGCCGAGCCATGCGCCGCGCGCTCAGTAGCAATACAACCGTCATGGCGATTGGCAATTCTTCAGGCACGGCAGAGACCATAATCACCAGGCTAAAGCGCGCCGCTTCTTCAATCTCAATGCCGCGCCACAGCTCCAGCCCCATGGCCACGGCAGCTACACAAACGATAACGACAATAAGTCGCTTGGTAAACGTGTCAATTTTCTTTTCAATGGGCGTGCGGCCAATGTCCGCCTGGGCGGCCAACGAGGTAATATTGCCGAGCTTTGTGTCGTTACCAATGCCGGTAACCACCATAAGGCCGCTGCCGGCCTTGACGTATGTGCCCTTAAACAACATGTTGTGCTGGTCGTACACCTCTTTTTTGCCGGCGATGGCTGCAGCATGCTTGTGTACTGGTAGCGACTCGCCGGTCAGGATTGCTTCGTCTACCTCGATCTGGTTCGATTCAATCAAGCGGCCATCCGCCGGCACCTTCATGCCTTCTTCGATGTGCACGATGTCGCCGTAGGTCAGCTCTTCACTTGGGATTTTGGTAGTGTCGCCATCGCGTATCACGTGCGCGTACGTTATGTCCTGCCGTTTGAGCGCGTTCAACACCCGCCCCACCGAATACTGCTGCACGTAATAAATGACCGCATTAATGCCAACAATCACGGCGATGATGACGGCGTCCAGGCGCTGCCCTTCAATCAGACTCAACACAATTGCGCCGAGCAGCACAAGGACGAACGCACTGGCGAACGGTTCAAGCAAGCGCTTGAGGAGCGATTCTTTTTTGGGTTCGAGCACATTCAGGCCAAATTCGCGCTGCCGCGCTGCTGCTTCGGCCGCACTCAACCCTTCCCGAGACGTTTGAAACGCCCCGAATACCTCATGAATTTCCAGGTTATAAACAGGCCTGTGCTTTTGTTCTGACATGTTTGTGTTATGACTTGTACTCTTCTATTGTAACACCAGCGCTATACCACTGGAAAAACGGTCCAATTTTTGCTATACTAACGGAGTTAGCGATGGCGAGTGGCCAAGTGTGAGAACTGCCAGTGGCAGTTCGCAAGGCCGGAAGCCCGGCGCGACAAAGGTCGCCCGAGCTGAGGCGGGGCCGAGACAGATTTGCAAGCGCAGCTTGCAAGTATGATCGTGGCAAGGCGCGCCTTACCACTTGTCCATGATGGGCTTTAACAATTCGATCGTATTTAGAGTAAAATAAGTTTTGTGATGGCGAGTGGCCAAGCGGTAAGGCGTCTGGTTCTGGCCCAGAAGATCGTAGGTTCGAATCCTACCTCGCCAGCCAATAATAAAAGGCCAAACGTAGCGTTGGCCTTTTATTATTGCTCGTAAGTTGATTTGAACCTACGATAGTAGGCCGAAGGCTGGGCATAATCGTAGGTTCGGTGGAAGCAAACATAGAGACACAGGCATGTGAAGCACACCATCCTGCCCGCTAGCCTAATAAAACTGTAACTACCAGCCCTTTAAAACCGACTTTAAGCTTCCCTAACGGACGCCGCGCAAGTCGGAAATGGTCAATAAATATTCATGGTTACTAGTCTGACTTGCCTGCAAAAGACCAAAGCCATTTTTCATGAATTGATTAATGGCACCCCACACATCACGATGCCATATCCTAAGCAAAGTTATATGCTCATTTTTGCCAAGCTCTACTCGCCGTAACGCATCACCCAAATCAAACTCAATAGTTAACGCCACCTTTAAGCGGGCCTTAAGAAAACGCGCCTTTAGTTCCTCATCAAAATATGCCTCAAGCTCATAGCAGGACTGATCGATGTTTAATTGCTCGAGCATATAGGTGTACTGTGAAGGCGGCTTATCTTCACCGAGTCTAACATTACTAAAATCAAAATAGCGTCGAGATTGTGGCGTATCAAGCTTAACACAATGAATCAAGAGGTCACCAGGCATCATACTATTGTTGATTATGCGCAACACGTCGTCAGGGTTCCTAAAGTTTAACAGAGTGCCACCCAACAAGAAGACGAGATTAATAGATTCATCGGCTCCGCCGGCCAGATAGTCATCAACAAGCAAATCCTTGAATCGTTCACAGGTCATGTCTCGCTGATACCCCTCAAAGATCACGCTGTCACCAAACCACTGCTTGATATTGCGCTCGGCTATTTCCAGCATCTGAGCACTGACATCTATTGCAATATACCTACCTAATATCCCTCGCTCGACAAGATATTGCAGAATACCTTGGATAGGCAATGCATTACCAACACCCAAATCGACGACGTTGACGCGTTTACGATTCCCGATTAGTCTGTCTAGGCTGCCAAGGTTGGAATCTAAAAGCTGAATTGTATTTTTAATAGTACCTCTATCTTGATCCACCAATCGCCAGGCATACTCATCCCAATAGCTTGCCCCGCCACCTATGTAGCTATATTGCACAGGCACTTCGCGATATGTTGTCAAGTTAGATATGATGTCTGCAATCTGCTCTCTCGTATAATTTTTATAAAATTGAGCACCTGGCCTGATAAGCTTGTGACCGCCTGAATTTACAAACTTTTTACGCTCGGCGACCAATTTTTCAATAGTCGCGATATTAGATGCCGTATTGGCGATATACCTTCTCCCGCCATGCTCATGCAGGGTTAGTTTGAGCTTGCCGCTTGTAGCGGCCTCGATCCAGTTTGCCACCGTGGACTGGTGGACATGGTACAGTTTTGCAAGCTCGGCGTTTCTGAAATATTGCATAGATGTGTCAATAATGCGAAGCGAAATTCGAAATAAAATTATTGACATGTTAGAGTTCGAGACTCTAACATGTCAATTAGGACAAGCGCTAGTCCTGCCAACAATGTTACGCTTGTATAAAAATGTTCCGTTAATAAAGCGTAACATAGCAAACAGCACTATTCAAGTCCTCCGGCTGTGTTAATATACCTGCCGTCATAATATTGACGTCAGATGTAATTATACTCTTTACCTCTGTTAGGGTAAAGAGATGTTTCTTTATGTCAAATTAAGACTAAGTGCTACTCGCAGCTTAGTAGAAAGGCTATGTTACCCATGGACCGCTCAGACAAGAAGACAATACAGAAGCGTTTTACAGAAGAAAGCGTTTTTGCTTGAACCAGGCATTGCCAGAAGAATAGGTGTCGGAGCGTACGATAAATCCGAACCGGAACCGGAATTTACGCTTAACTTTGAACCCGAAGACATGCAGGAGCGTGTCAGGGTGGCGTTCGACCAGATGAAAATTCCTGGGACTAAGCGCACACTTTATTTCTGCATTCTTCTCAATACCGGGAATAAACGTTGCCGCGCAACAATTGCATTACGAAACACAGGGGAGAGATAGTCATGAGCCACCTAAACTCGCAAGAGACGCGGCGCGAGCCGGACAAAGGTATTGGCGGCGCATATCACCTTACCTTGGAGCCATTCAAAATGACGAAGCTGTGGATCGGCCCCTTTGATTCTAAGGAGAGTCCGGAATTTAAAGTTTCCGAGAAGGGGGTCAATCCGCCAGGATCATTCATTTGCCAGCAAGACCGGCTCGAGCAAGACAATGGGAGCCTCATCCTCTTTTTAATGCAGAACTACGGCATAAGGGAAGTTGAGGTTACAATTAAGCGCACCGCATAACACACCTCGCACTCGTTTAGGTCACGGCTTGACTAGGTCAACTTGTCCCTACTGCGGGTGTCGCAAATGGACGTTATTGTTCCGCTGGGCACAAGACACCGCTCAACTGACGCGAATGGATAACTTGCAGAACTCCCGATCCGCGCAGCCAGTCCGCTTGGACGTATCAGACCTTCCGGCCAAGCACTACCAAATGCTCGATGTGCGGGGTGCGGGGGAAGAAGTTGTAACCTTTGTGGGCGAGGATGTCGTATTTTTGGAGCAGGCGGGCGACGTCGCGTGCCTGGGTAACGGGATTGCAGCTTAGGTAAATGATCCGCTGGGGCGCTTCCTTAAGCAGCCTTTCGACAACGTCCTCGTGCAGGCCGGCGCGCGGCGGGTCGACGATGATGCAGGCCTCGCCTGAGATGTAGTCGAGCGCTTGTTCGCTGGCGGCCAGTACCGCCGCGGCCTCGCCTTCACGGCCGAGCGCGGCAATGTTCTGGCGCATTTCGCGCACCGCGTGTTCGTCCACCTCCACGAGCGTCACGTGCCTGCCGCCGATCGTCAGGCCGATGGTGCCGACACCGCTATAGAGGTCCACGGTCGGCTTTTCGGCCTCCACCCACTCGCGCATGTCCTTTAATGCCCGCTCGTACACTGGCAGATTAATCTGGAAGAATCCTTCGGCGGCGTACGAAAACGGTACGCCGAGTATGGTATCGCTTAAGACAACATTTCCCCACTGCTGCAGTCGCTTGGTGATGACACTGGCCGGGCTCTTTGGGTTGCTGTAGATCAGCTCGAAGCCGCTCAGTCCTAGCTGTTCCAGCTCCTCTTGGGTGAATGGCGCAAAATCTTCGTCTTTAACGTACAGTTGCGCCACAATGCTCCCCTGCTGGCTCGTGCGAATCAAAAGCGTCTTGAGACTTCGGGCTTCAATACCATTGCTGCGCAAGAGGTCGCGGGTACGAACAGCTGCGGCGTTAATTTCGTCCCGCGCAAGCTTGCTGCCACTGACCGGAATTTTGCCGTGCGACCCGCGGCGGAAGAATGCCAAATCAAGCTGGTTGGTTTCGTTACTCCACCACCAGCTGAATTCGATTTTGTTGCGGTAGCCAAACATGCGGCCGTCGGTAAATACCTCGGTTTCGCCCGGTAAGGTTACGTGGTGTAGTTCGAATGCTTCTTGTATCGATTGCGCTTTGTACCGCTGCTCGGCATCGAACGACATAATCTGCCATGGGCTGGTGGAAAGGTAGCTTTCGGGTTCTGACACCTCTACCCTTTCGCTGCTTGGCTCCAATACTTCGGTCACAATGCCCTCGGCATACTTAGACTTCTTTTTCGTGATCTGAACAGTAACAAGCTCGCCCGGCAACCCGCCCCACACAAACACCTTACGCCCATCGGCAAGCTGGCCAAGCACCTGCCCGCCACCAACAATCTTCTCCAACCGAACTGTCTCGTATGCAGCCTGTTTCACTCTGCATAGTATACCTTAAACAATTACTTCGCTCACTTTACTTCGAGTACATACTTCTTGGCGAGCGGCTCTAAATCCGGCACGCCAAATCTGCGAGTCATGCCGTCAAACTTCAGCACCTTGTCCGCGCCAAACCGGGCAATCTCTAATCTGTATCGCTCGAACGAACAAAAGAATGGCGCATCATGCAGGGTATTATTCTTGGAGTGGAACTTGTCGGCATACATGACGAGCAACTCCTCGTCGGTTTCCGCCAGATAGTCGGCCACTGGTATCGGCAGCTTCTGGTCAATGACATCCTGTCTGGAGAGGCCGACGCCGGTGTGGTGCGACGGAAAGCGCCAAAGCACCTCCGAAAAAACCCTCGTTTTTAAGTATGATTTCGCCCTCCACCCCGTGTCTCACACCTTTTATAATCACACCACGTTCGTCAAACAGCGGGTAGACGCCTATGTCGTGCAGCAGGCAACCCACCTTGACTAGCGCGGCGTCTACCGTAAGATTGTTTCTGGCTATTAATTGATTCGCGATGTCCCACACTATCTGACAATGAGTAAATACGCGTTCAAAGGCCGCAGCTGACGGGGCGTACTTTCTGTGCAAGGCTTCTATCTCTTTAACGGTAGGCAGTTTCATACTCTCGATTGTATTGTAATTGCGCTCGCTGTGGGCCGACCGACCTCTGGAACCCAAATGTATTTTTCGCCAGGCTCGGTGGGCCACTTCAGGTAGTGTCTATTACCTAGGCTCTCAATATTGTCGCCGGTTCGTACACATAATTTAGCCGTCTGGCCCGGATCGAGGAAGCAGCCCCACACAACGTTTCCCTCTGCGCAGATGGCTTCTACCACTTCGGTCGGCGTTACGCCCGGAAATACATCGCTGCCGGGCCGCCCGTCGTACAGCCGTATATGTATCTTACCGTCCTCGGTTTCGTATAACACAGTTCGCGCCATTGGCCGCTCCAGAAACGGGGCTTGTCGCTCAGCGATTTATCCCTGTTGATTGAGTGAGCATTGAAATCGGGCGTATCGAGCATAGGCCCCACCGACAGGGCACCCAGCATTGAGCTATCAATCGGCACCGCATCAATCGTATGTACCCACATCTCGGGATCTTTGGTGAGGTACCTCTGATGGCAGCGCACGACTACATCATGCGCAAAGATGTCCACGCCGCCCGTTGTGCTGGCATCCCTGCCCTCAAACGTCCCGTCGCCCCGCGCGACAAAACCGATATCTACAATATCGTCATGCTCAATGGGAGGAGTGAACCGTGAGCGCTCATCCAGAACACGGACACTGCCGGTAGCCTCGTTGCGTTGGTGAGTAATGATTGCATTGCCGTTGCCGAAAACCTTGGCGTCGGTCTCGTAATCAGTCAATGACCTGACCAGCTAAGCTCGCAGCCATTGATGCTGAGCGTACCGAGCGATCTGACCGGCCTCGCAAATAACATATGCCCATTACAAAAAACCGCCTCGCGATCGAGGACGGGAAGACTCAGTAATTCGCCATTGGCTATCGCAAGATTAAGGGATAATTGGCGCGGCATGCCGCTCGTAACGTCTGCCAGGAAGAAGAAACCGCCGCTGCTGACAACGCTGCCACCGTGCGATCTTGCAAAGTCGTATACGCTCAACAAACGATCGTGTACATGGATTGCAGGAATCGCCTCACCCTTACGATAACTGATATCGTATACGTTGGTGAATCTGCCATCGGCTAATCCATATGGAAACGCATGAAACTGTACGCTTTCGGCAATTGCCTCTTTATGTTCCGTTACAGGAACATCTATGATGTGGCGTACATATTCCTGGGCTTCAGCGACAGTCTCAAAACTTGTCACAGAGACGCTTCCTTACAGAGGACGATAAGCGCCCGCCATATCCTCTGGCCTCCTTATACCATGACCCGTGCTAATATGCAATACCCCTTTAGGTCACAGTCGCGTGGCCAGCCTCGGGCGGCCGGAGGAGGCTGGCCAGTCCAAAGGCAACTTTTTCCTGGGCGAGCAGATGGAGCACGGGCTGCACGGTGTTATGTTCGGTCAGTTCGCGCCTGTCAAACCACCCCCAGGATGTTCCCTCGCTATCGAGCGTAACATTTACCGTATTATCGACGACACCCGCAAAGGCGTTCCAGTGGTGTATATCAGCTCCCCCTTGACAGGAATCACCCTCGATAACACCCTCGAATATCTTTTCCAGCCGCGATAATGCAATGCCGACTTCTTCCCTCGTTTCGCGAAGCGCCGCCGTTTTCGGATCTTCCCCTATAACCAGATGACCTGCAGGAATGGTGAGTAGGTACGGAAATTTGGTGCGCCTAAAGAGCAACAACTTGCTATCGGCTTTGATTAGAAAGACACCGCAACTTTCATGCACTAACCTGTCCTGCTCATCAAAGTACTGTTGCATATTGGGGTCGTAAATGAGTACGCGGCCAGACGATTGCCCACAATCGTTACATGAATAGGCGACCTGTTGCCCCTCCTGCTTTTCCGGCCCCACGGCATGGCAGTGCCAGCAATAGAAGGTTTTAGATGTTGGCAGAATTTCTGGAAAGTCAGACCGGGATGTAAACTTCATTTCCTCCAGGACTCCTTCTGTCAATCTGTAATCCGTCGCGGCAATGCTCCAACACAAGAACGCTCGGTGTTTGGCGATCCCAGCTTATTACACAATCAAAGACAGCACCGGAAAATATTTAACTGCCGAGATTGTTCATTTTACCCAAAAACACTATTGTGAATAAAGTCTTATTAAATTTCAAATTGACTGGTTAGGTATCCCGCTGCCTATCCCCGACAATATCTGCGGCAACCTTATCCAGTCGACGCAAAGATAGGACGTGTTATAAAAACTACTTTCGTAAAATTTTTTCCATCGCCTTGCCGCGCGCCAGCTCATCAATGAGCTTGTCGAGGTAGCGAATTTCCTGCATGGTCGGTTCTTTGATTTCCTCGACGCGCATACCGCAAATCACGCCCGTTATCAGGCGGCGGTTGGGATTGGGTTTGGGCGCCTGGGCGTAAAACGTTTCGAGGTCGGTCTGCTTGT
>ADGO01001729.1_pt1 | contig 11340 bp, 4 predicted proteins | sample 268308 | NCBI WGS metagenome assembly ADGO01 (sample SAMN00007042, study PRJNA41493) | compost metagenome | isolation source: bioreactor | place: USA | collected 2008-02-06
GGGCGGATGAGCCGATCACCATGTCGGCGCCGAGGTTGATCACTTCGCGGAAGACTTCGGCCTGCTGGCCGATGGGCGCATCACATTCCGGGAATTCCACGTAGCCGTCGGGGTAGGCGTAGCACTCCCAGTACTGGATGTTGACAATCACAAAGTCGGCCTGTTGCTTGGCCGCAGCAACGTCAGATTCGACAGCCTCAAAGCTAAACGGGTTAGCACCGGCGGTTGATGGACCGGCAATGGCGCCGCTGGCAGGGGCGTCGGCAAAGTTGTAGGCCAGGAAGGCGACTTTGGAACCCTTGAGGTCTGCGATGTATGGCTTTCTGGCTTCTTCGGCATTCAATCCGCCGCCGACGGTATGCCAGCCCAGGCTGTGGTACAGGTTGATGGTCTCGGTGTTGTACTGGCTGCCGACGTCGTTGTTGTGGTTGCCGGTCAGCTCCACTAGGTCGACACCGCTGGCTTTGAGCGCTTCGATCATCTCCGGCGGCGAACAGAATCTAGTCGCACTGTACTCACAATTCTCCTTAAACGATACTTCGTTCGACACATGCGTTATGTCAGCATCAGCCAGAAACGGGCCGATCTTCTCGCTGAAGAACGTCGGGCCGCCGACCGAATGCATTTTGCGCATCATTTCACGGGTCAGGGCGGTGACGCCAGTCATGTTGACCTTGAGTGTCGTTTCTTTGGTCGGATAGTCGTTGAGTGCAAGGTCACTAAGTCCACTCGCCATGCCACCACTAAAGACTGCGTAGCGGAAGACGGCGCCGCTCGTGAAACTATCCAGGTAATATTTATCGTCAAGCGCGAGCAATTTGATTTGCGGCGAAAGCTGCTCGGCCGGCACGAATGCCACCGCTTCGTCATCCAACTCCTCGACTGGACCGCTTAACGGCTGCAATTTCTCTCCATCAATGCCAAGTGTCTTGGCTAGCGCACTCCGCACAACGTCATCGGTATCAACGGGCACGAACAAATCAATATCAGATAACTCAGACGGGCTAATCATTTGACGCACGGCGTACACATTCGTCACCGGTACGTATGCCGACAAGATAGAGTTGTGCGCTGCGTCGGCCTCTAGCTCAGCCTTTGTTTCGACGTTCACACTCACCGCACCGCGGTACGTCTTTTCTTGCTCAATAATAGCCTGCTGGATCTTTTGCTGCTCGGCTGGCGACACGCTTGCATCAAACTGCAGCCGGTTCGCTGCCTGCTCAGGCGTAGTGGGCGCCAAAAGATTCTTGTACACCCAAAAACCAGCGGCAAGCATGAGGACGACAGCCAAAACTGCAAGCCAGCGCTTGCGTCCGCCTCTACTGCGCTTTCCGCCTCTGTAATTTTGGTGAACAGGTCGGTATGAACGTGCTACATACAACTGGCTTTGTGGCATATAACCTATTGTACAGCAACAGACAGTGAGGGAGCGTCTCTGCTATCATTAGGAAGGCTATGAATGGCGCAAAGCAATTTCTAAAAAACTGTTGCCCAACAAAATTAGGCAGCCGGTTCTTAATGTCTACCATCTGCTGGTTGCTATAGCAGCCAACATCCGCTACCAATTCCCGGCGCGCAGCGCCAAGGTCATCATGATCACCGGCACCAACGGCAAAACCAGCACCGCCACACTGATTGCCGCCATACTCGAGCACGCTGGATACAAAGTTGGCATTAACAGTACCGCATACTACCGCATAACCGGCTCAAAGCCGGTCAACAAAAAGAGCGGACGTACGGTCGAGGATGTGTTTGCGTTGCACGCGCTGTTCAACAAAATGAGGCGCGCCGGCTGCGAATACATCATCTTGGAAGCTACCAGCCAGGCGCTGGACCAGCATCGCCTCTGGGGCGTGCCGTGTCATATCGCTGTTATGACCAACCTCACCCAAGACCACCTTGATTATCATGGCTCCATGAAACGGTATGCCGCAGCCAAATTCAAGCTCTTTAAGCGGCGACCGCCGTTCATTATTCTCAACGCTGACGATGAGTGGTTTGCGTACTTCAACAGGGCCGAAGCAAAGGCTGCCAAATTCAGCTATGGCATGGGTAAAGAGGCGAACGTACAAATAGCGAACATCAACGCCCGCAAAGACGGCAGTGATTTTACGCTTAAAGTAGACGGACAATCGATAAGAATACGAACAAAGCTTGTCGGCGAATTTAACGTCTATAACGCCGCAGCTGCGGCATTGGCGGGATATGTCGAGGGCCTGAGTCCTGATGAAATTGCGAACGGCATTGCCAGTGTTAAGGCGGTACCGGGGCGCATGGAACGCGTTGACGCCGGACAGCCATTCGAGGTTATCGTGGACTACGCACACACGCCAGACGCGCTCAAAAACGTCCTCACCGCAGCGCGGCACATCACCAAGGGCAAACTCATGGTTGTGTTTGGAGCTACCGGCAACCGCGACCGAACTAAACGCCCGATTATGGGCAAAGTTGCTGCCGAACTTGCCGACCGCATCTTTTTAACCGACGACGAAACATACACCGAAGACCCGGCAAGCATCCGCAAAGCCGTGATGAAGGGCATTATCGAGGCCGACGGCGAGGACAAAACAACCGAAGTTGACGACCGGCGCGACGCTTTTGCCGCCGCGTTCAAGGAGGCTAAAAGAGGCGACACTGTAGTGTTGGCCGGCATGGGACACGAAACCACCCGCAACATGGGCGGTAAACCAATCCCTTGGAACGACACCGAGGTCGCAATCGAACTCTTACATCAGGCAAAAAAGCAATAGTTTATTTAATAATTATTTCAATATTCCCCGACGATCTTCTGTTATAATTACGCGGCAATGAAAGTTAGACTACCGCAAAGGATAAAATTCAGGCCCAGCAAGGGCAGAATTTTCCTTACTATAGCAATTGTTGGCGCCGGCCTGGCGGGCGCTATTTTTATGCTCCAAGATCGCCAAATCGCAAACCGGACCGCCGGCACCAACACGAGTCCTGCCCACATCGAGACACAGCAGCAAACTTCAGCAGAAGTGGATGAGCTAAAAAAGACACAAAGCGACAGCATCGCAAATCCGAACGCCAAACCAGGCGAAATCGGCGAGATTCTGCTAGACCAACCCAAGAAAGGAATCAAATACATCAGGGCCGGCACGCTTGTCATAACGCCGTCAACGTTTACATGCAACATTGGCGACGGCTACAGCTGCACAGCATTTACCATGTCAGCCAGCGACGGCAGGCCCATCATGAGCGCGGTAGAGCAAAACCGCAACGACATATGGCTTATCTGCCGCGAAAACTGTTTTGGCCAAATGCAAGAGCCAAGCCACAGAAAAGGTATAGACTTTTCCAACGTCGGTCCGGGCACATACACCCTAGAGCTAAAGGCTCACCACATTGACCAAGCAGGCAATCACCTCATATATTTCGGTTCGGTAACACTGACCGTAAAAGACCCAGGCCCATCCTACATCCCGCCACCCGAACCCGAATACGACATGGGCACACCCCCCATTCCCCTGGTCATACACACCGCCTCCAGGCCAAGGCTACTGCGACGGCGCAGCCGCCATGGATCCCGAGTGCAATTAATTAGAGTTAGTGTCGTTTTTGGAACTAAGAAAGAGATCAACAACACTAAAGCACTCCCACAACCGCTAACACTACGTTCATCCTTTCGCTTCTTTGCCGCATGGCAAATACAATGATCAATGCCGCCAACCACATCACTAGTACTGTGGGGAATAAGAGGACGTACCTCTAAATAACCGATTGATTATATAGTTAGCTACAATACCACAATTCAACATATTTAGAGGCACGTCCTCTTAAGCCTCTTAAGCCAAGTGAACGTTTTATCTTAAATGTGGAGGGATGAACCATTTCGGACGACCAAAGAAAGCGACGATAAGGCCAAGTATGAGCCCAAAGAAAATCAAAAGTGAGCACAGTAAAATAGTATTCTAACTACTGGGCTGGAGAGATCTCCATACTCAGCAATAGCGCCTGCTACTGCCAATGGGAGCCCAAAAGATGCAAGAACAGGTATTGCCCTCGCCCATTTTCGCCACGCTTTTTCACTGTATGGCCACCAAGCAGGAGGTTTTATTGGGAGTTGTTTGGGGTCAGTGTAGAGTAATCTAATGCGTAACAAAGCTACTAATGAGGCAACAGTAAAGATGAGCAGAACAACCGAGTAAATAATACTTCCTACATTCATTATTGTACAATTGTAACATTTAGCCTACCAGCCAAATAGATTAGAAAGTGTCTCACCAGCCTTATTACCAAGCCAAGAACCAGCAGCACCTAACCGCCCATCAAAACAGGACATGTAACCCCAGCAAGTCCGCCTGTACCAAAGGTTATAACTCCACAAGCCGCACCACCAACTCCTGCTCCAATCACACCTCCAGCAACTCCTCCACCAGTCTTTAAGGCATTACGCCCCAGACTGTCGCCTTCAAAGTAGTTTCCGACGAACTCTACTCCAGCTGCCATCGGTCCCCCACCCTACCAACCACATCAATAACAGGGTTTTTAGCGAGTTGGCTAACGGTTGGCAGATATTTACCTGCTACACTCGAGCCCTGCCGCAGTTTACTGCCAAAAACTGACGATTGGCGCCCAACTCCAGCAGCTGCGTCACTGGCAACGTCAACAGCTATGGACAGACCTCCCGCAACATATCCGATACTAATGCCTACCGACGGTGCTCTTGAGGTTGTCGTGGTCAGACGTCTAGACGTCGCACTCCTCAGTACACTAGAAGCAGACGCCGGTTGCACTGTTTGTACGGGTGCCGCAGGCTGGAAGTACTCAATTGTAGCCGTGCATTGAATGATGTAGGCGCACAGTCCGCTGTAATCGTGCCAGTTAACAGGATCAGTTACATACACGTATGCATTGTGTGTTCCACCCTCAATTGGATCTACTTGCAGGAATCTGCCTGCTGTGGGGAGGTAGACTCTGGCTCCCATTTGGATTATTGGGATGGTGAAGGCTCCTGCCACTTTTCTTGTTGGGTTGGCTGCCCATCCCATTGATTCGTCTGTAGCGTTGACTGGATTGCTGTTGGTGCCGAAGGTGGTGGATGGGGCAGCCTGGCCGAAGGGTTCGTAGAGGAATACTGAGCTTGTGGGGATGCCGTCAGCGCCGACGGTCATGGCGGTGTCGCCGTGGAAGTTTTTGATGGTGTAAACAACTGAGATTGACGGAAGGGCCTGTTGACCACCCTGATAGCCGACATCAGGCGGGACGGCTGTTCCATAGGTATAATGCACAGGCGCACTCCAATCACTCCAGCTCCCATCACTGTATTGCGCGCGAACCCAAATGGTTAGACCTCCTTGTTCATTGACGCTTGGCGTATGATTGCGCTCCGTCCCCGTCACGTCACGACAGCCGATGAAGCCGCTGTACCCATCCATCGTTAAACCGGGGCAAGTACTATTACTGAATGAGTGTCCGTCGTCGTAGTGATAAGCGACTTGATATTTGACGATATTTTCAGCACCAGCAGGCGGATCCCATTTATTCAATATCGGCGAGGTTGAAAAGTGCTGGCCGTTAGTTGGAGCAACAATCGTAGGCGTATTTGGAGACACGGAAGAAGCAGGGGAATTGGACAGTGTCAATGTCACCCCGCCCGGTAGGCTTAGGTAAGTGTCTGTCGTGACGCAGTCGTTGTCGTTGGTGAGGTTGCAGGTTTGGAGGACTGCGCCGCCGGCCAGGTAGCGGTAGCTCTTGGTTAGTTCGCCGTCTTGGTATTCTTTCTTGCGCAGGACACTGCCACTCGCGGTCTTGACGTATTCTACTTTGTAGTCGCCCTGCTGGATGGCTATGTTGCTGTCGGCGGCGTCGTAGGTGAAGATTATTGGCTCGCCATTGCCCGACAAACTAATGGTGTTGCCATGGTCGTCGTAGGTTGGCGTACCAAGCTGCGGATCGCCGCTAGAGATAAGGCGGTCGCCCTGATCGTAGCAGTACGTAGTAGTGACGCCGTTGACGGTAAAGCTGGTACGGTTGCTGTTTTTGTGGGCGTTCGGATTAAAGTTACCAGTACACCCAGTTGGGGCACCGTAACCGTAACTGTAGGTGTTGCCGTCTATGTTAGCTGCGATGAGACGGCCTGCCTTGTCGTAGGTATAGGTACCGCCTGCTGTGCTGCCGTCAAAGGTATCTGTGTAGCTTGTTACTTTGCCGCTTTGCGATTTGTTGACGGTTTCATCAAAGGCCGTTCCGTCGCTAAAGCGGAAGACTGCTCCTGATGTTCGTTGCAAAGCGTCGCGCTTGATTTGTTCCAGTTTCATTACGCCTTCTGTGATGGTCGATTGACTCGTAAGGTGTAAGTCGACATCATCAATCTGCAGCCAGCCAACCCCTCTAAGTAAGTGTGAGACGCTTACCTTGGCTGTGTTGGCAGGGGTTGTAAAGCTATACTCGGCCAATGTCCAGTCGCTGCTGGCTGGCAGTGAACCGAGGTCCAAATAGGTATTGGCGCCCGATTGGTCCACAAATCGCACAACCACGCTAGACTCGATATTCGATTTGTAATAGTCCCTGAACGTGTAATTGGTGTTTGGCTGTACATCGACCGGATGGAAGTACCATTTAGAATCCCCGTGCGTGAAGCTGGTGATCTGGGTTTTGACGCTTCGGTTGCCAGTATGGCCCTCATTAACATAGCTAAAGACCGCTGTATTTGTACTCCAAGTATTAGAGTACCAATATTGGGGCTTATTGGGGTCATTGGGGTCTGGGGTTTCGACCGAGGGATTTACGATTAGGTTGGGGCCGGGGATGTCAACGGTCGTGGGAGTGCCCGCCTGATCGTACGCTACATCCTTAACGCGGGAGTACTCGTCGTAGGTTACTGTAGCATACTTGGTGTTGTTATGTTTGTACTCGATTACTCGGTCATATTCGTCATAGGTATAACTCTCGGTACCTGCAGGTGTGATCTTGCTTGCCACGCGACCTTGAGCGTCGTAAGTCACGGTAGAAACGTTGCCGAATTGGTCGGTAGTGCTGACAGTACGGCCGAGCAAGTCGATTTCGGATACCGTAGATCCGGCTACGCTGTCTACGACTTGGGTTTTTAGCGGATTGCCCTGGTAGTTGTAATTGGTGGTTACTGTTCGGCCTGGCCGCCCGTTAATGGTTGGCACAACTGTCTTTGTTATTCTTCCACGATCGTCATAGGTAACGCATGTCCATGGATCGTTATTAAACCTGCTAGCTACAGTACGACCAGCATCGTCGTAGACGACCTCGCTGGTGCGCGGGGTTTGGGGGCCAGTACCGTCTGGGTCAGCTTCTACCTTTTGCTTCATAAAGCCGGCTTGCTTGTGAGCTTCGGTTTCTGGGGTACAGGGGTTGTCGCGGGTCTCGGTTGCGTCGTAATACACGTAGTTAGTAACTGTGCCGCCTGGCAGTGTCTTGCTGGTTTGACGCATGAGTGAACCCGTTTGGTAGGGCTCGTAGGTAAAGCTGGTGGAAAGGTTGAGGCCTGAGGGGTCGACGACGGTGTTTTGAACCTGTCCTAGTTCGGGCTTGCTGCCATAATTGATGGTTGTCACCGTATCGCCAATCTGGGAGTCGTAGACTTTAGTGGAAGTCGCCAGGTTGTAGCCCGGGCGCATAATATTGCCCCACGTTCCGTCTGTTATAGAAACACCGTTGCCGGAAAGATCTAGTCTAAATGCCGTAATTCCGCCAGCGTTTGCATATTCAAACACAAACCGTGTAGGCTTGTTCGCTGTTAATGGCACCTGGGCGGTTTTGTTTACTACTGTGTTGCTACGATATGACCATCCATCCAGCACCAATTTGTCGTCCACCCAGATGCGAGCGGCATTTGCATGCCAGAGCGAAAGAGTATATGTACCGGTCGCCGATGCATAGATTTTACCGATTGCTCTAAACCCGACACCAGTAGCACCATCAGTGGGGCTGATCGGTACGGGCGGACTACTTGAATTTGTCGTATTTATCCATATCCGGCTTGGGTCTGATGGATTAAAGCCTGTTGCATGTATTCTCGGGGCGCCAACAAGACTGTCGTTCTTGAAGTTGTACCAGGCCACAGCCGGACCGATCAGACCTTCGTCATAACTAGTTTGCACACGCGGTACTTGGCCGACGTATTGTGCAAGTGGCTTACGGTCAGAACCAAACCACTCCTTTGGAGCAGGGCCATAAGAGTCTATCGGCAGGTCATTAGCATCGTAGATTGTCGTCGACTTCAGGCCGGTCGGCGTGGTTGTACTCAGCACCAGATCTTTCACTGGATCGTATTCTGTCTGGGTTGCATTGCCTGTTTTGTCGTAAACCTTAACCGCCCTGTAGAGCGAATCGTACTCGACTCTGGTTGTATAGCCATTCGGTTCGCTAGTATTTGAGATTCTCAGATCAGTGGTCTTTGCACCCGGACGATAGATATACGTATGCTCCCGCCTGGCGTCGCCTGCGTTCGGCGCGGGCTCTGTAATCTTACTTACCCTGCCGAGGGCATCGTAAGAGATTTCGGTTGTAACCTCTGCATTGTCAGCCCGCAGCCCTGCCTGCACTACGTCATACGCAAGGCTTGATCGATGTTGAGTTATCCTTCCCAGCGAGTCGTAACGGAGATCTGTAATTTCCCCGCCGGGCAGCTCAATGCGCGCCAGCTGTCCGCCTTGGTAGAAGAATTTGGTAGACCTGCCGTCGGTCGTTTCGAAAGCACAGATCATGTTGGCTGGAGCTTCGGCATCAAAGCCGGAAGGAGCGGACGGACATTGGCTGTCGCCCTTGTAGCGGACTATACCGTAACGACTGGGATCAACAGCGTCAATAATACGTGTAAGTCTGGATGGAGTTGATGAATATTCAAATTTCAGAGATACTGGTCTGCGGTCATCGGCGGGACTGGTTACACTCCTGAGCGTACCGTCTGCAGCAAACACATAGGTCATGCCGTCTGCATCCTGTAATGTAAGCGTTCCGTCATTATTTTTTATGAGGGTGCCGTACTCATTGACGGGTGGTTTATATCCGTTATTTTCCCACTTATATTCATGGGTAGTGCCGTCGGCGTTAACTAGCAGTACGCTGGACGGGCGCATGATAGCGTAATCATACTTCAAACTGCCGTCACCATCCAGGCTGATATTCCAGCCGTTCGGCAACAGCGGAGCCTTGACGCTCAGCCAAGAGGCGGGCACTTCCTGCTCGGGCACTGCTCCGCGCACGTTGAGGTACAGGTAAGCGTTACCTCCCTTTTCGTAGAACTCAACTCGTATAGGAACCGCCTTTCCGCCATCGAGGTAAACGTTGGAGCCCCATTGGGTGCCCACATTACCGTCGTCAGCCCACTGGTCCATTACCAATTGGCCATTGATCCATATGCGGACAGCGTCGTCATTGTGCGCGCCGAACTGGTAAGTGCCGGATGTTGGGACCGTAATGTAACCATCGTAGCGAGCCATCCAGTTGTCCGCCGGACCGACTGGGGTTGGGCGTCCAGAGCCCCAGTTAAAGCTTATCTTGGTCTCTCTCCGCGACAGGAATGCCGCATTAGTGCTGGACGGGAAGGTGTGATTACCCGGATCGTAATAATAGTGAGCATTCAAGCCTTGATAATTGTTGACCAGCCTCGGTGCGGTTCTCAGCATATCTGGCGGGATAACCTGTTCGGGTACGGCACCCTTAACATACAGGCGGATGGTGGCAGCACCGCTAATTTCCGTATACTCTACGGTTATTGGTATGGCGTCACCCTCATTGAGCGTGACCGACGACCCATAACACACGCCGGGGCAGTATGAGTTCGAATAAACCTGCTGCTGCACGCCATTAATAGTCAACTTGATAGATATCGTATCGTCGTTGTTGGCGCCAAACTGGTATGTTCCGGTCTTTGGTGCCACAAAGTATCCTTTATAGCGTGCGCTGAAATTGTCTGTTGGCACAACACCTGCGGACGGGCTGCCTAAGTCCCAGCGGTTATCAACGTTCGATTCAACCCTCGTAACAACAGGGCTGCCAGTGAACGTCCTGTTGCTGAAATATTCGGCCACCAGACCCTGCTTTGATGCGTAAGGCGAGTTGTAGTCGATTCCGATTCCGATATTACCGCCAAGCGCGGCCATGCTGTGAGTCGACGCACTAGTGGTGGCGTTACCTGTCGCGAGGTTAACAGAAATCGGGCCGGCAGTATCGTAGCTTTGCGTAGAGTCCTTCCCGGTCCTTAGATCTATTTTGAAAGATCTAACCCAATTGGGACCAGTTTCGTTGTAATAGGTGCTGCCATCGCTGCTCCACTTTGCCGAATAAGCTTTCCAGTAATACGTCATTCCATCTTGTAGGACACCCTCTGGCAGCGTCCATGTTGGGCTGTCGATCCAGCCAGAGTTAAACACTGTGCCTGTTTGTGCGTCGGAATTAGTCGCAACCCTAAAGTAGTATCTGATCCGATCGCCGTCAGAAGGAGCAATGGTATTAACGCGAAGGGTTGGCTGATCGGTCACGAGTACCTGCTTATCTGCAGGCTCAACCGGGGTCGCCATTGGCGGCTTTGTTGTGTAGTAAAAACGGACGTAAGCGTTGTCATTGAAACCTTTCAGGGTGTAGTGATTTCGTTCCTCGCCGTTCAGCATTAACCACCCGCCCCAGTCACCTCTGTCTATTAGCCACTTGTATTGCTGGTAAACGTTAATCCAGCCATCTTGTCCGAACCATGATGAGGTCCTAGGAGCGCCGTAATTTATACCGTTATAACCAGAGGCAGTTAGCATGTGATACTTCGTAATACCAGCGACTCGGTTGTATATGCTGCCCGACTCAGGAATAATCCCGCGTCCACAAGGGTCTTGCCCTGAAGGAATGAACTAGTCGACCCGAAACGCTGTCCGCCATTTTTTGTAGTTATCCAGGCTAGTTCCGACATTCATCCAAAAGCTATTGGAGTTGCCCACGTACCCATCTGACTTGTACGGAATGTACGTAAGCCCAACGCCCCTATTTTCGACAGACGGGTCAATAACAACAGGGAATCTACCGTTATCCAATTTTTTTAGCCAGTCGCTTTTCACAGAGATACTAAGCTTGCCATCCTTGTATGACTGGTCAGCAACCACTTCGTCCGTATAAGGACCAAAGTTATTCAGGCTCACAGAAAGTGGGGCGATGCTTATGCCCTCAAGTCCTACAATCTTAAAGCCGCCGGGGTTTTCCTTGTCTTCTTCTAATTCGGCGCCCTCGATAGCGAAGGCAACTTGCGTTTCTGCGCCAGGGTTTTTAATATTATGAACTCTTTGAGTCTTTGGAGCCGGTGACCTCGTACTCCAGGTCAACGCCGCGCCAGACATCGCTATACTTGATTTTCGCACT
>ADGO01001087.1_pt1 | contig 10857 bp, 14 predicted proteins | sample 268308 | NCBI WGS metagenome assembly ADGO01 (sample SAMN00007042, study PRJNA41493) | compost metagenome | isolation source: bioreactor | place: USA | collected 2008-02-06
TAACCGGCGCGTACCATACCCAGCCATCATGATGATGGCTTTACTGATATTCATTTTATTTATTTTACCACGTTTTTGTGCGAGTTGCAGTATTCTTGCCGCTACCTTTTCAGGGTTGTGACGGATAAGTGTGCGCCGCTTACTCCCATCGGCTACAAAGTCGTCTCCTATGGCAATATAGTGCTGCTTAGATAGCATGGCTTCATCAAACGGTACCCAGGTGCGATCTTCTTCCTTGTAGCGTTTGAGGAGTTCTGGTGCGGGCTCGTGCGTGTTGTAGAGCACGTAGTCCAGCTGCACTTTATTGCCCAAAAACCGTTCGATTTCCGTGGCGTAATCGTGCACGGCAAAGCCGTCGGTTTGGCCATGCTCACTCACCAGGTTGCAGACGAATACTTTTCGTGCGCGAGACCACCTAAGCGCTTCGGCCACGCCCTCCACTACCAGCGCTGCCGCAATTGATCCATACAAGCTGCCGGGCGCAATAACAACCATATCGGCGTCGAGAATCGCTGTTTTGGCTTCCGGCGTGATGCGCGCCGCAGGTTCCAGGCGTACCGTGGGGTGCGGACGCGTAAAGACTACCCCCTTATCCAGTTCGGCTTCGCCACGGATGATACGGTCGCCGTCTTCCAGAACCAGCGTTACCTTGTCGAGGGTGATTGGTAAACCTGCCCTGGATGCTGAGCAGCCTGCTCGCGAGTTGTACGGCGTGGGCAAAGTTGTCGCTCATCTTTTCGACCGTGGCCAAAAACAGATTGCCGAACGAGTGGCCGGCCAAGCCGCCATCGTTAAAACGGTAGTCAAACAGATTGCGCAGCTCGGGTGTGCGCGCCAGCGCCACGAGCGCCTTACGCACGTCGCCGGGCGGCAGCACGCCATATTCGTCGCGCAACATGCCGGTTGAACCGCCGTCGTCTGCCATGCACACCAGCGCTGTCAGATTCGGTGTGTAATTCTTCAGTCCGCTCAGTATCTCAAACGAACCAGTTCCCCCGCCAATAACAACAATCTTCGGATCTTTCATGTCGCGCTATTTTATACCCAACAATAACAAACGACTAGCCAATAATGTGTTAAAAAATTGACACCACAAACTGCTTTAGTTGACAACATTGATTGGTTGGTTGTTGATGCTAACTTTTTAGGTTGTCAATCAGTTCTTGCCCCAGCCGGTTTACCGCCTCTTCGGTGTTATAGGCCATATGGGGTGTTGCCACAACATTTGGCAGGTTGGCAATTGCCACAATCTCCTCTGATGGAACTCCTGCCAGTGGCTCATTGTCAAACACATCAAGCCCGGCGCCTTTTATTCTTTTTCTTGCAGCATGCGCAACAGTGCATTCTGGTCTATCGTTGCGCCACGGCCTACGTTGATCAGTATGGCGTGCGGCTGCAATAACATCAAGCGCCGTTGGTCAATAAGTTGCCTGGTCTCTTCATTCAGTGGTAAGCACGTAATTATGACGTCAGAGTTTATTAATAGCTGGTCCAAGTCGCCGGGCGACGATGAGCTATTAACATACGATACAGACATACCGAGGCCTGCAGCTATCTTGGCGATTTGTTTGCCGACGCGTCCATAGCCAATCAGGCCCAGTTTTTTGCCCCACACTTCATTACCCTTCAGTGTTTGAGGTTGCCATGCGCCGTTGCGTAATGAAGTGTTAGCTTCGCAAATTCTGCGCGAGACCGCAAAGAGCAATGCAATGGCGTGTTCTGCTACTGCATGGGAGTTGTATGACGGGCAGTTTAAGACCTTGATATTTTTTATGCGGCATACGCGCTATCAACCCATTCAAAGCCGACAGCCGGCACAATGATATATTTAAGATTTTTGCCTGATCAATGATGTTTGGGGTGATGTCGATGTAATTGGCGGTTATAACTTCGGCGTCTCTAATTCGTCCTATGATTTCATCTTCGCTGCTTGGGGTGTCATCATAAACGGTTGCTCCAAGCGCTTGAATCTCTTTTTTGGCCTGAGGGGTAATATCAATGGAATCGGTAATGACAATCTTCATTTTTCTTATGTATAATTTTTGCTATTTTGTAGCATAGCAGATATTTTTTGAAGGGGATAGCGTCGCCTGGAGTATTCATTCTGTCGGCAGCCTTTAGCCATCCTGATGCATGCGTTTGTGTTTGTAGTTTGTTGTCCTAAATGGGCACAACATGGTTGTAATGTAAGTCTATGCATATAATGGTGGCGTAAGGAGGTTTTCCCTATGCCGCTTATTCGCTGTGATTATTCTAAAACCCTAATGGGCGACGAAGTGCTACGTAAACTTAATCAAGCTATACATGACGCCAGTGTCGAGCTGCGCGGGTATAACGAAGAAGATGCGCGCAAAAAGATATCAATTTTTAATACGCCGTTTAGCGAGTTCGACCATTCCACTGCCGCGGCCGAGGTAGAGATTCGTGTACGGGCGGCCGAATTTGACCATCCAACAAAAACCCGAGAAGAGGTTCGGAAAGAGTGACTCAAACGCTACCAGGACGGCTTGATTCCGCTGGCACGCGAAGCCGGTCTCGCTGCACCAATTATTCTGACGGTGACGCTTGAAGACTGGGAGGTGGTTGTAATCACCGGCGAAGGAGCGCACCCAAATGCAGAAGAATAATGTGACACTACCCGCAGATTTTCTATTAGTTTGCAAGTCGCCAGTGTTGTTTCAAACACGGACGTTTTTTAGGTTTCTTTCCGACAATAGGTGGCCACGGTGTTGTCGCAGATGCCAGTCGGGTTTTGGGTGGACAACATGGGCAGTGTATGTCGCAGCAGCTGTTTGTGTAATATGATTTGGATCACTTGCTATTAGCCAGTTTTAAGCTTAAGCTTAGGGTATGGATGAGTTTAAGCGGAAGTTAATAGCCGCAGGTTTTAAAGGTGAAATTAAAGACGACGACAAGACGCTCGAATTCTATAGCCACGACGCGTCGATGTTTGAGATTAAGCCACAGCTGGTAGTGATGCCAAAAGATAGCAAAGATGTACAGAAGCTCGTCAAGCTGGTGGCCGAAAATAAAGAAAGATGCCGGAGCTATCGATAACCGCCCGCTCGGCTGGCACCGACATGTCCGGCGGCGCAATCAACGACTCTATCATCGTTGACTTTAGTAAGCACTTTAACAAGATTGAGCGCATTACCTCTAAGCAAATCCAAACGCAGCCGGGCGTCTACTACCGTGATTTTTTACGCAACTAGCCGTAAACACGGCACGCTGATGCCGACCTATCCCGCTTCCCGGGACCTTTGTACGGTCGGCGGCATGGTGGCCAACAACGCCGGCGGCGAAAGGTCCATCGAGTTTGGCAAGACAGAGGACTTTGTAGACGAACTGAAGGTTGTGTTTGCCGACGGGGTTGAGCGGGTGGTAAAGCCCATCACTAGGGCGGAACTCGTTAAAAAAATGGCCCAAAAAGACTTTGAGGGCAAAGTTTACAAAGAAATATTTGAGCTGTGCGAGAAGCACTACGACGAGATCAAAGCCGCCAAGCCCCAGGTTAGCAAAGATTCGACCGGCTACCACCTCTGGAACGTGTGGGACCGCGAGAAAGGCATTTTTGACCTGACCCAGCTGATCGTGGGCAGCCAGGGCACGCTCGGTTTGGTTACCGACATTACCTTCCGCGTTGTGCCGGCCCGCGAAATGGAGGGAATGCTCGTTCTCTTTATGAAAGACATGAACAAGCTGGGTGAGGTTATCGAGAAAGTGGTCGCGGCCCAACCATCGCGCTTTGAGTCGTTTGACGACACGACGCTGTGGCTCTCTATCCGCTTTATGCCGAGCTTCCTGAAGCTCTTGGGCTGGAAGAAGTTTTTGCGGCTGCTCATCAGCCTTATCCCCGACGGTATACAGCTGCTTAGGGGCATCCCGAAATTGATACTGCTTATTACGTTTAAGGGCAGTTCCGAGGAAGAAATCCGCGAGAAAATACACAGCCTGCACCGCTCGCTTGCCAAGTATAAAGCCCGGTACGAAATTAACGGGTTTGAGGAAGCCGTCACCGAAGGTAAAAGCGAAAAGTTCTGGCTCATGCGCCGCTATAGCTTCCAGCTGCTTCGCAGCAAGGTGAAGGACAAGCACACTGCCCCGTTTATTGACGACCTGGTGGTGGCGCCAAAATATTTGCAGGAATTTCTGCCCAGGCTTCGCAAGATTGTCAAAAAATACAAGCTATTCGCGACTATCGCTGGGCATATGGGCGACGGCAACTTCCACATCATACCGCTCATGAAGCTTGAAGACCCGAAAGACCGCGCCAAGATTCTCCCGGCGATGGAAGAAGTAAACAACCTGGTTTTGCGCTACAAAGGCTCCCTCTCGGGCGAGCACAACGACGGCCTGGTGCGCGGCCCCTGGCTGGAAGAAATGTATGGCAAGAAGGTTGTGGGGTACTTTAAGCGGGTAAAGGAAATCATGGACCCGCAGAACATCTTTAACCCGCACAAAAAGTCCGACGCCGACTGGGATTACAGCTTCTCGCGCATCCGCAAGAGTTTCTAGTTGGTACTGTTTGTACGTTTCTGTGGATAGCTACTTTGCGGCGGGGCAACGTGTGCTACAATGCTCGCGCCATGGATGACAGTGTTACTACAAAACAGGGCTTACAAAAATCTCGGCAAAGAGCTGCGGGACGAAATGTCCAGGCAGCTCACAGCTTTAACAGAGCTGGTTGCTGCTGGTTTTGAAACAATGGACGAACGCTTCGATCGGTTGGAAACGCGGGCGGATAAGCTGGAGGAGCGCTTGAAGCGGCTGGAGACCCGTATGAATCGCGTGGAGCGGCAGTTGCGCGACCTGTCCGGCCAGGTTGACCAGCTTGATGGCCGTGTTTCGGCGTTGCAGGCAGATGTCGTTGCACTGTATCGCATGAACGGCGAAACCCGGCACCAGTTTGCTGCCAGGCTCAAAAATCTGCCCGAACACGACCGCCGTCTCAAGCAGCTTGAAGCTTTTGCGGCTGACGCTGCCCGGCGCTTGGGGGTTGAATTTTCTTAATACACCCCATATGTGAGTTAATTCATGCTGTTTGAGGGTTTGCGCTTATGGTACAATGAGCGTAAACAGGGGAGAGACACTTTCCATGGGGGAGAACAACAATGAACGCTGAACTTGCGGTACTACTGGTGATTTTGGCCGCGTTTAGCGTGTATAACGTGCTCAGCGGCATGGAGTTGGGCGTGGCGTTGATGCGGCTGGAACCCAGGCTGGCGCCGGTGCTGCCGTCGAAACGGGTGTTCACGCCGAGGTGGGAGCTCACGAACATTCTGCTTATTGCGGGCGCGGCCGGATTGACGATGCGGTTTGGCGATGCAACCGCAGACATTGCAGAGGCGACATGGCCAGTGCTGGCTGTGGGCCTGCTGGCGCTGCTCTTGCGCGCTGGGGTTCTGATGTATCTGTTCGCATCCCGGGCAAAACCTGGCGGGCGGCTCCCGAACTACGTCTTCGCGTTAGCCAGCCTGGTGGTGCCGCTCAGTCTTGGTTCGGCCGGCATCTACATGCTTACCGGTGAGCCGTTCTGGCAGACGGTTGTAGGTGCGTCGCTGTTCGCGTCTTTGCTTGCCGGCCTGCTGGCGCTGGCATTCGGCTTCGTCTACTACGTGGGCGCCCACCGGGCACCGCAAGGTGTGGTGCTCGTCAGCCGGGTGTGCAACCTGGTGTTGGCCGGCCTGTTGGCGCTGGTGTTGGTAGGAGTATTGCGCACTGGCGGTTCACATCTGCTTAATCTGCCGTACTGCCTATCTGGCAGTCATCGCGTCCAGTATTGTACTATTGCAGGCGGTCTGGCTGGCGGCTAATCGCGAGTGGCGGATGTGGTGGTGTCTTGCGGGCCTTGCGCTTCTTGCGCCGTTTTTGATGTGCCTTGCGAATTATCCATATCTGGTGTATCCGGACATCATGCTTTCGTCGCAGTCGGTGACTGAAACAGTATTCGGGTCACTGGTTGCACAATAGACAACATTAGGGTTATGCTTGATTCATAGCAACCAATAAGGAGCTTTAAGCAATGACACAACTAGAAAAACTTGAAGCCAAGCTCGATGAGCTGCTGGACAAAAAAGCCCCGTTCAAGCTGCCAGAGGACTCCCGCAAGTCGCTGGCTGGCGCAATGTGGTGGCTGGCAGGTCTCGCAGGGGTTCTGCAGGCATACGTCGCGTGGAGGACGTGGGACAAATGGCAGGAAGTAAACGAGTTTGTCGAGGCTGCCAACAACTTTGCCCGTGCGTTTGGCGTCGACACTGGTGCAAGCGAACTCGGCTTCAGTTTTTATTTGTCGCTGGCTGTACTGGGTGTAAGCGCTGCCCTGCTCCTCTTGGCAGTGCCTGGGCTCAAGGCGTTTAAGAAGGCTGGTTGGAATCTGGTGTTTTATGGCTTGCTCGTCAACCTGGTTTACGGTGTTATCTTTGCCTTCACCGGCTACGGCGGGTTCGGTGACCTGGTCGGCGCGGCGTTGGGCTCGCTGATCGGCGCGTACCTGCTCTTCCAGGTTCGCAGTCAGTTTAGCGGCAAAAGTGCTCATGCGGCTGCTCCGAAGGTCAGCTAGTGCAGAATTTGGCAATCAAAAAACACCTCGGGAATGTCCCGAGGTGTTTTGTTTGGCGGTTAATTTAGTAGCGCCGGTTGCCGTAGCTTCCGCGTTCGCGGTTTGGGCGACCCTCGCGCGGGCGAGCTTCGCTTACTGCTACCGCGCGGCCTTCAATTTCTTTGCCGTTTAATAGCTCAATTGCGGCCCGGGCCTCTTCTTCGCTGCCCATCTCGACAAAGCCAAAACCCTTGGAACGGCCAGTGTCGCGGTCGGTAATAACCCGTGCGGATACCACAGTACCAGCGGCCTCAAAAGCCTCTTTTAGTTGGTCGTCGTTAACGCTGTAACTCAGCGAGCCGACGAATAGTTTGGTTGCCATTTTCAGCTTCCTCTTTCTCTGTCCTGAGGTAAGCTGAAATTCGGGACTTCAAGACTTAGCTGCTCCTCAAGTGACTACTTATTAAATTTCTTCTAGAACAATTATCAGCAGCTTATTTCTAGCAGTAACAGTATATCATACTATGTATAACCGCCCAAATGTTCATTGATGTGTCTAAGCGCGCGTGTTTTTTTAACCACAAGGGTTGTCATGGTCATAGTACTTTGCGACAATGAAAGCAGTAATAAAAACAGACAATGGATCATCATTCAATATTTCTGCAACTCAGTCTTGTCCTCGCTCTGGCGGCAGGCATATCCGTTGTGACCAGGTTGCTGCGTCAACCGCCGATTATTGGGTATATCATTACTGGTTTTGTAGTGGGGCCGGCATTGTTGGACGTGGTACAGGCTAAGGAGGCTTTCGATACCTTTAGCCAGATTGGTATTGCCCTGCTGCTCTTCATGATTGGTTTGGGCTTGAACGTTGGTGTGATACGCACCATGGGTAAGCCATCGATTCTAACGTATCTGGCGATTTTAGGCGGTCTTGGGCCGGCAGGCTATCTGGCGTCTGTGCTGCTTGGCTTTAGCGTCCAAGAGGCGTTAGTTGTTGCCCTGTCACTTTCGTTTAGTAGTACGATTATCGTTGTTAAGATATTAAGTGATAAGAAGGGTCAGACGCGCCTCTACGGCCAGTTGGCTATCGGTATTATTCTTGTTGACGACATTATGGCCACGCTGGCGCTACTGTTTGTATCGGCGCAAGCCGGCGGGGCGGGATGGGCTGACTTCGGTGAATTAGTGCTGAAAGGTGCGGGTATTGCCGGCATTCTGACGTTTTTGGGCGCGTTTGTTATGCCGCGGCTTACCAAGTTTTTTGCCTCCAGCCAGGAGCTTTTGTATCTGTTCTCGCTGGCGTGGGGATTCGGTGTTGCTAACGCGTTCTATTGGGCCGGCTTTTCGGTAGAGGTTGGCGCACTGTTCGCCGGTGTGGCGCTGGCTCATCTGCCCTATGCCCAGGAGATCAGTACGCGTCTGAAGCCCGTGCGCGATTTCTTTATCATTCTGTTCTTTATTGGGCTGGGTACGCACCTTGGGCTCGACCGCGTCGGCCCGGCTATTGTGCCAGCGCTCGTTATTGCGGCGTTGGTGATGGCGCTGAAGCCATTACTCACGCTGATTGGCCTTGGTATGCTGGGCTACACCAAGCAGACGAGCTTTAAGGCGTCCATCCATCTGTCGCAAATCAGCGAATTCTCGATCATTCTGATCGTGCTGGCTGCCTCGACCGGCATTGCCAGCGACCATATTGTGACTGTGATGACCTTGGTGGCGCTTGCGACAATCATGCTTTCCACCTACATGATGCAGTACGACGACAAGCTATACCGCAAGCTCGAGAAAGTTTTGTCCATATTTGAGCGAAAGGAGATCAAGCAGGAGATAAAGGCACTCAAGCACTATCCGCTGGTACTTTTGGGTTACCACAAGGGCGGGCATGAGTTTGTGCGGACGTTCCGCCGCATGGGCAAAGGGTATGTAGTTATTGATTACGATCCGGCGGTGATCGAGGAGTTGGAACAGCAGCACATCCGCCACATTTATGGCGATGCAACCGACCTGGAGCTGCTTGAAGAAATCGGCGTGCGACATTCAGAGATAGTGGTGAGTACGATTGGCGACGTGCAGACCAACCTGCTGCTTGCTGAATACATCAGCAAGCACAACGACGAAGCGCTGTTTATCTGTCACGCTACCAGTTACGATGATGCCGTGGCGCTGTATCAAAAAGGTGCAGCGTATGTAATCCTGCCGCATTACGTCGGCAGTGAACAGATCAGTACGTTCATTCGTGAGCACGGCAGCAGCAAGAAAGCGTTTGCCAAATATCGCCAAGATCAATTGGTAAGTATTGGCAAGCTTGCTGCCCGCGACGCTTAATTTTATCGCTCCTGTTCTTTACTCTTCGGCTGCTGACTGCAGTAACTGGTTGGGATGCAGCCTGCGCCTGACATAGGGCTTGGTGCGCATTGGCTTTCTTTGTGTTTTTTCCGGGCGCCGCGATCTTGACATTACGTACTCCTTCTTACGTATTTATTACTTTTGAACCGCGTTCATATTTATCAACTTACGCGGAGCCATCGGCCCTGGACAGTGAGTAAATCCGCGGTCGGGCTGTAATAATTCGTACATGTCACTGCCGGCTCGCCTGCTACAATGACTAATGGATCATAACGTTAGGTAGTTTTATGGGTGACATACTTAACGAGATCCGCTCCAAGGCTACGGTTCGTTCGTTTAAGAAGCGCTCGATCCTGTTGTACCAAGGGGAAGCGCCCCGGATGGCCTATGTCTTGAAAAGCGGAGTGGTTAAGCTTTATACAATCAACAACGCCGGCGAAGAGCAGATTGCTGCCTTCCACGCCAAGAACGACATATTTCCGTCGTCGTGGATTTTTGGCAAATCGTCGACGACGCTGTATTACTTCGAAGCGCTGACTGACTGCGAGGTGCTGACTTTGCCGCGCGAGGAATTGTACAAGGTGCTGGTGGCCAAGCCGGAGTTACTTCGCTCCACGCTCGACTATTTTGTGACTAACTATACCGGACTTATGATGCGTGTGACCGCGCTCGAGCAGTCGCGGGCGCGCGAGAAAATCATGTTTACACTCTATTACCTGCTCTTCCGCTACGGACGGCCGACCAAGTCGGGCAATTATGTGATTGAGTTGGGGCTGACGCATAGCATTATTGCCAGTCTGGTTGGCCTGACCCGCGAAACCACGACGACCGAGCTGAGTAAGCTCAAGCGGCAGAAGGTGGTGGATTATAACCTGCACAGCTACGTGGTGAATAAGCAAAAGTTGGAGCGGTTGCTCGGCGAGGACAGCTTCCAGGATGTCATAATCCGATAAGAGATAACCCTATCTTTTTATTATACCATAAACATAACCATTTTGTCAATCTCCGCCTCTGTTTTGATTGACTCCCTACAACCTGGCTCCCAATCGCCATCATTCCGGGCTTGACCCGGAATCCAGCCCATGAGGCGTTATTCTCATGCAGGTGGGAATCTAGTAAAATATCGCTGCGAAGCAGCACCCGCTGGGATGGGGGTCTCAAGGGTATTTGGCGGCAGCCCGATTGGCTGGAGGAAGATTGTCCGGAATCAAGCAAAAACTCTGCCCAAAATCTTCCTATGGAGAGGTCATTTTGGGCCGATCCTCCGAAGGAGGTCGTTGTTTTTGCGCCGGACAATCTTTCGGAAGCCGGTCGAGCCTGCCGACAGTTACCCCCAGTCTTTTGGCTACTTTTGGATCAAAAGTAGCTCGTGGCGGCCCGTAGGGCCGACCGAAAAAACAAAAGAGAAAAAGGAATCTTCTTTGATTGGCTGGATTCCGGGTCAAGCCCGGAATGACGGGATTGCGTTGTCACATTATTGCGATTGGCCGGCGAGGGTATTTTCTACTACCTGGAGGAGTTCTTTTGGTGAGGCCAGAGCTTTCATGAAGTAGCGGTCAGCGCCGAGGTCATAGGCTTCGTCGATCTCTTTTTGCATATCGTAGTTGCTGAATACGATCACTTTGACGTTCGGATGCTCCTGCCGCAGATTGTAGTTGCGTAGGAATTCGATGCCGTCCATGCGCGGCATACGCAAATCGAGCAGAATAATCGCAGGTTCCTCCATCTGAGCAACTTCCAGCGCTTCCTGCCCGTCGAATGCTACCTGCACAGTATATCCGGCCTTGCGCAAAATCGTCTGGTAGGCTTCATTGAGTGCTTGTTCGTCTTCGACAATCAGGATTGTCGGTTTCTTGCCTTTTTGCTGCTTATTCATGCTGGTTCAAGCTTATAGTTTATGTTCCCTTGCTGGCAGTAAGATTTTCATACCTTTCTCTTTCGGATCATGCATCGGCAGGCTGATGGTGAATGTT
>ADGO01002885.1_pt1 | contig 10688 bp, 15 predicted proteins | sample 268308 | NCBI WGS metagenome assembly ADGO01 (sample SAMN00007042, study PRJNA41493) | compost metagenome | isolation source: bioreactor | place: USA | collected 2008-02-06
TGAGCTATACAAGAGCGAGGGATTGGAAGGACAAGTGCTGCGCGAGGCCGAACGTCTCGAAGGTTCGGTGCGCAACACGGGCATACATGCCGCGGGCATCATCATTGCGCCGAAAGATCTTACCGAACTGATTCCCGTTTGCACCGCCAAAGACTCCAATCTCTGGGTGACGCAGATTGAAGGAAGCATTATTGAAGACGCGGGCGTAATCAAGATGGACTTCCTGGGATTGAAGACGCTCACTATTATCAAGAATGCATTGCGGCTGATCAGGGAAAATCATGGTTTGGATATCGACATCGATTCCATTCCGCTCGACGATAAAAAACATTTGAATTATACCAGCGCGGCGATACCATCGGTACGTTCCAGTTTGAAAGTCCCGGTATGCAGAAATACCTGCGCGACCTCAAGCCCGACCAGTTTGCGGACCTCATTGCCATGAACGCGTTGTACCGTCCTGGTCCACTGGCCTATATCCCCAACTTTATCGATCGTAAACATGGCCGCGAGGCCATCACCTACGACCTTCCTGAAATGGAAGAGTACCTGGCCGAAACCTATGGCATCACCGTATACCAGGAACAGGTGATGTTGCTGGCGCAAAAACTCGCCGGTTTCAGTAAAGGCGATGCCGACGTGTTGCGCAAGGCCATGGGTAAAAAGCAAAAGTCGGTGCTGGACAAAATGAAATCGCAGTTTATCGAAGGCGCTACCAGGAAAGGACTGCCTCCAGATAAACTTGAAAAGATCTGGACCGACTGGGAAGCGTTTGCGCAGTATGCGTTCAACAAATCGCACTCTACCTGTTATGCCTATGTGGCGTACCAGACAGCCTACCTTAAAGCACATTATCCCAGTGAATACATGGCGGCCGTTTTGAACAACGCCGGCAGCATCGATAAGATCACTTTCTTCATGGAAGAATGTAAGCGCATGGGGTTGAAAGTGCTGGGTCCCGATATCAACGAATCGAAAAAGGTTTTGCGGTAAACAAAGCCGGTGATATTCGTTTCGGCTTAGGCGGGCTAAAGGGCGTGGGCGAAGCGGCGGTGGAAAGCATTATTGCAGAGCGTGAGAAAAATGGTCCTTATCAATCGGTGTTTGATATGATCAAACGCATCAACCAGCGCACAGTGAATAAGAAAACACTGGAAAGCCTGGTGTATGCAGGTGCGTTTGATTGTTTCAGGGAAATGCACCGCGCACAATACTTCTTTACACCGCCCGGTGAAACGGCCAATGGTTTGGAAAAAATCATTCGGTATGGCAATATTTACCAGGCACAGAACACGACTGCTTCCAACACTTTGTTTGGCGATCTGCCGGCGGTGATGGATATACAGCCGCCCAAGATTCCGAACTGCGAACCCTGGACGCTCACTGAATTGCTGGAGCACGAAAAGGAGGTGACGGGAATGTTTATCAGTGGCCATCCGCTCGATCATTTCCGTTTTGAGATAAAGCACTATGGTATCACTTCGCTGGCCGAGTACAACGAGATTAAGGATTCTTTAACAGCAGGCAATGCCCCGGCGCGCACTTTCAGGCTGGCGGGCCTGGTGACCGATGCCCAGCACCGCGTAACGCGCACGGGCCGCCAGTTTGGCTCATTTATCATGGAAGATTACAGCGGCAAAAGCGAGTTTACGCTTTGGAGCGACGACTATATAAAATTTAACAACTATCTCGAAAAGGGAAAAAACCTGTTCGTTGCCGGCTACTTCAAACAGCGCTACAACAAGCAGGAGTATGAGTTTAAGGTGGAGAAAGTCATTTTGTTAGAGAGCATTAAACAAAGTCTCACGAAACAGGTTATAGTTGACATCGAGGCGCGTCACCTGAGCGAAGACATGGTACGCTTTTTTGAAAGTAATGTTAAAAAGTACCCTGGCAAATCAGGGGCTGAAGTTCAATATAGTTGAGCCAAAGTCCAAATACCGTGTCAGCCTCTACACCCTGGAAAACGGTTTTGAGATGAATGACGAAATGACGGCCTATTTACAGTCCACACCTGAGCTGGAGGTACAAGTGGTGACCGCCTGACGAGTATTTTGACAGGTTTGCAGTTAAATATATTTGGCTGTAAATTTGGATCATTGTTTAGCGTATGATGCGATCACGGATTTATCAATATAAACATTCAAATCTTTAAATAAATCTTATATGGCTTTAGAATTAACGGATGCAAATTTTCAGGAAAAAGTAATTTCCTCCGATAAACTTACAGTAGTCGATTTCTGGGCAGAGTGGTGTGGTCCCTGCCGTGCGATTGGTCCCGTAATTGAGGAACTGTCGAAAGAATATGATGGCCGCGTAAACATTGGCAAGGTAAACGTGGACCATAACCCGCAGGTGTCGTTCAACTACGGCATTACCTCCATCCCCGCTATCCTTTTCATCAAGGGCGGCAAGGTGGTTGACAAGCTCGTAGGTGCCCAACCCAAGGCGAACTTTGTAAAAAAGATCGAACAGCATTTATAATCGGAGATTTCTCCCATTGCATTTGAAAGCCCCCTCTTTCGGAGGGGGCTTTTTGCTTTTCCGGGTTTCGGGTTCTTAAGTTCGGGCAGTCGCCCCAAAGCGCGGCAGTAGCCCCAAGCCCCAACCCGAAACTGGGTATCCTCAATTTTCACTATTATCTTCTATATTTATGCCGTCACCAAACTAACGCTATGTCCCCGGTCATTGAAAACATTCTTCGAGGCATTCTCGGCATGTTCTTTCTGATTTTCGTTTGCTATTTGTTGAGTAACAACCGGCGGGCGATCAACTGGAAGTTGGTGGGTATGGGCGTATTCGCCCAGGTGATGTTTGCGATGGGGGTGCTGCACACCACGGTGATGGGACAACCCGTGTTCTGGCTCTTTTTTGGCATAATACTTCTCTATACCATCGTAAACAAATTCAGGCGCGTTCAGAGCCATCAAACTCCGCTTAGTTATGACGGTACTCACCTGGGACTGGTGCTGCTTTGGCAGCTGATTTTTGTGGTGGGTTTAATACTGGCTCCCCAAATATTCGGTGACTGGTCGAGGCTTTCCATTTTCATCAGCTCAGTACTGGTGCTGGCACTAATCTTCAGGGTCGGGAAGAAATTTCCCGAGCTGATGAAATGGTCCATATTATTTTCCTGTGCGTTGCTTACCATTTCGGTGTACACGTCTGTTTGCAGTCCCGAAATTTTTAAGATCATTCTAAAGTCGGCATCAGGCGTTTTTGTCGATCTTATCAATATCAGCCATAAAGGCACCGAGTTCTTGTTTGGTGAATTGGCAGACGATTCGAAGAGCTGGGCGTATATATTCGCGATACAGGTATTGCCTAACATTATTTTCTTCGCAGCCCTTTCGTCCATTCTTTACTACCTCGGCGTGCTGCAGGTAATTGTGTATGTGTTTGCTTATTTACTGAACAAGTTGAAAATCTCCGGTGCTGAAAGTTTAAGTACCGCTGCCAATATCTTCCTCGGACAAACCGAAGCGCCGCTCATGATTCGTCCTTATCTGGATAAAATGACGCGCTCTGAAATTTTGCTCATCATGGTCGGCGGCATGGCTAATACGGCTGGGAGCGTGCTGGCAGCTTATGTCGGTTTCCTGGGTGGCAATGATCCCGATCAGCAGAGTTATTTTGCTTTGCATATGCTGAGCCAGAGCATCATGAGTGCGCCGGCAGCTATTGTGTGTTCGAAAATACTTTTTTCCGCAAACTGACGATCATCTTATTTCTAAAGACCTCGCCATTCCGAAAGAAAAACTGGGCGATAATTTTCTCGATGCTTTATCACTCGGAACAACCGATGGTCTTAAGCTCGCCGTGAATGTCGGCGCCATGTTGATTGTTTTCACCGCAGTGATGTACGTGGTAAACGCACTGATGGGCTATATAGGCGACATCACGCAACTCAATGCCAGCATTGCTGCCAGCACCGGCGAAAAATACAGCGAACTCAGTCTTCAGTTCATATTGGGATATATATTCGCTCCCGTTGCCTGGCTCATTGGGGTGAATTCTGCCGATATGGTGCCGATTGGACAGCTATTGGGAGAAAAAACGATTCTCAATGAATTTGTCGCCTACATCTCCCTGGGCGATATGAAATCAAAAGGCATTATCCAGGATCCCAAATCATTGCTGATTGCCACCTATGCGCTTTGCGGGTTTGCCAACTTCGCTTCCATTGGTATCCAAATCGGTGGTATCAGTCAGTTGGCTCCCAACCAACGCCGCAATCTCACCGAACTTGGCGTAAAGGCGCTTATCGGTGGCACCATTGCCTGCCTGATGTGCGGCTGCATTGCGGGTGCGCTGGCGAGATGAAGGGTTTCGGGTTGGGGGTTCTTAAATCAGGGCAGCGCTTATTAAGCGCGGCAGCAACCCGAAACACGAAACCCGAAACCTCTTACCTTTGTACTCTCTACAAAGCTCAAGACCATGCATATTGAACAAGTGATAGCAGCAGAAAAGGATGGTGACCTACAAAGAATTGGCAAAAAGATCGTTGATAAAGAAAGAATTACCCCCGAAGAAGGCGTTATCTTATTTGAGAAAGCAAGTCTTCCCTATTTGGGAGCGCTGGCCAATTTTGTGCGGGAAAGATTGCATGGCCACAAAACTTATTTCAACCGCAATTTCCATATCGAGCCTACCAATATCTGCGTGTTCGCGTGCAATTTCTGTTCTTACTCGCGCTTATACGCTCACCGCGAAGAAGGTTGGGAACTCACCGCCGACCAGATGCTGAATATTGTGAAGAGCTATGATGGCAAACCTGTTACTGAAGTGCATATAGTTGGCGGCGTGCATCCGAAATTAACGCTCGAATTTTTCGCTGACCTCTTACGAAAAAATAAAAGCACACCGCCCCGACCTGCATATAAAAGCTTTCACACCTGTGGAACTCGAATATATGTTTCGAAAGGCGAAAAAGTCGATCGAAGAAGGACTGAAATATTTGAAGGAAGCAGGTCTCGATTCCCTGCCCGGCGGCGGCGCAGAAATTTTTGATCCGGAAATTCGTGAACAGATTTGTGCTGATAAGGTAGATGCAAAAGGCTGGCTCGCTATTCATGAAGCCGCGCATAAATTGGGTATGCATAGCAATGCAACCATTCTGTACGGACATATCGAAAAATTCAGTCACCGCATTGATCATATGGAACAACTGCGGCAACTGCAGGATAAAACTAGCGGCTTTAACACATTCATCCCACTCAAATTCCGCAATAAAGACAATGCCATGAGTCATGTGCCCGAGTCGAACATTATCGAAGACATGCGCATGTATGCCGTGGCAAGATTGTACATGGATAATTTCCCGCACCTGAAAGCATACTGGCCGATGTTGGGCCGACAAAATGCGCAGCTCGCACTTTCGTTTGGAGTAAATGATATAGACGGCACTATTGATGATTCTACCAAAATCTACTCCATGGCTGGCGCCGAAGAACAAAATCCTGCGATGAGTACTTCGCAGCTGGTTAATCTTATTCGCCAGGCAGGACGTGTGGCGGTGGAGAGAGATACGCTGTATAATGAGTTGAAAGTGTATGATGGAGAAGACGTGGAAGAACCGTCTATTACCAGCTCACTGAACTAGTAATAAAACGTTTTCGAAAACGGTATCAACATTCAGGCAAACTCAAAGGTATATTCACCGCCAAACCACCTTCTGCAGTTTCCTTGTACTTATTATCCATATCACGCGCGGTATCCCACATCGTTTTAATAACATCATCCAACGAAACGCGCGCAAAATCAGGTGTACTTTGCAGTGCCAGTTGCGATGCCGTGATTGCTTTAATGGCGCCCATAGTATTTCTTTCAATACAAGGAATCTGCACCAACCCGCCAATAGGATCGCAGGTGAGGCCCAGGTGATGCTCCATTGCAATTTCAGCAGCCATTAGCGTTTGCCGCTGCGAGCCGCCCATAGCTTCCGTCAAACCTGCAGCGGCCATAGCAGAAGAAACGCCAATTTCTGCCTGGCATCCTCCCATAGCGGCAGATATGGTGGCTTGTTTTTGAAAATGCTTCCCAATTCCGCGGCGGTCAGTAAGAACTGCACAATTTTCTGATCGTTATATGCGTCACAAAATATCACGAGGTAATGCAATACTGCGGGAATCACACCAGCCGCACCGTTGGTAGGCGCCGTTACCACCCTCCCGAAAGATGCATTTTCTTCATTTACCGCCAGCGCAAAACAGCTTACCCAGTCCAGCGTGTATTTGAAATCGCTACCTCCCTGCCGGATGGCTTGCACCCATTCATCATAATTGCCGTAAGTGCGTCCGGCGAGGAGCCGCTTATTAAGATCTGCGGCGCGGCGCTTCACCTGCAGCCCGCCGGGTAATATACCTTCGGTATGACAACCACGATACACGCATTCCTTCATCACCTTCCAGGTGTTCAACAGTCCCTGTCGCGTTTCTTCTTCGGGGCGCCAGGCATTTTCATTTTCCATTACCACCTCGCTGATGCTGAGACCTGTCTTGCGGCACCAGTGCAACAGATCATCGGCTTTGTCGATAGGGAAAGGCAATTGTATATCGCTGCTGGCAAGCACATCTTCACCTTCTTTTTTACAAACCACCGCCTACGGAATAGTAGGTTTCGGCAATCGTATCGCCATTTGCAAACATGCCCAGGAAAGTGAGCGCATTGGGATGATAAGGCAATGCTTCTGTGATGAGAAACTCGATATCTTCAGTGGGGTTGAACTCTATTTCGTGTTTTCCGTGCAGAATCAGTTTGTTCATTCTGCGGATATCTTCAATTCGGGCAGGAATGCTGTTTACGTCAACGGTTACGGGATCATGTCCTTCCAGCCCCATTTGCACGGCGATATCGGTGCCGTGACCCTTGCCCGTCTTGGCAAGCGATCCGTACAGTAAAACTCTTATGCTGCTGATTTCGGAGAGGCGATTATTGTCTTCGAGGGTTTGCACAAAGCGCATGGCCGCACGCCATGGACCCAGCGTGTGCGAACTGGAGGGACCAACTCCTATCTTGAAAATTTCAAATACTGATATGGCTTCGTGTGGCAATCGGAAAAGTTTGACACAAAGGTAACCGGCAATCAGTTAACGGCGTGCAACTCAACGTCAAATACCAGTATGCTACCGGCGGGGATGATTACGGTGCCGTATTTATCAGTCTGGTCAGTATTACCATATCCCAAAGCGGGGGGAATGTACAATTTGATCCGGCCCCCTTCCTTGATCAGGGGCAATCCTTTTTTCCATCCTTCAATGGTGCCACCAAGAACAAACATGACATTCGGACTCTGATCGAACACGGTGCCATTGGTGAAACGTCCTGTATAGGCCACCTGCACCTGCGAACAAAGATTGGGGGTGGCACCGGAACCGGCATTGATTATTTCATAGTAAAGACCACTGGCATGCTTCACTGCATTGATGCCCTGGCCGGAGAGCCAGGCTTCAACATCGGCCTGTTCCTGGGCCGGGGCTGTTATATTCACATCGGAAAAATTGCAACCACTTTCTTTTTTAAGGCAACTGCCTGCCGTTAAGGCAATTATCAATAAGCACCAAAATTGATTTATGCATCAGTTCTTGTTGGTTTGTAGGGGTTATAGACAAACAATGTGGTTTTATAGCTGCTTGCTTTCCTGCCCCTTTCCGGCTGCCTCTTCCTACCCTTTCCCGCGCCTTGATGCCCTGGTATAGCTGTTCACTCATTTCCCAGCGGTGAGCTTTGAAGAAAATAGCGACAAAAACCGCGATGATCAAAACCGCAAGTATCATCACTACCGGGTTCGCGATCGTATTGGCCATCATATCGGCCCGCTTGTACCAGAACCTGGCGGTCATCAGCAGCAACATGATGGGCGCGGAAAACAGAATGCCCAGGGGCAAACCGGTCAACAAACGGTATTTCCAGGATTTCTGGCGCAAACGGTTTTCTTCCCAGTATTTTACAAACTGCTTTTCTTCTTCAGTCAGCATACCCGCAAAATTATCCTAAGGGGAATTACCATCCTGAAAATATTTGGCGCATCAGGGCGTTTATTTGGTTAGCAGTAAATAATGTTTAAATTGTGCTTTAAATCCTGAATACCTTGAAATTAGCCACACTTGTTCCGCAATATTTCTACAAACACAGGAAATTAAGCTTGCCCGGTATCGGTGTGTTTTCTTTGGATGAAAATGTGACCATACCCGACCCCGACGACAAGAACTACCGCGATTTTCTGCAGCACATAGCATTCAAACAGACCAATGTTACAAAAGCGGAAGACGCCCTCATAGATTTCATACGTGAGCACACGGGCAAAATAAAACCCCCTGGACCGAATCAGACCTAGAATCGTACCTGGCCGATGGCAAACTGCTGCTGAATATTGGTAAGCCCTTTCATATCGAAGGCATCGGCACGCTGATGAAGAACAGGAATGGCGTATATGAATTCACGCCCGGCGAACCCATTACAGACCGTCTTGAATCAGTGACGCCGGTGAAGGAAAGAGAGACACCCGCGAAGGAAAAGGCCCCGCCAGGAAATCGGTTTTCGACGAAGACTACTACCCCCACGAAGCCAGCGGCGGCTCGCGAAAGGTGGTTATTTTCTTAAGTATTGTATTAGGATTGGCACTGGTAATCTGGGGCGGATATAGTCTGTATAATAAAAAAGTGGAACCTGAAATGCAGCCACAGGCCAATATTATTGCCGTTGATTCTGCACTGATAAAAGCGCAGGAAGATTCTCTTGCGCGCGAGCAGGCCATTGCCGACAGCATTGAAGCCGCCAAAAGCATTGCACCCGGCAGCTACAAATTTATTTTCGAAACCACCCGCAGCCGCAACAGGGCCCTCCGCCGCCACGCGCAGGTGAACGAGATCAGTCCCCGTATAAAAAATGGAAGCCAATGCCGATTCAACCGAATTCAACATTTACGTTGTGCTGCCCGCCACTCCATCCGATACCACTCGAATCAAAGATTCCCTCAACTTATGGTACTACGGCGCACGCCCCATCAAAGTAAGAATCGCCCAATAAAAAAATAAAGGGAGGCCAGGTGACAGGTGGGCCACCTGTCACCTGGCCTCCCCTACTTTTTTACCTGAACTCCGGTCTCTGCACCCTACACCCGAACCCAAAATCCCACACCCCATGCCCAAAACTCAAAACTTCACTATCTTTCCCACCAAATATATCCCGCTTGAAACAGATATTATTTTTCTCCGCAATCCTGCTTGTATCGGCTGCCACATTCGGGCAAAAGACAGAAAAGCTATTTAATGGAAAAGATCTTACCGGCTGGACCATTCATGGTACTGAGAAATGGTATGTAGAAAATGGTGAACTGGTTTGCGAGAGCGGGTCGGATAAGCAATATGGCTATCTTTCTACCAATAAAAATTATAAGGACTTTGAATTCTCGGTGCGCTTTAAACAGGAGAGCAATGGCAACAGTGGCGTTTTTTCCGCTCGAGTATAGAAGGTGTGAAGATCAGTGGCTGGCAGGTGGAGGTGGCGCCCCCCGGTGGTAATACTGCCGGCATATACGAATCTTATGGCCGCGGATGGTTGGTAAAACCAAAAGATGAAGATCAGAGATGGCTAAAAGCCAATCAATGGAATACGCTGAAGTTTCGCGTAAAAGGCGATGAAGTCACCACCTGGCTCAACGGGCATAAGATTGTGCATTTAAAAGATGAAAAGATCGGGCAGGGCGAAGGATTTATAGCCCTGCAGATTCATGATGGCGGTGGCATCAAAGTCCGCTGGAAAGATTTCAAATTAAAAGTGCTCGATTAATTTTTTTCAAACCCATACAACCAACTCTCCCAACCCATCGTCATAAGTATGTTTTTAATCCATGCCCACTCCTTTTTAGTCTCTGTAACCCGTTTTGATCCGTAAGGCCTTGTAAGGATGGGCTCTCGGCGCCCACCTTTTTATTTTATACCAGGTTTATTGCGAAAGCTCTATATACTTAGTCGCTAACCGTATATAGTCTTCGTGCGACTTGAAGCGCAGTTTATTTTCGTCGATAAATGCCGAAAGGGCCTCGGCTTTGTCGGGCAGTGCTTTCAGAATATCTTCTTTCACCTCGGGAAGATGGATCATGACGCCGTCTTTCAGCAAGTAGTATTTGTCGGCCTCTTCGAGATGCCCCTTTACAGTTGTGGTAGATACGATATCCTTATGCTCTACGATATTTTTCGCGACCAGGCGCAACAGCGGAAGTTTTCCATCAATCAGCACCTGGTAAAAAGTATTTCACTGGCTTTATCTACGCCGGGATAGCCGCGGCGAAATATCATCGAGTCTTTTTTCTCCCCGTATAAATCACAAATTCATTGATCTTGCTTTCTGCGGCAAAGGTAGATCCCTGGTATTGCAGCAATAAGCGGTTGTGAACGCAATCGAATCGCAGTTTGAATTGTTTGACTACCCTTCCGCTGGTGAATTTCACCACCCCATCAGACCAATCACGTATGAGGTAGGGATTTCCATAAACTTCGGCATTAAGATCGGGAGTGGAATTGTTGTCTTCCTGGCTATAAATGGGTTGACACAAGAACAACAGGCAGCAGGCCGCTATGATGATAAGCGTAGGTGGTTTCATGGCAATAATGATTAGATATTGATAAGGTACGAAAATCTCCTCACCTGTAATAATTAAAAAATCCCTGCCGGTGCAGGGATCATAA
>ADGO01012419.1_pt1 | contig 10438 bp, 12 predicted proteins | sample 268308 | NCBI WGS metagenome assembly ADGO01 (sample SAMN00007042, study PRJNA41493) | compost metagenome | isolation source: bioreactor | place: USA | collected 2008-02-06
CATTCGCGCACCAGGGCCTGCTGAAGCGTTTCATCCGGTTCGATATGGCCGCCCAGCATTTCCCAGCCACGGTACATACGAGTCAGGACAATCTGACTGCTATGCTCCAGGATTGCCAGGCAGTACACAGCCGTACACTCGGCGTTTTTCGGCAGTGTGTCCGCCTCAAAAAAACTCCCAAGACAAATTGTCGCTCCACGATCCAGAAAGAATCTTGCTTACCACGCCCCAAGCATACCATGTTTTCAGGAAGTCGGGAGATGTTTATATTGTAAATATTTATAAATATTGTATAATAGTAGAAAGTAAGGACTATTCCTCCGATGGCACGTAACAACTTCGAGAAAGCAAGCAATTACTACCGAACAACATGGACGCCAGATGACGAGAGGCGGCGGCTCACCTCCGATCCTCGGGGATGGGTGAACCACGCAATGCATCTACGATTCTTGGACGAAACTGTCGGCCGTGATTTAAGCGACAAAACCGTACTAGAGATAGGTGCTGGGCCGGGTTTATTTACGCGTGAACTCCTGTGCCGCGGTGCAATAGTCACAGTTACCGATCTCGTCCAGGAGCAACTGGACGCCAACAGGGCCGAAACTGATGCGCTCGTTGCAGAGGCTAGCCGATGGCGTAAGCCGATTGGCCGTGTACAGGCATACCGCACGCTTGATTTGAGCGAAGGCCTTTCGGAGGTTGAGGAGAAATTTGATTACGTTGTCGCTTTTGGCGGTCCACTTTCTTATACTTTTGAGAAAGAACAAATTGCTATGCGGGGGATGTTGCGGACTTGTAGAGGTTTGGTGCTCTGCTCCGTTATGTCCCTTGACGGCATGCTTGGATGGTACAAAGAGCACAGGCCGGAGTATTTGGATGAAATGCCCGAAGAGGTGCGCAGGGAATTTATCAAAACCGGTGACATGCGTCCGTGGCCAGCCAAGAGCGGCCATGCCTGCCGGCAGTTCAGAACTGAGCACCTGCGCGAGTTGGTGGCGCGAACCGGTGGTGAGATGGTTGCGATGGCTGCCAGCAACTATTACTCGATGCACAAACCATATGAGCAGGTTCTTGCTGATGTGGCAGAGTCTGAACCCGCTCCAGCCCTGGAAGCTCTTTACGACATGGAATACGATGCATGTAGAGAGTATCCGGATCACGGCACACACATACTTTTTGCGGCTCGACCATTACAAGGTTAGTTTGCGAGGAAAGCAGCCGTTTATTGCGCCAGACGGAGTAATGCCCGTAATATAACCCGCGCCATTTGATCCTGTCTGGGTAGTGGGCCGCCTGGCCGGTTTGCTGTCAGTTCTAGGTGCGGGTTTTGTTTGTTGGCAACTATGCCGAGTTCGGCCAATTTGGAGCCGGCAGTGTGATGGCTGAATCCGCCCGGTGCGTCGCGTGCTGCCAGTAGCGCCTCCTTAGGGAACTGGACAGCTTCTGATCCCGGAGAAATTTGTACGATTGTCGGAAAACCGGGAATCCGAATTGCTGCCACTGCCCTGTCTTCGTATGTTGCGTTTGGATCGAACTCGGTGGCAAGATCAGCGTCTTCTGTGAAAAACAGTATATCTTCGCCGCCCCTGACCTGCGTCAAAGGCACCGTACCCGGCTGCGGAACCCTGAATAATCCGTTTTCAATCGATACCCAGATGGCGTTCTCGCCCGGTGCTGTTTCTTCGCGGAGCCGCATGCCATTACGCAAGCGATTTAGTGCGCCATCGATCGTGATCTGCCCGAACGGCTGTTCGCCGACGTCCGATGGCGATTGAATACCAATAACACGAAAAGCCCTGCTCGGCTGTGCAATATGCAGGGTATTTTCTACTGTTCCGATTTTTATGACGCTGGTTGAGGTAACACGGACGTCTGTCGGGATGTGTAAAGAGGCAAGTTGCTCACGCTGTACTTCTGTTATCTCAAGTTCGGAAAAGAGCCGGATGATGTCGATGCTTGGGATCTCGGAAGTCATACACCAAACATAAACTGTACAGGTTTGTTTGTAAACATAAAGTTTTTCCTAGTGTTAAAGGAACACTATGGCATCCTGGCGCATGATGGTTTATACTGCTTGGCATGGCATATGTTTACCATCCCCCTACGCTGACAGTCGACATTGTCATTTTTCAAGTGATCGGCGGTAAGCTACACGTTTTGCTGATTAAGCGTACAAACGAACCCTTTAAGGATGTATTGGCATTGCCGGGCGGCTATAATGCTGCCGGCGACACAACTCATCAGGCGATGGACCGGGTGCTCCAGTCCAAGGTTGGACTGAGCAGTGCAGATTTTTCGCTCATAGAACAGCTGTATGCGTTCGACACGGTTGCACGCGACCCCCGCGGCCACGCCGTCAGTATTGTCTACATGGCGCTCGGCAACAATTTGGTGTGTAAGGAGTCTGAGACGACCCAGAGTCCGGCGTTTTATCCGGTTGACGGGCTGCCGGATCTTGCATTCGACCACAAAGACATTATTCACTATGCAGTTGAGCGGTTGCGTGCGCGCATCGCTTCAACAACGGCTGTTTTTGCACTGTTGCCCGAATACTTTACACTCACGCAATTGCAAACCGCGTACGAGGCTGTGCTCGGCCACACACTGGATAAGCGCAATTTCCGAAAGAAGTTTTTGTCGTTCGACACACTTGAGCCCACGGACGAATACTTTAAAGAGGGCGCGCATCGCCCCGCCCTGTTGTATCGGTTTAAAGAGCGGAAGCTCGAACCCTTACTCCGCGATTTTTCATAGCCGCAAACCAGCACTCAAAGCCCCGGTACCAGCCGGGGCCTTTTAATAGGAAGTTGATTTTTAACTTAGTGTTGACAATAAACTAACAAAGGAGAAATACTGATAGTAGCTACTTAGTGTAGCTGTGACAATAAGTAAGCGGAGGAAATGTCTATAGGTTGATTGCATAAAACCCTCAATCAACTAATAAGCAACCAAAGATCTCAGATCGATTAGTTGGACCACGGCAGGCGCACTGTCGGTATATTCGGTGCGTGCCCGAAACCGAGAGCCAGCTGATCGCAGACAAGAAGGAGTACAATCATGGCAGGCAAACAAAGAACGCTACGTATACGAATCGAAATGCAGAAGGCATCCGCGGGTTTCACATCGGCGACATTTTGTCTATAACCACTGGCCGTCTGGTCTCGCCGCGACACATGGATGGCATCTACGAATCCTAAACTACATGACCGGCGACAACCTGTTCACGCACCAGCTCATTCGGGCCGCCGAAGAATGCGCCCCTGCCCTGAGGGAGCAGCACCCGGATTTGGCGGATGTGGATGTGACAGAAGAATTCCATGGCGAGGAACACGTTGCAAAATGGCTCGGAGATCTGGTGGCGCGGTACGGAGAGTCGCGCGTCGTCATGCCGTTGGGTCCAGAGGATCACACGGTTATGGATCCGATTCAGGAGGCCCACCTTATGGGTTTTGGCAACAAAGTTATACCGCTGGAAATCCCGCCAGAAGAACCAGAGGCGGACTATTAGAATTTAAAAAACAGGAGCCTCTCGGGGCTCCTGTTTCAGTAACAGCAACTAATGTACATTGATTATATTTAATAAATATGTTATAATATAAAGATATGGTTCACTCACCTGGGCATGATGTCACGATAGGTAAAACCAGGATCTTCCGCACGGATGCCCTGGGATATTTTGCCCGCAACGGCGCCCCGCACATGGCACCAGCGAACGGCGATTGGCTTGCGGTAGCTGACGTTGGGTGTAGTACTGGCGACCAAACATGGGGGTTTGCCGCGGCCTTGGCTGCCCAGGAGGTAGACTTCCGGATAGACGCGTTCGACAATAATGTCGAGCGTCTCGCCCAGGCGACACAACCCTTGCAAATGAGCATGGGGAGTCTGGCAGCTAGTCGCTATCGCCATCCCGCCTATCCCGAGGCGTGTTTGGCGGAGTTCGAGGATGGTGGGTGCTATGTTCGTCCAGTCGGCGCCTGCGCGAACGGGTAGATTTTCAGTATCGCAACATTGTCACAGACCCCTTGCCACCCAAACCGTACGATGTGGTCGTTGTTACCAATGTCTTATATCACTACCTGACCTATCCCCAAAACTTGAGGCGATTATAGGTAATATTGCGGCGGGCTTACGCCCTGGCGCGGTCGTTATCCATGACGGCTATTTGTCTGAGGGCATCGATGAGAGGTTGAGAGACCGGCACTTGTATCCAAGCGCGATTGCAGGTATTGCATGCGCAAATTCGGTATTTGTATACGAGCCCCAACGCCCGACGGAAGGGCTTCGTGGCTCCCTGCTGGATCTGCGAGACAAGACATTGCTTGCCGCCAGCAAGTCGCATTTGTTCAACAGGGACCGCTAGGACGGCAAAGCCGGTACAGCTAAACGGCGGGTTTGCGCAGCGCGCGCAAGACGGTTTGGACTATGATGTCTTTTACCGTAGCCGGGCTTCTGACGCCGTGATTTTCGCTGGTCATGCCGATGAGTGCATGATGGCCGAGCCGTTTGGGCACAAAATGTTCCGGGTCGGTTATCGCCATGGCGACGAGCGCGTCGTACGGCTTGGATAGCTCGTTCAGCTCGGACACTCGGCTGGCGTCGACGCCGAACACGCGTTTGAAGATATCGGGCGCCCGTCTGGCAAGCGCCTCAATACCTTTGATAGCGTGCTTTTGCAGATAAATGTAAATGCCGGCCGGATTGCCCGTTTCGGCAAAGGCGTCGAAATCGCTCCGCATAAGCGGCGTTTGGTATGCTGCGAATTTGCCTACCAGTGTTATCGGTATCTGATTTTGCCATTGGAATACGGTATTCGCCGCTTCCTCATCTTCTTTGATGTTGTAGGATTGAGGGTCAGGAACGAGCACCCCTTTTTCTATTTTTGCCTGGCCTTGAATGAAGAGGCCGCCGATCTTGCCAAATTCTTCAGGATGCGACTGCGCAAAATGCGCCAGGTCGGTCATCGGCGCCATGACAGCGACACGGAGTTCTCTGCCATACTTTGCGATAGCGTCCATGATTATTTTTTCAGCGCTCGGGAAACATTCAATCAACCCGTAACCCTCATACGTCATGGTCGCGCCATTTTCCTCGATCGTGTGTTCGCGCATGTAGTTGATGAGCGCCTCATTCCCTTTGCCTGTCGGGAAGATGGACCCCACGCCTATGGGTATGTTGGGCTTGCCAAGATGAGCCATGTACCGGCGCGCAATCATGGCGCGGCGGTCTGGAATCATATACGTAGTAACAATGCCAACTATGTTGGCATTAGCCCCCACCATATATGCCAGCGCGGTGACGTCGTCAACGTCGCGGCCGTCGTCGGTAATTACCAGGACGGGCGGATTTCTGTAGCGGTCGTGTCAGTAGAAACAAACTCCATCGGAACAACTATATAAAGTCAAGATATCTAAGATATGGCTAATCCCTTAGAAATTCTTGTAATGCTGCAGCCTGGTTGTGCTGTGTGTCGGTCGCGCCGAAAAGCAGTGTTACGGTTTGTTCTTTTTGATGATTTGTTTGAGCTGGCCGAGTGCCGGGTTGCTTGCCAGTTCCTGGCGGTAGCGCTTTTTAAACTCCTCCCATTTGGCCGGGTCGTGGTTGAACCACTTGCGGAGTTCGTTGCTGGGCGCCACCTCTTTGAGCCACAAGTCGGCCTTTGAGTTGCTCCTTGCTGATGCCGCGCGGCCAGACCCGGTCTACCAGTATCCGGTGGCCGTCCTCTTCGCCTGGCTCGTCATAAATTCGTTTGATGTGCAACATACTATTACCCCCCATATACAAGTATAACCTTAATGTCGGTCAGGCTTGCATCCTGCGTAGGGTGGCGCTGTCCCGAAACAAGGTATGCTATTGAGCGCTTCCACGCGCCATTATTGTGGCCTGTGCCCTGTTGATTATTTCGGGCATGAGCCGCGCGACCAAGGGTATGAGGTCTTCAATGTATCGTGCCGGGCAGCGCAGCCGCGCGGCTCGCCCCTCCGGGGTTGGCTCCTTCTCCGGGGGTAAAGCTGGCAACACGCCTCTCACCACATTTACCGTGCCGTCTTCTTCAATCTTGAACAATCTATCGAGGACAGGAAAGGCCCGCTCGCCGCGCGTTCTTGAGACGGCCATAAAAGCGCGGTGAAGCTTTAGGTTGGCAATAGTCTCCTCGTCGGCGGCATGCTTGATTAAGGTAAAGCCAATCACATCTGCATGCTTGCCGGTTTTCTGCGTGTATAAAGTCTCCAATATTTTTCGCAATGTTAATAGGGCACCGTCCAGGCTAATGGTTACCGCCCGGTCGACTGCGAGATCTGATGGGCCAAGGATGTTATGAACATCCTCATTCTTGATGTATGTGAGTCGCTCTCGATCAACGCTCAAAGACATAAGCGCGTTTGATAATACGCGTACCCTTGGCTCCAGTTTTTCAACGGCAAGACCACTTTCTTTGAGTCCGCTAGTGAACAGGTGCATCATGGACATGCCGCGTGCCGGGTTTCTGTCGGCGGCTGGTCTGCTGCTATCGTACGTCCTGACCAGTGCGTCTGCGCCGGCGGAGACAAATTGCTCCGTCCCTTCGGGCGTAACCAATACCTTGGCGAAGTTGCATGCGCCCAGGCCGGTTACATAGAAGCGTAAGATTTCGGCGATATGCGGGTTTAGCCCGGTCACAAGCTGACGGGCGCAGTCAGCAGCCTGGTGCTGCTCTTCGAACGATAATGAGGGGTTGTATACCGCGGAAACTTCATGGAGCATGGGGCTCCATTCGGGCGGTACAGGCTGCATGTTGCGTGGAGAAGAACCGGCCGAAAGAGTATGTATGGTTATAAATTATAACATAAAACATATAATAATACAAGTTCCACGGTGATGTATTCTGTTATCCAGGCAGTTCCTATCCACCACGAAAGAGGCCTTTGATGAGGCCGATAGCCAGCAGTGCTACCGCCGGCCAGAAGGTGACGAAGAATAAGAGGCCTGGCGTGAGCGGATTAATGCCGTTGCCTGGCCAGATACCCGTCGCAGTTGTAAGAATGACGATCCACAGCGGTCCGGAACCAAGAAACAGCAGCAGCATGCCGCTGATGGTCCATGCATTTTTGAATCGCCCCATATGCCCTCCTTTGCGGAAGTGAACAATGCACCTCTCGCATGTCCAGCATGGCACTGGCGACCATAAAAAGTCTGTCGAAGATGTCTCAGTTGTTTTACGTTTGGTTGTTTAATTTGCTTTTGCCGGTGATGTAGGTTTGGATGTCTTCGGCCGAAAGGACGCCGACAAGTTTGCCCTTTTCGGTGACCGGCAGCTTGGGAATGCCGGCGGACATCATGGTGTCCAGCGCTTTGATGACGGTTTGGCTGGGGGTGAGCGTGTAACTTTTGGCTGGCACAAAATGACTGACGGGCTCGTCGAGCGCCTGCTCGGGCAGCCGGGTGACATCCAGTACGCTGGCGCGGTGCCGCCTGTCGGGCCGGACTACCACCGATGCTTTTTTGCGGCGCCGCACGTAACGCCTCAGTAAGTCGCGGACGCGCGTATCCCGGGCAACAGCCATGAAATCGCGGCGCATCAGGTCGCGCACCCTTAGCCCTTTTAGGACAAGCTGCGACATGGTGCGGAAGTAGCTGAGCCCAGCTGACTGGTACAGGAAGAATCCGATCAAGACCAGCCACAGGCCGCCGGCCAGTCCGGCAAAGATGATTTGGGCGATACCGCTGGCCACCAGTAGCAGCCCCAGGATCCGGCCGCCGGTCGCGGCGTAACGCGTGGCGCGTTCCAGGCTGCCGGTCTGGCTCCAGGCGAGCGACCGGAAGATGCGGCCGCCATCCAGCGGAAAACCGGGCAGCAGGTTAAAAACCGCCAGTGCGATATTGACTGTCGACAGGATGGCGCCGACCGCCGCCATCGGCGCAGAGTTAATAGCATTACCAATCAGCCAGACGCCGATAAACAGCACACCCAGGCCGATGCTGGTCAGCGGCCCGACGGCTGCAATGGCAAACTCCTGCCGCGGGGTTTTTGGCTCTTCGATCAGTTCGGATGCGCCGCCAAAAATAAACAGCGTAATGCGCTTAATCTGAAGTCCCTGACGCTTGGCATACAGGCTGTGGCTCAGCTCATGCGCAATGACCGACACAAAAAATAGGAGCGTGGTGATCGACCCGGTTGCCAGCGATACCGGCCACGACAGTCCCGGAAACCGCGCCGGCACCACGCCCGCCGTAAACGAAACAAAAATCAGAAAGAAGATGATTAGCCAGGAGTAATCCAGCCAGATTTCAATGCCAAAGATTTTCGCGACCCGTATACCACCGAATTGCATAGGGATACCATAGCACCGGATCTAAGGTGAGTAAGTTATATTTGCTACTTTGCCCGCATCCTGTCGGCCTGCCAGTGCAGAGCAAATTATTTTACTTCTTTTGCCTGCGAGACATTGCATACTGAAAAGGCTGTAAGCAAGGAGAGGTGTATGGCTGACGACGACAGGAATGGCAGGGGCGATGGTGTTGCAAAACACTGGCAACACTTGCACTCATCCTGTCCTTGATTGCACTGTTTTGGGCGATCAAGGCCGACAACCGCGCCGGCGACGCACTGGAGCGGGCACGCATGAGCGGCGCCATCGTTGCCCCAGCGGAAAGATAGTTTATCAGGGACTGGCCGAATTTGGGTTGCTGGTCTATAGCCGCTACAATGGTGAGTGATGAAAAATGATGAAGCGGCGCAGCTAGTTGCGCGTATCAGGAATGATTTGGCGGCGGCAATGAAGCAGCGCGACCAGGCCGCAGTGGCTGCGCTCAAGTCGCTGCTTGCGAGTTTTTCGAATGCCGAGGCTGTGCAGGCGGTGCACAAAGTTTCCGAGGATCAAGGAATTATTGCCGGCGCGGGCCACGGGGTCGGCAGCACTGAGGCTGCCAGGAAGCAGCTTAGTGTGCACGATTTGTTGACAATCATTGACACGGAGATGGATGAGCTCAAGCACACCATTGCCAGTCTCGATGCATCCAGCGAGTACCAGGCGGAGCTAAAGAAGCAGTTGGCGGTTTTGGAACGGTACCGGTAATTCCGTCCCGGACGTTGGTTTACCCCTGTTATCTTTCAGAGTCTTTGCGCCGTTTTGCTGCTGCAATTACCAATATGACGATGACGAGAGCCAGGATGGCGAGCCACCACCAGTTGTTGCGCTTGGAATCAGTGGCAGCTTGGTCTGGGGCGTCCTCTTCATTGTCGGCGCCGGCCGGTTCGCGGCCGTCCGTGTCCTGGTTGCCAGAGTCGGTTGGTGAGCCTGCCGGGTTGTCAGATGTATTGGTGACTGGCGTATCGTCTTCAGACGATTGGTTGGCATTTGTGTTGTTGGAGCTGCCGCCGCTATCGCCAGTCTGGTCATTTCCTCCTGACGAGCTGCCAGAGCTGCCGCCGCCTGGCTCCTGCCCTTCATCGCCGTCTTCCGGGCCCTGTTCAGCGGGCTTTTCTTCGCCAAAGAGGGCGAAGGTTGAGAACGCGGCGGTTGTACAGGTGACAGTGTTGGCGTCTTCGTCCACTACGCAGTCGTCGAGCGGTTGCCAGTCAGTGCCGCTGTTCCAGCGGTAAATCCAGAGTGAGCTTTCTATCAGGTCTGCTACCTCTGGATCGGTGTAGCTGAAGGTGATGGTGATTGCTTCTTCAAAGCTGTCGATGGTCTCGTTGCCCTGGTCGATGAGCGCCTTGATGTCGTACACCTTGTTGCTGGCTAGCGTCAGGTTGTTTGGCGAGCCGATGGCGTCCAGGGCCTCGCTGGTATTGATTTGCTTGATCTGGAAGTCGGCTATGTCGTTTGAGAAGCCGACAGGGATGATCAGGCCGATGGCATCCAGACTGAGCGAATCGCCAGCGAGCGGGTCAACGGTTTCGGTGGTGTAGTTGACTACATCTGCCTCTCCGGCACAGCCGCCAGTGATGAATGTCTGGTCGGAACTGCCGCCAGTGTTATCAAACTCATCGGTTGAGCGGACGGCAAAGTGGTAGATCGAGCATGGCACGAGGTCGGTCAGCGTGACGCTGTGGCTGGTAACGCGCGGGTCGGTGTCGGTTTCTGGCGTTTGGGTGCCGTAGTTGGCGGTTGGCCCGTACCTCACTTCGCTGGAAGCTGCTTTGTTGGTGGTCCAGGTAATGACCATCTTGGTTGGGTCGTCGCCAGGCGTGGCCGTGACATTGCTAATGATAGGCGCGTTCGCGCTGATTTCTACCGTTGCAACGTCAGAAGACGTTGAGAGACCGACGTTGTCGTAGGCGATAACGCGGAAGTACCAGGTGCCGTCGGCCAGTTCGTCAGTATGCGTAAATGTCGTGTCGTTGGTGGTGGCGCTTTGGACATCCAGGATGAGGAATGGATCCTCTGACCATTCAACGCGGTATGTTGGATCAGTCAGTCCTGTTCCGCTGTCAGTGCTTGGCGTCCAAGTCCAAGTT
>ADGO01001397.1_pt1 | contig 9832 bp, 11 predicted proteins | sample 268308 | NCBI WGS metagenome assembly ADGO01 (sample SAMN00007042, study PRJNA41493) | compost metagenome | isolation source: bioreactor | place: USA | collected 2008-02-06
ATGCAGCAAGTGGGGGCCTCTTATCAGTAATTCGCGGAACCATTTGATCTGCGCAATCCATATTCAATCCGTGCCATCTTTTCGTTAATTTTGCGCTTTATTGACTTATGACGAATAGTAAGCCTGCGTTGCACACATCCTTATCCCCTTCGCTCTTTCACCTGTACGATATAAACAATGCTATTGTAGTAATTGTAGATGTTTTGCGAGCCACTTCCACTATTGCCACTGCGCTGTATAATGGCGCAAAATGCGTGATACCAGTCGATAGCGTGGCAAAATGTATTGAGTTGGGAAAAAAATTAGACGCGATTACTGCAGGCGAACGTGACGGAAAAATTGCGGAAGGATTGGAGTATGGCAATTCGCCCTTTGAGTATCCGAGAGAATTTATTGCGGGAAAGACATTGGTGTTCACTACCACTAATGGCACCCGCTTATTACATATGGCGCTCGAGCGCGGCGCCGGTCATATCATTACCGGTTCTTTTCCTAACTTGTCAGCGGTTTGCGATTATCTGATTGCGCAAAATCAACCGGTAGTTATCGGTTGTGCAGCCTGGAAAGATCGCGTGAATATGGAAGATATGCTCTTCGCAGGAGCGGTGATACATAGGGTGAAAAGTCATTTTGCTATCAACTGTGATTCATCGCAGATAGCCGAGACGCTGTACATGAAAGCGAAGAAGGATCTGTTTGAATTTATGAAAGAAAAAATGCTTCGCATTATCACCGCCTGATGAATTTTGGAGTTGAAGGTGATATTCGTTATTGTCTCACACCCGACTGCGCCAACGTGCTGCCATTCTATGAAGATGGAAAGCTGGTGACCCACAACTGGTAAGCTGGCATAAAATTTAGGGGGTTAAATCAATGAATTCATTCTGGGAACAGGTTTACTGGGGGAATACTGTACGGTCTTATTTTATAGCGGCTGCCAGTATACTGGTGGTGTGGCTCATTATACGCCTGGTTAAGAAGTTTTTGTGAACCAGGTTCAAAGGATTACCAGCCGCACCAGCACCACGCTCGATGACCAGTTATCTACCCTTATAGAAAAATTCGGCATTCCCTGGCTGTTCATATTTGCGAACTATTCAATCATTCAGCAGTTAAATCTGCATCCCCGTCTCGATAAGGTGCTGAATGGCGCCATGGCCTTCGTGACCATGTATTTTGCCGTGAGGCTGATCAATTACATGATCCAGGTGTCGCTGGCCGGTTATATGCGCCGCAAGGGCGAAAGCGAAGCACGCATCCGCCATCTCAGCGGCATGTTAATTGTAGTAAAGGGATTTGTATGGGTAATTGGCCTGCTTACCCTGGCCCGGAACTTCGGGTTTGACGTAAGCACCCTGCTGGCCAGCCTCGGTGTAGGAGGTATAGCTATTGCGCTGGCCTCGCAGGCCATACTGGGCGACCTGTTCAGCTACCTGGTGATCTTCTTTGACAAGCCATTCGAAATCGGCGACTTTGTGATCCTGGGCCCCGATACACTGGGTACTGTGGAATACATTGGTATAAAAACCACCCGTATCCGCAGTCTCTCAGGCGAACAGCTTATCATTTCAAACACCAACATGACAAATGCCACCATCCGCAATTACAAACGGATGGAAAGAAGGCGTGTCGTGTTTAAGGTGGGCGTAGTGTACCAGACCGGGTATGAACTGTTGCAGAAAGTGCCTGAACTCCTGAAATCCATTATACTTGAACAGGAAAATGTCACTTTCGACAGGGCTCACCTGCAGGAATACGCTGTGTACTGCATAAACTTTGAGGTGGTATATTTTGTTAATAGTCCTGATTACAACAAGTACATGGACGTGCAACAACGGGTTTTGTTCCGTATCCATGAAGAATTTTCAAAGCTGGGAATACAGTTTGCCATTCCCGCGCAAACGGTTTTTATAGGCGATTCACAGAAGGACGCCGACGCGAAAAAACAAGGAATTGATATATCGCGAGTCTGCTCAGAATATGCCCGTTAACCGCTGAGCATCAGGCGAAGCGGACAAGCAGCGTCGCCAGTTAACCCCGGTTTTGGGGGTAACTAAAATTTTTGCTTTTTCCAAATTTGATGTATTATTGCGGTCGGAATAGGGCTGATAAGGGATAGCCGATTCTCCAAGAAGCTCATCAGTTTATCTCATTCCACTCAATATATACATTCACTCAAAAGTTTTTTTCACAAACAAAGATTGATTAACGCAGCGGTTAATCATTAACTCTCAAGTATTTTTATGTATGACATACTGCAATTGAACGACATGCTCGTTCCTGAACTGTTGGATATAGCAGAGCAGTTAAAAATCCCCAACGCTAAGAAGCTGGACAAACAGGAGCTCGTTTACAAAATCCTCGATAAGCAGGCTGTACTAGCAAGCGCTGATAAGTCAACTCCCAATGAAGAAAAGGGAAAAAGGAAACGTATTGTTAAAACAAGTACCGCCAATAGCACGGAAGAAGCCGATGTGGTAAGTGGTGGTGAAAAACCCAAGAAAGAGGTGAAAAAGAAACACCGAAGAAGAAATCGGTAGAGAAAGCATCTTCCAAAAATCAACCCGTTCTAAGAAAACTGAAGTTGAAGAAGAGACAGAACCGATCATCGAAGAAGATACACAAATGGCCGCGGCCGGCGACGAAATGATCGTAGATCCGCTGCCCGTAGAATCGGATGTAATTGCTGAAGTACCTCCTGTGCAAAACGGAGAAGCGCCGCAAAAAGCTTATCCTTCGCGCCGCGAAACAGTGTTTAACATAGAATTCGACGGCGTAATCATGGCCGAAGGTGTATTGGAAATGATGCCCGATGGCTATGGCTTCCTCCGCTCTTCGGATTATAACTACCTGTCATCGCCCGACGATATCTACGTGTCACCATCACAGATAAAACTGTTTGGCTTAAAAACCGGTGATACCGTTTACGGCGCTGTTCGCCCCCCCAAAGAAGGCGAAAAATATTTTGCCCTGCTGAAAGTAGAAACCATCAATGGCAAGCAACCCGAAGAAGTGCGCGACCGCGTGCCATTCGATTACCTGACGCCATTGTTCCCCTACGAAAAGCTGAACCTGTTTACCAACTCTAATTCCTATAGCACGCGCATTATGGACATCTTTACCCCCATAGGTAAAGGCCAGCGCGGATTGATCGTGGCGCAGCCCAAAACAGGTAAGACCATGCTGCTGAAAGAGGTGGCCAACGCCATTGCGGCTAACCACCCCGAATGTTACCTGATGGTAGTGCTGGTGGACGAGCGCCCTGAGGAAGTAACCGATATGGAGCGTAGCGTAAAGGCAGAAGTAATTGCTTCTACTTTCGACGAACCTGCTGAAAAACACGTGAAAGTATCAACCATCGCTTTGCAGAAAGCAAAACGACTGGTGGAATGCGGTCACGATGTGGTGATATTACTCGACTCAATTACACGTCTTGCACGTGCGCATAATACAGTGGCGCCCGCTTCCGGTAAAGTGTTGTCGGGTGGTGTGGAAGCCAACGCTATGCAGAAACCCAAACAATTCTTCGGCGCTGCACGTAAGATAGAGAACGGCGGAAGCCTTACCATTCTTGCCACCGCGCTGATCGACACCGGTTCAAAGATGGACGAAGTGATTTTTGAAGAATTCAAGGGTACCGGTAATATGGAATTGCAGCTTGACCGCCGCCTGGCCAACAAGCGCATATTCCCTGCCATTGACCTGGTTGCTTCATCAACCCGCCGCGACGACCTGTTGCTGGAAAAAGATGTGCTGCAACGCATGAACCTGCTGCGCGTATATCTTACAGACATGAACACCGAAGAGGCAATGACGGAACTGCTGAAGCGCATGCGCGGAACCAAAGACAACTATGAGTTCCTCGCCAGCATGAGCAGCTAAGAATTAATTGAATAAGATTTTAGCATATTCCATCATGGCGCTGCGCCTGCTCGGAGTGGCAGGCTTCCTTTGCTTCATGCTGACAATCGAAAGAAAGACAGTAGATGGGTTTTATTTAGCCTCGAGGAATGAATGGCTTATTCGATGAGAATGCCTTTAAGCCGTTCTTTTCTCCAATAACCCATCAGCTGGCGGGCTACTGCCGAGTCTCTTAATTCATACACGAAGTAGGTGTTGGTGGGAATGTTGAATTTCCAGATTGCCGCTACACGCCCTACCGAGTCCAAATCTTCTATACCCATCACGGCGAAATTGTCTTTATCGAGCCACAGCGCTTCCTCAATCGAAACTTCCGGACCGCCATAAAGAATGCGTGTTTTCTTACCCGTTTTTAAGTTCACGAGTGAAACTTCCGTTTCAGGTTCCATAGCCGTGCCCTGCCATTTGCCCCTGGCATTTTTTCGCATAGCCACATGGTAGCTGTCCATATCGATAAACATGCTGCTGTCGGGCGAATATTTCAACAGCGGACCATAGGCTTCCAGGAAATTCTTATCGGGCTTAAAATCGGTCACCAGCAGCTGGCTGTCGCTATAGCTATGCTCCATACGAAAGCGGCTCCAGTCGAAAGCAGGAACCTGCCGCTTGGCATAGTTGGAGAATGCCAGCGTGCTGAAGGTATTGATATTTTCCGTGGACAGCGAGGTATCGAATGCTTCGGTGGTGACACTATCATCGGGGTCGGTCACCACCTGGGCAGGGGGTTCCGCTTTTTTGTCTTCGCCGCTGCCGCAGGCAACAGCCAACAATGTGATGACAGCGGTAAGAATTAGCAGGTGTCGGGTTTTCATAATAAACAAGTTAGCAAATTATTGTCACACTAGCTTGTCTATACGCTGTGCCAGTTTGCGGTTCTTTTTCGGAACCACATCGCCTGCATCGTGCGTAGAAAGCCATATTTCCACAGTATTCCAAACATTGGTCCAAAGTGGGTGATGGTTCATTTTTTCTGCCTCCAGCGCCACCCGGGTCATAAAGGCAAAAGCTTCGGAAAAATCAGCAAACTCGAATTTGCGGTATAGTTTGTTGTTTTGTTCTTGCCACATAGTAAAGGTTTTTTGTGAGCGGGTACAGGGTGGGTGTTTCGGGTTTCAGTTTTGGGTTTTGTGATTAGCGCCTCGCGTGTGGCGGGGCGAGTAATGGATTGTAGGTTTTTTGTAAAATTCAGGTGACCTTTGTTTTTGATTTTTTCGTTGGTGAGTTCCATTACAAGCTGAACTACACCGATGCTTTTTACGGAGGATATCAGTTCGTGGAGGCGGTCGTCGGGAACGGTATCGCCTTTGAGCAGCCACAGGTAATCGAGATGGCGGAACTCGGGCAACAGGTATTCTCCGTCAAATTGATTATTATATAAATAATGTACCAGGCTACTGGCGGGCTCGCGGTATTCGAAAACGGAGAAATAATAACGGCGTTGCTTTTTAATAAGCTGAATTTCAAGATCGTTGTTGATGCGAAAGTCGAATTGAAGCACCTGGTTCACATGCCAGCAAAACTGGTAACTCTTCAATGGCGCTACAATACCCAGCAGACGGGTATTGTCGAAAAAATCATCGGCCAGGTCTTCGATGTCGAGCTTTAGTTTCATTTATTGACAGTCACTAAAATTCCACGTTTGTCTCCAGCTCCTCGCTTCCCCTTTTATATTTTACCACCACCTTATCGCCCTTCTTGAATTTTCCGAGTGCCTGCATATAGGCCTCCATCGAGTTAATGCTGTGTTCGCCCAGTTGCAGAATCACGTCGCCGGTCTTGATGCCTGCCTTTTGCGCGGGGCGACCTTCTGAAACGCCATCCACCTTTATACCTGCGCCGCTGAAAGTATAATCGGGCATAATACCCAACGACACGCTGAAGCGGGCAGTGGTGCTGGTTTGCTGCTCGCGGGTCTTGGTAAAGGCCAGCTTGCCCTTGCCGGCGGCTCCACTCACGATGCTTTCAATCAGGCGAATGATTTGCAACTCGCCGGTGTAATTAATCTTGTCTGCATCATCGCTGGGGCGGTGATAATCGCTGTGAGTGCCGGTAAAGAAGAACAATACGGGTATATCCTTGCGGTAAAATGATGTGTGATCGCTGGGACCTGTGCCACTGCTGTCGAAACTAATGTTGAGCTGTTTGCTCTTTTTCATGCTGCCAAACAATTCTCCCCAGGCAGGTGAGGTGCCGTAACCGCCAACAGTAAGCGGTTTGTTGCCGTCGTACAATCTTCCCACCATATCCATATTGATCATGTAGCTTACTTCTTGCAGGTTGATGGTGGGATTTTCGGTGAAATATTTTGAGCCATTCAGTCCTAATTCTTCGCCGGAAAATGCTACGAACACGTAATTGTTGTTTTTATTCTTCGATGATTTCATCAGGCGCGCCAGCTCAATCAACGCCGCTGTGCCGCTGGCATTATCATCTGCTCCGTTATGAATCAGTTTTTCACCAGTGCGCACCATGCTGTTTCCATCTTCGCCATAACCCAAATGATCGTAGTGCGCGCCAAAAACTACTGTATATGGCGCATTGTTATTGATATAGCCCACCACGTTATGACCGGTTCTTTGCCTGGCGCCGATATCAACTTTCAGGCGCATATCAAGCGTAGCCGATTCATCTGCCAGGTATTGCCTCCGTGCCTTATCAGTAAGATACACAACCGGAATGGGCAAGGTTTCAGCACGATCTTTTGCATTAAATTTTAAACCATCCTGTATAGCAGAACTGTTATACAGGATCAATGCTGTAGCGCCCTTTTCGGCAGATTGTTTTGCTTTGTTCCTGATGGCTTCTTCCAGGTCGTAATGCGGGTTGTCTTTGTTATCTTCCAATAAATCTTTCAGATCAAAAAACCAGGGTACGTCGCGTTCTTTCAGCGCCATAGATACGGCGGCTTCAAGAGTTTTGTTAGCACTATAAACAAGCGGGAAAAACTCATCATCCAGTTTCAGTTCATGACCATTGATCAGGAGCAATGTCTGCGGATTCACTTGTTTACCATCGTTTATTTCAAAGGGTTGGAACCAGGTGTCATCTTCGCCTTTAGGTTCCAGGCCGGCTTTTTGAAATTGTGCGCTGATGTATTCGCGGGCCAGTTGTTCGCCTGCAGTGCCTGCCCTGCGTCCCTCCAGTTTGTCATCGGCCAGGTAGCTGATATGAGCTTTCAGATTGGCAACAATAGCGCGGTCCGCTTTGCTTAAGCGCTGACCAACAACGGAAGAGGAGATTAATAAAGTAACTATGAAAAAACGCAGAAACTGCTTCATTGCACTACTAAGTTTTTAGGGGTAAATGCCAGAGGCAAAGGTATATATGGCAAAGCCTATACCAATAATTGTTAGAAACTTTTTAAAAGATTAGCAAATAAACAGGCGTGGTATTTCCCCATTCGCCGCTATTTTCCTTTAAAACCTCGTGATTTTTCCCTTACTTTTGCAGATTACCCTTTTCGGAACCAGGAGGGGGAAAAGAGGGGTAAAAGGGTTAGTAAAAACAGAATTAGCATGGCTTTACCGCATCTTATTAAGTACGTGTACACCAATGGAACAGACGAAGTAATCCGCCGCGGGAAAAAGATTCACGCAATTGGATATGTGGAGCTGGTTGATTATGATGAGTTGCTGGATGCAGTGGTGTTCCGGGTTAAAGACGATAGTTACAGCACTTACTACAAAGTAAATATTCAGAAATTCAAAGACCCGCGTACTTTATCGGTGCGCTGCACCTGTCCTTACAACCTCGGCGATATATGCCGCCACGAAGCCGCTTCGCTGATACAGTTGCAGGAGATGCTGGATAAAACATGCTGAAGGCCGAAGAAGTGGAATACGACCAGCGGCATACCGTGGTGAAGATGAAGTTTATTGACCTGAAAACACTTCGCCTGCTCTGCTCGCCCGAGACGTATGCCGAAGCCGAAAAATACCTGCGCACACATCGCGCCGATATTGAATATGCACAGGATGAAGTGGTGAAAGCCACCGTGGAACTTGACGGAAGACCGGTGAAAGTGGTGCTGAGAAAAAATGAAGAAAGAAATTTTGATACCAGCGCCGACTATGAAGACCGCCAGCACCCGCTGAGCCTTCCGAAAGTGATTGTGTTTTTGCAATTACTGAATTCATACGGCCCGCACTACTTCGATACCATTCGCAACTGGGATAAGGAAAAAATAAACTGCTCGAAGCCTATGGCTATTCGCTGAGTGATAACCTGGAAGGAAAATTTGAATTCACCTATAAAGAGGGTAAACCCTTTTTGCGCGTGCTTGACCCAAGCATCAAGCGCGTGATGCCGGCGCAAGGTTCAGTAAAACCCAAACCTTTGCCCCAACCCACTGCTTCGGCTCCGCAAGCTGTGGAGACAGAAACAATGGATGCTCCTGAAAAGACCGAGCGGCCAGCTCAGCGCGTGGGCATCGTGTTTAATTTCAATACGGATAGTTTCCCGGGCTTTACCGTAGATGCCGTTACCGGCGAGCCTAATGAAGAGGGTACTGCGTTTGTAGGCAAGGTGGAAAAATTGGATCTCAGCAAGTTCATCAACCTGGAACTGTACAATGAGCAGGACCGCAACCTGATACCCGCACTGCGCAAAATGCAGGATAGCGAGATAACGAAATACCTCAACCGCAACTCGCCTTTCAGCGGTATCTGGGAAAACATTATTCACAACGATGGCGACGATCTGCCCGAAGAAACAAAGGCGCTGATCGTAGAATATCTGCATCCGAAACTGAAAAAATTGTTTGCGGAAATTGCGACCAACCCGTTTGTATTTTTCCTGAACAATAAAAAGACATTTAAAACAGATAACCTGCAGGCAGCCGGTATAGCCACTGAAACCATCACGCCATATTTCAAGATTGTGGCGGGCAGAAGCTATGAAGTGGAAGCAAGAGTGCGCATCAACGGGCAGCCCCTGCCTATTACGGCAAACGAAGCCAGGAGCAGCCTGCTGTTTTTGCACAACGACGATTTATATCTCTGGGATAAAACGGAAGAAGTAAACCTGGTCACCCGTTTTGAAGAGAAAGGAAAAATTACTATTTCGAAAAGCGACTGGGCCGAACAATTGCGGAGTTTCGTAATTCCGCTTACCAAGGAATATCACGTGGAGATAGATCCGGCCCTGATCAGCGAGATCAAAGATGGCGATCCGGAAAAAAGAGTGGTGTTGCAGGAAAAAGGAGATTACCTGATTTTCCAACCGCTCTTTGCCTATAAAGGTTTTGAAACAAAGGCCGGCGGCAAGGATGAACTGGTAATACCTGATGGCGAAAAAGTGCTGGTGGTTCGCCGCGATAAGGCAAAAGAACTGGCCTTCATCAAAAAGCTGGAGGCTTTGCACAGCAATTTTATTCGTCCCGACAATGGACAGCAACTGGCATTGAAGGAAATGATGTGCTCAGAAATAACTGGTTCTTCCTCTTCGTGGATGCCATGAAGGAGATGAAGGTGCCGGTATATGGATTTGATGCGTTGAAAAATTTCCGATTCAATACCTCCAAACCGCAAACCAAGATTCATATCAGCAGCAATACCGATTGGTTTGATGCGCGCGTTGACATTTTGTTTGGTGATCAGAAAGTGACCATTGCTGACGTGAAAAAGCACTGGCCAACCGGCAGCAGTTTGTGCAACTGAGCGATGGCACGCTGGGCATTTTACCCGAAGAATGGATCAAAAAATATTCACTGCTGTTTCGTGTAGGCGAGGGCAAGCAAAACCAGCTTCGCCTGTCGAAATACCACATGAGCGTGATCGACGAGCTGTACGATAACCGCAATGAAGAAGAGCTGGTGTTGAGACTCGAGGAGAAATATGAGCAACTAAAGAGTTTACAAAAAATAAAGAGATACCTGTACCCAAACACCTCGAACACGTGCTGCGCCCTTACC
>ADGO01000384.1_pt1 | contig 9701 bp, 7 predicted proteins | sample 268308 | NCBI WGS metagenome assembly ADGO01 (sample SAMN00007042, study PRJNA41493) | compost metagenome | isolation source: bioreactor | place: USA | collected 2008-02-06
ATACTCACGAAATGTATCCCAACCTTTACTACGCTTTCAAGGTATTTATTTGGAGTTGAATGGAATTGGCTGCGGATTATTAATTCGTTCGGATTTTTCGTGGCCCTGTCGTTCCTGGCGGCGGCGTGGATACTTACTATTGAGCTGAGGCGGAAACAACGCGCAGGTCTGTTGCACGCAGAAGAAGTAAAGATTGTGGTGGGCAAGCCGGCTTCACTGGAAGAATTATTCCTCAATTTCCTGCTTGGATTTATACTGGGTTTCAAAATAGTCGGATTGATTTCCTCGGGTGTCACTGAGGGTCTCGATCCGCAGGAGTATATCGTATCGTTGAGAGGTAACTGGCCGGCGGGTATTATACTGGGCGGCCTGATGGCTTTCTGGAAGTGGCGTGAAAAGAACCGACAGAAACTGGCAAAACCAGAAGAACGCACTATTCGCATATGGCCGCACGACAGGGTAGGAGATATGGTGATTCTAGCCGCGCTGTTCGGATTTCTCGGTGCGAAGATTTTTCACAACCTCGAGAACTGGGATGAATTTACCGCCAATCCTGTCGAAGCACTGCTTTCATTCAGCGGTCTCACATTTTACGGTGGCCTCATTTGCGCCACACTCGCCATTTGGTATTATGCGAAAAAAGAAAGATCGGTTTCCGCTATCTATGCGATGCGGCTGCACCGGGATTGATGCTCGCTTACGCAGTGGGCCGTATCGGTTGCCAGGTGGCCGGCGATGGCGACTGGGGTATCCTGAACAGCGCCTATGTTACCACGCCCGATTCAAAGGTGAAACTGGCAGATTCAACATCCTTCAACACAACTTTGCAAGCCAATGCCACTTTCTATCTTTCTTCATTTAATGTTGAAAGTCTCGACGAAATTCCGCATAAACCTGTAAAAGCTCCTTCCTGGTTGCCAAAATGGTTGTTTGCGTATCACTATCCGCACAACGTAGTAAAAGAAGGAGTGATGATTCAAGGATGTACCGACGGGCAGTATTGCCGGCAACTTCCCATTCCTGTTTTTCCCACTCCTTTTTACGAAACGGTCATCAGCTTCCTCCTTTTTGCTTTGCTATGGGTGCTGCGCAAAAAATGAAAGTGGCGGGAACACTCTTCGCGGTTTACCTGGTGGTGAACGGCATTGAGCGATTCTTTATTGAGAAAATCCGGGTAAATACCACTTACAGCGGCTTACCATTTCAGCCCACGCAGGCTGAGTTAATTTCCCTGGGATTAATCATCGGCGGCATCATATTATATGTGACGCTGAAGCGCCGCGCGACGGGTACTGAACTCTAATAACCCATTTCAACCCGGATCCCACCTTCCCCGATTCTTACCGCCAATCACAGGTTTGCCGAAAAATGTAACCCCATCCGGCGGGCACTCGTCATATCCTCATCAGGAGTTTTTCCGGATATCAGCCATATCAGCCGTCCGGCACAAAACCATGTACCTTGCAAAACATAGTACCTACCTTTGAAATGTAACTAATAAAACAAAGTTCTAAAGCCAACTGAAAAATGAAAATGTTAATCAAAATGCTGACTGCATTGGTAATGAGCGCTTCATTACTAACCAGTTATGCGCAAAACGCGACGGGCAGACTGTCCGGAAAAGTGGCCGACGCCAGCCGGGCCACGGTCAATTCTGCCAGCGTCACTTTGTTACGCGCCACAGACTCCACCATTGTAAAATTGTCGGTGGCCAACAAAGAGGGCCGGTATGAATTCGAAAGCATTCCCGCCGGCCAATACCTCTTACTGGTTACCGCGGTAGGTCATGCAAAACAATATTCCAAAATCTTTGAACTGAAAGAGGGGGCCAACCTGGAGCTGGAGCCCATCATCCTTTCCCCGGCCACCAAAGAGCTGGGTGCGGTGACCGTTTCTGCCTCGCGCGCGCCGGTTGAACAAAAGATCGACAGGCTGGTGGTAAACGTTGAAGCATCCATTACCAACACAGGGACCACAGCACTGGATGTGCTGGAAAAATCGCCGGGCATAGTGGTTGATAAAGACGGCAACATTAGCCTGAAAGGTAAATCTGGTGTGGTAGTGATGATGGATGGCCGTCCCACGTACCTGGGCGCCACCGATCTTGCCAACCTGCTGCGTAGCATGCCCGCTTCTCAGCTCGACCAGATTGAAATAATGACCAACCCGCCCGCCAAATTTGATGCATCGGGCAACTCAGGCGTCATCAACATTAAAACAAAAAGAAACAAACAATTCGGATACAATGGCAACCTGAATCTTGGTTATGGTATCGGCCGCTATGCGAAATTCAACGAATCATTCAATTTCAATTACCGTAACCAGAAGATCAACTTTTTCTCAGGTATCAACTACAACAGGAATAAAGGTTTCAATAACCTCGATATACAAAGACGCTTCCGCGATCAGTCAACCAAAGAAATCACTTCCAACTTTATCCAGGAAGCACGCATGTGGTTCAGACCTGAATCATACAGCGGCCGTGCAGGAGTGGATTATTTTGTGAGCAAGAAAACAACGCTTGGCATGGTGGTGAATGGATTCATTAACCCGATTAAAAGAGAGAACAGCAACTTCACCGAAATGTCAGATCCCTTCGGCAACCACACTGGACTGACACGCGCATCGATCCTGAATGACCAGACATGGAGGAGTTTCAGCACCAACTTCAACCTTCGTCAATTACTCGATACTTCCGGCTCTGAACTTACCGCAGATCTCGATTATGTGGTGTACGACTCCCGCAATGACCAGGAGATGATCAACTCATACTTCGATCCACATGATGTACCCACCGCAAAGCCGGATACATTGCTGGGCAACCTGCCACAGAATATCAAGATATACAGTGCGAGGGTGGACTATTTACTTCCGTTGAAAAAAGGAAGACGCTTTGAAGCAGGTTTGAAGAGCAGCTATGTTAAAACTGACAACAACGCTATATATGATAGTCTCACTAACGGCGTGATCGTTCACGACCTGGGCCGCACCAACCATTTTGTGTACGAAGAAAATATCAATGCGGCGTATGTGAATTTCAGCACACCTCTCACTAAGAAATGGAGCGCGCAGGTAGGCCTTCGCCTGGAAAACACGAACGCTACCGGCGACCAGTTAACAACCGGGGAAAAATTCACCCGTCATTATACCCAGCTGTTCCCGACCGCATATATTCAATACGTGGCTGATAAGAAGAACAGCTTTGTAATAAATTATGGCCGCCGCATTCGCCGCCCCGATTACGAAAGCCTGAATCCTTTTATCAATTTCATTGACAGGTACACGTTCCAGCAAGGCAATCCGAACCTGAGACCGCAGTTCAGTCACAATATTGAACTCAGTCACAGTTTCAAGAGCTTTCTCACCACTACACTCAATTATTTCACCACAAAAAGATATCATTCAACAGGTGTTGGAGCAGATCACAGAAGATACGCTCACGTATGTGCGCCGTGACAATATTGCGAAACAGCGCCAGTTTGGAATATCGGTTAATTCGAATATACCCGTCACCAAATGGTGGAGAAGTAATATTTACCTGAAGTTTTCAATAACCTGTTCGAAGGCATCGTCAATAATGTGCCTGTGGAGGTAGAGTTCACCACATTTACCTTAAATGGATCGCAGACCTTCACTTTTGCGAAGACCTGGAGCGCTGAAATCAACGGATTCTTCAGAAGCGCGGCTATAGAAGGTGTTATTAAGACAAAACCCATGGGCATGGTGGCCATAGGTGTGGGCAAACAAGTGATGAAAGGAAAAGGTACTATCAGGTTAAGTCTCCGCGACCTATTCTACACACAACGCTTCCAGGCTGATAGCCGCTATGGCGATGTGGATGCTTCTTTCCAGGAGTCGCGCGACAGCCGGGTGTTCAACATCAACTTCAATTACCGCTTCAGCAAGGGTAAGATGAACGGCCAGCAAAGAAAAAGAAACAGCGGTCCCGACGAAACCAATCGCGTTGGTGTAGGAGGATAACCGTTCATCATATAATTCCTGGCAACTGTAACATAGAAATAGCCTGCCGCGTCACAGTGGCAAATGAAAACAAAAATGATAATGAAACGTATTTTGGCATTGCTAACCGGATTAACTTTTGTTCTTGGGACTTTCGCACAAACGAAAAACCGTGTATCAGGAACTATTCTTTCGCCCGATAATAAGCCTTTCGCATCAGCTACCATAGAACTACTGCTGGCTGCTGATTCAGCGAGGGTAAAAGTAGCAGTAAGCGACCAGCAGGGAAAGTTTGAGTTCGAAAACATAGCCGAGTCGGATTATTTTCTGCAGGTCACCGCAGTAGGCCATGAAAATTTATTCAAAAATTTTCACTGTTGATGCAGGCACCACTTCGCTTGAACTGGAGCCGGTTGTTCTGATTGAGCGCACCGAAGCCTTGAAATCGGTGACAGTATCAGCCACCAGGCCGCTGATCGAACAAAAGATAGACCGCATGGTGGTGAACGTAGATGCATTTGTGAGCAACGCAGGTGCCAATGCACTGGAAGTATTGGAAAAAACGCCGGGCGTACAGGTTGACAAAGACGGCAACATCAGTCTGAAAGGAAAACAGGGCGTGGTGGTGATGCTCGACGGAAGACCAGCATACCTGAGCGGCGCCGAGCTGGCCAACCTGTTGAAAGGTATGCAGGCTTCGCAACTGGAGCAGATTGAAGTGATGACTAACCCACCTGCCAAATATGATGCAGCCGGCAATAGCGGTATCATTAACATCAAGACAAAAAAGAATAAGCTGAAAGGTTTCAACGGCAGCCTCACCGCCGGTGTTGGCCAGGGCGTTTACCCAAAACCACGAAAGCCTGAGCCTGAACTATCGCAACGGCAAGGTAAACCTCTACAGCAACTACAGCTTCAATTACAATGAAGGTTTCCAGCAACTCGATATATATCGTCGTTATAAAAACGATGATGGATCAACCAACGCCATTTTCGAGCAGAGCTCTTTAATGAAAAGAAAATTCATAGGTAATAACCTGAAACTGGGCGTAGATTATTTTATCAATAAGAAAACTACTGTTGGTGCCGTGCTGGGAGGGTTTTACAATCCTGAAAGAACCGATGGTACCAATAATATGTTTTTGAAAAATCCCCATGGACAGGTTGATTCGCTGGTGTATGCCACTTCAGACATAAAAGAAAAATGGAAAAATCTGAACGCCAACCTATACGTGCGTCATGTTTTCGACAGCACCGGCCGTGAACTCAGCGCCGACCTCGACTTTATCACTTACAACGCATCGAGCACACAGTTCTTCAACAACACCATTCTGACCCCGGAAATGGTAAAGAAAAACGAAGAGTTGTTGAAAGGTGATCTGCCGGTAAATATTGACATCTATTCTGCGAAAGCTGATTATATCCATCCTCTTGGCAAAAACGGGAAACTGGAAATGGGCTTTAAATCGAGCTATGTGGTTACTGATAACAAAGCCCAATACTTCAATGGCGAGCCGGGTAACTGGATGGCTGATTATGGCAAGACGTTCTTTTTCGACTACAAGGAAAATATCAATGCCGCCTACATCAGCATGAACAAGCAGTTGAACGAGAAATGGGGCTGCAGGCTGGTCTGCGATTTGAAAATCTAACATGAAAGGTTTGACGCACGGTAATCCTACCGTCCTGATTCCGCCTTCGATCGTTCGTACAATAGCTGGTTCCCCACCGTGTTTGTTACTTACAAAGCGCACAAGGATCATACGCTGAGCGCCAACTTTGGCCGCCGTATAGACAGGCCGGCGTACCAAGACCTGAATCCTTTCCTCTTTTTCCTGGACAAATACACCTATGGCGCGGGCAATCCTTACATGAGGCCGCAGTAACACCAACAATTTTGAACTCTCTACACCTGTTCAAGGGAATTCTGACAACAACCCTGAACTATAGCGTTACTATCGATTTGTTTTCAGAAACCTTCGACCAGGAAGAAACTGCCCAACGGTGAAAACGGTTATGCCACCATCCAGCGAAATGGAAATATCGGAAGGATGGAGAGCGGTGGCATAACAGTAAACGCGCAGATAAGGTTTGCCAGCTGGCTTACCTCGATAGTGTATACCAACTACAATTACTCGACCTATAAAGGCATGTTGTATGGCGATTACCTGGACGTAAGCGGCGGCACCCTGCTGTTGAGTGTAAACAACCAGTTGAAATTTGACAAGGGATGGAGCGCCGAGCTCAGCGGATGGTACAGAACGAAAGGTGTGGAAAGCCAGTTTGTGATTCAGCCTTTCGGTGCCATGAGCGCAGGCGTGAGCAAGCAGGTTTTGAAAGGAAAGGGTACACTTAAACTGAACATCAGGGATATATTCTACAGCCAGGTGGTGGATGGCGATATCTATTTCAAAGCTACCGAGGCAAGGTTCAAAAACTCCCGCGACACAAGGGTAACCAATCTCAGCTTCACCTGGCGCTTCGGCAAACCGTTGAAGAATGCCTCAGAGCCGAGGAGACGCAATTCGCCGGATGAACTGAACAGGGTGAAGACTAACGGCTAAAGCCATTTGGTTTCGGGTTCCGGGCGCTTTGCGCAGTACCAGGTTTCGGGTTGGGTGTTTCGGGTGGCTGCCGCACTTTGTATTGGCTGTCCGAACTTGAACAACCGAAACGCGGAACAATAAACTGCGCGTAGCAGTCCCAACCCGAAACTCCAAACCCCACACCCGGAACCCAAAACTCATTTTTAACACCTCAAAAATGGGGATATCGAAAATCTGGCACGCATTTTTGATATAGTAGGGTAGAGGACGAGAATTGAGAGGGGATAGCCGAAAAGAAAGGAAAAGGTTCTTTTAAAAAATTTTAACAGGGTTCGACTTAACTTTTTTCCGTTTCAGGAGTCATATATATAACATGAAAAACGAAGACACGATGAAAAAGGTATTACTCATAGCAATGGTTTTAATGTACCTGGTAGGATGTGGGATTTCTTACATGTAAAGAGAGATCTTTCTCACAATATAGCAGTCATATAGTTTTTCTCATAAGCAGTTAGTTTTGGTTAGCGAGGCCCATTTCTATGGGCCTTTATTTTTTATAGATTTGCCGAAACTCTTGTCATGCCATCGTTTGATATCGTAAGCAAAGTAGACGGTCAGTCTTTGGACAACGCCGTAAACGTAACGACCAAGGAAATCACCAATCGCTTCGACTTCAAGAATTCTCACGTGGTGATCGAACTCAACAAAAAAGAATACAAGATCAATATAGAGGCCGATGATGATATGAAATTGCGGCAGATCATCGACGTGCTGATCAGTCGCGCCAATAAACAAGGCATTTCTCCCGAAGCCTTCGACCTCTCCAAAGACGCTCACCAGAGCGGCAAGTATGTCAAGAAAGAAATCCAGGTTCGGAACGGCCTGAAACAGGAAGACGCCAAAAAGGTGGTGAAGCTGGTAAAAGACACCGGCCTCAAGGTACAAGCCGCCATTATGGACGATATGGTCCGCGTAACCGGCAAAAAAATCGACGACCTCCAGGAAGTTATCAAGACCTGCAAAAACGCTGGCCTTGGAATTCCACTACAATTCGAAAACATGAGAAGCTGAAGGCTTCCGATGACTGGTTTGGGGGTTGCCTGTGCATAACCTGGTGCACAACTGGTGCATATCAATCCTCTCCAAAATTTGGAAACGGGCTATCGGTGGGTGTATCTTCAATGCAGAAATCGATGATACCCGTAAAAAGGTAGAAACGGTTTATGAAAAGCATTGGGTTAGTAAGTATATTGCTTCGGCAGTATAGTTAAAAACATCCGGTGCTTTTCTCTTTTTCCACGGTTTTTCCACATTAGCACACTCACCCTGGCGTATTAACATTTTCCCGGCGCAACTTTCTGAACTTGCTTGACGTCTAATATTTAGTTATTTGATTTTAAATTCACTAAAAACAACATCTGAATTTATAAACCGGTTAGATAAATCGAAATTTAATTTGGATGGAAGCATGCCGAAAGTTAATTTTGCGGCTTTGCAAATAAATCCTGAAATTTAACTTACCTGTTTGAACATTAAAAACAGGAAACAGTTCAAAATCAAAGAGTTATGAAAAAGGGGATCCATCCCGAGAATTACCGGTTAGTTGTTTTTAGAGATATGAGTAACGGAACCAGTTTCCTCAGCAGGTCTACAGCACCTACTAAGGAGACCATTAAATGGGAAGATGGTAACGAATATCCCTTGATCAAGCTGGAGATTTCGAATACCTCTCATCCCTTCTTTACCGGCCAGAAAGTGTTGGTTGACACGGCTGGTAGGATCGATAAATTCAAGAAACGTTACGAAAAAAGAAATAAAAGCTTAATTTCAATTCGAACATTTTGTTTTCATGGCTATACTTTCCCCTCCTGTTCTCAGGAAGGGGATTTTTTTAAAATGGCATCGATTATTAATGGCTAAACATAACCCAATATGAAGCCGGTTTACCTGACTGACAAGGAAGTCCGACATCACCTGTATCCTTTTGCACAGGTGCGTTCGGTTGCCGATATCCGTATCGGTATTCTCACTATACGCGAAAAATGGGAAGCCTTGCTGCAGCAGGAAGTAAAGCTGGTGCGCCACAATGAAGAGCAGCCCGCCCACGATACCATTCTATTCTCCGCCAATATTGTCCCCTCCAGGCAGTTTATTGAGTCGCTCGGTGAAGAAATTTCCTCCAATGCCGACCCCGATTATGATAGTGTTAAAATTCTACAATATCCCTGGCATATTTTCCAATGGAATGCCTGGGCACTCGAAGAAGATTTCAAGATAATTACCCGCGACCGCATTTCTGTACCCATACCCGAAACCGTAAGCGTGATCGGCGCAGCCAATATTTTCATTGAAGAAGGAGCCAGGCTGCAGCATTGCATGCTCAACGCCAGCGAAGGCCCCATCTACATCGGGAAGAATGCGCAGATCATGGAGGGCAGTTATATTCGCGGACCGTTTGCACTATGCGAAGGAGCCGTGGTGAAAATGGGAGCCCGCATTTATGGCGCTACCACCATCGGACCCTACAGCGTAGTGGGCGGTGAAATAAAAAACTCGGTAATCTTCGGCTACAGTAATAAAGCGCACGACGGCTACCTGGGCGATTCTGTGATCGGGGAGTGGTGCAACCTGGGCGCCGGCACTTCCAACAGCAACATGAAAAACAACGCCAGCGAAGTGCGCGTGTGGCATAAACCGCAGGAAGATTATGTGCGCGCCGGACTCAAATGCGGATTGCTGATGGGTGATTATTCGCGCTGCGCCATTAATACTTCATTCAATACGGGCACTGTGGTGGGTGTTTGTGCGAATATAGTTGGCACCGGCATGCCGCCAAAACATGTTCCCAATTTCAGGTGGGGCACCGAATCGCCCGCGCGCTACGATTTTGCCAAGGCAATCGCGGATATTTCCAATTGGAAAAAATTAAAAAATCAGGACATCACCGAAGACGAAATAAGTCAATTGCGCTATATATTTGACCACTCTTAAAAACTGGTAAAACACGCTTCATGAGAAAACAAATTGCAGCTGCCAAACTGGAAGATGAATTGCACCTATCAGCAGGGAAAAAATTACTCAACGATATACTGAATGCCAACATCAACCTTGCTGAGCATCAGCAGGTGATCTTTGCAGTACCATTTCCTTACCTCATTATGGCCAAAAGCGAAGTGGCCGATGCCAAAAACTATT
>ADGO01002871.1_pt1 | contig 9694 bp, 11 predicted proteins | sample 268308 | NCBI WGS metagenome assembly ADGO01 (sample SAMN00007042, study PRJNA41493) | compost metagenome | isolation source: bioreactor | place: USA | collected 2008-02-06
GATACTCATGACTACTTCTTTAGTTCTTATTTAGCAGCTGTAGTTACTATCTGTCCTTCGTATAAACCCTGGTATCCCTGTGTGATCAGTTGGTCACCGGCGGCCAGACCTGATTTTATTTCAATCTGCTCGCCATACACTTGTCCCACTTCCACCTGCTTTTTCACTGCCACATTTCTGCCCCTTTCCTGTCCGAGTACGTACACATATTTTCCATTCTGGTCTGTCTGCACAGTACGCATCGGCACCACAATGGTATTGTTGGTCTGGTAATCGAGCAGTTTTACAATTGCTACCAGGTTGGGCTTAATATTTGGCGCAACCGGAATTTTTTGCCTCTGCTTCAAACACACGCGAAGTGGGATTGATGGTCTGGCTGATGTAAGAAATTGTTGAATTGAAAGTCTTACCCACATCGGGCACTTCCACTACCACAGGCGTACCGCGGTTAATATGGGGCAGGTAATTTTCGGGGACGCCTACCCGCACTTTCAGGTCGCTGGGGTTTACGATCTTAATACCAGCTACTGTAGCGGTGGCCGAGCTGAAAGCCTCACCCACCCTGATATTTACCTGGTCTACTACTCCTGATACTTCTGCGGTGACATTGGTATAACTAATCTGTTCATTCAGCAGGTCAATCTGTTTCTGCTGGTTGTCAACAGCATTTTTGGCGGCAATCAATTCCACCTCTGTTCCAATCTTCTGATCCCAAAGATTTTTTCTTCGCTGATAGATATCCTTCAAATAATCCAGTTGAATTTTTGCCTGTTCCAGTTGCTGTTCCAGGGTACCTGCATCGAGCTTCATGAGCAGCTGGCCTTTTTCACCGCCTGTCCTTCCTTCACATAAATGGCTCTCACCTGGCCGCCCATGCCCCGGGGAGTTACCCAGTACTCATTATCTGTAATAACCCTTCCCTGCAGGTCTATATAATGTTTGAAACTTTGCGGTTGCAATGTTTCTACTGTCACCAGCTTTTCGCGAACGCGGGCAGTAGAGTCAACAGCGCTGATTTCCTCTTCCAGCTTTGCAATCTTCTTAGAGAGTTCTTCCTGCTCTGCCTTCAGTTTGGCCAGCTCTGCTTTCTTGTCGGCAGCCGGTCCCTTTTTCTCTACTGTAGCATTACCGCACGATGCTACGAGGAAAAGGACTACGAGGGCAGTGCTTATACTATAAAAGGTTCTCATACAAATATGCTTTTGCTATTAGTTTTTTATATCATTAAAGTTTTCCGATGGCTTTCAGGTAATCAATGCGTGCAATCACCGCATCGTACAGCGCGCTGTAATAATTATTCTGCGCTGTTCTCAGGTCGGTTTCCGCATTGGTGATCTCAAGTGTTGAACCAAGACCATTGTCGTATTTCAGCTTTGCCTGGTTATACACCTGCGCAGCTAAATCCATATTTCTTTTCTGCGCATCCAGCGTTACCAGCGCGTCGCGTATGTTGGTGCTGGCTTTGTCCACCTCCTGCTCAATCTGGTTTTTCAAATCCTCTACCTGGTTCTCCGTTTGCTGCAGCGCCAGTTTGGCTGCTTTTATGCGACTGTCTTTCGCAAAACCATCAAAGATGGGGATGTTGATATTGAGTCCAACATAGGTGATGGTAAACCAGTCGCGGCCTTTTTTGAAAAAGTCGAAACTGTTACGTTGCGCGTTCCGGCTATAGTTGCCGGTAAGACTCACCGTAGGAATATAGGTAAACCGGTGGCGCTTGATATCGTACTTGTTCAGTTTGATCTGGGTCTGCAGCAACTGAAACTCCTTACGGTCTTCGAAACGAACGCTGTCCGTAAGTATTTCCTCCTTAATCGCTTCATCACTCAAAGTATCTTTCAGCACCAGCTCAGCTTTTACCGGCATACCCATCAGGTATTTTAACCCTATGTAACCTGTCTTGATAGTGTTCTCCAGCTTGATCTTTTCAGTACGCAGGTTAGCCAGGTTCACGGTTGCCCTGTCAACGTCCAGCTTTTCAACAAAGCCGTTTTCATACAAGGCGCGGGTATCGTTCAGGCAATTTCTCCGCACGGGCAATATTGGCATCGATGGTTGAAATCTGTTTTTCACCCACCACCAGCTGGTAATAAATCTTCAGCACATTGGCCTTTATCTGTTCTTCGGTCAGCTGTGCCTGGGTGGTATAAAAATCGATAGATGCACGACGTGCCTGCAATCCCACAAACACCTGTCCGTCGAACAAAAGCTGGTCAATAGTGAGCCCATAAGTGCCGTTGTACTCAGTACCAAACTGCACCGGAATGAAGGTACCCGGTGTACCGCCAAAAATTCGGCGGGTATAAGGCTTGTCGGCAGGTCAACATACTTGGTCACGTTCAGCGAACCGTTTACCTGCGGAAAAGCAGCCGCTGTGATTTCGCGGTTGCCCTGTTGACGAATCTGAATTTGCAATAATGCGTTGCGCACCTGTGTGCTGTTTTTCATGGCATACTCTACCGCCTCGGCAGCCGTCATTTCGTGCCGCTGCTGGGCGGGCGGGGTTTGCTGTGCGCTGATTTGCTGCACAAGCAATATTGCGAAAGCTACGATCAGGGTCTTCTTACTTAGCCTTGCCTGATGTGTTCTCATACTGCTGTATATTTTTAAATCTTTTTCTGTTGATGTTTCAAAATCAGTTTATATCCCTTCAAAGAAGCCACGCCAAAGACAAAATGCTCAATTGTTTCTCTCGACACATCCGCCAGTTGGTATTTCGATGGCGGATACAGGTCCATGTTAAAGGGTATCATCATCGACTCGAGCCGGAATTTTGCCAATACGTCTATATTGATCTCCGGGCGGTATAACCCTTCCCTCACGCCCCATTCCAGGTTGCGCCGAATGATCTGCAACAGGAATTTGTTTTGTATTCCATGAAACGCTGGTAGGCGCGCACATGAAATTTTTCCAGGTCGTAGATGATGACAGGATTCATATTGCGAAACTGCTCCACAATCCTGTCTACCGTAATAAAGATCTCCTCGATGGCATCATTGGCCTTGCGACTGTCTTCCAGGCACTCCACCTGCATATTGTTCACTTCGTCGTTCACCACTTCATCTACCAGCTCATTCTTATCGGCGAAATACTGGTATATGGTTTTCTTCGACATGGCCAGGCTGGTCGCGATATCGTCCATCGATACTGAACGAACGCCGTACCGCAGAAACAATTCTCTTGCTTTATCGCGTATGCGCACTTTTACATTAGCTTCCATAAAAACGCGGGCAAAACTAGGGAAACTTTTAGCGTTACAAAAGTTTCCACTTAGTTTTTTACAGATATTTGATGGATAGCCGATATGGCATTACAAACTGCCGTATTCGTTGGACAGACTGCATACAGCACACGATGAAAGCGGTAACCATGCGCATATGCGAAATGCGAACGTTAGTTAGTCATAGAGAATCATTTTTTGAGTTTCCTGCCGGGGAATCAGGAAGTAAACAAATTACAGACCAAAAAACCTGCATGCCGCCGGCTGCTTATTTTTGCCGTTTGCCGGTCTGAAAAGTTTTCTTTGATATAATAACCAGACAACTATGAAGCATTTTCTCCGAAAAATATTCCGGAATTTTTTGCAGGGTCTGATCATCCTGGCGCCCATTGCCATTACGATCTACGCCGTAACAGTGTTGTTCAATTTTATCGACAGCATTCTGCCCGATATGATTGCCAATATCTTTCCGCAGTTGCTGCAGACCGATAAAGACGGGAAAGTTCACACCATACCCGGGGTAGGCTTTGTAGTGGTGGTGCTGATCGTGATCGGCGTGGGTTATATTTCTTCCTCGTGGATGGTGAGCCGTTTAGTAGAGTTATTTGACAAAATTTTGGAAAGAACCCCGGGCATCAAACTGGTTTACACCACGGTAAAAGACTTCTTTGAAGCCTTTGCCGGCGAAAAGCGCAAATTCGACAAACCGGTGCTGGTGGCTATTGAAAGTCCTGATATATGGCAGATTGCCTTTATCACGCAGGAAGAAGCCAACGATTTTGGCCTGCATGAATATGTGACGGTGTATATTCCTCACTCTTATGCCTTCAGCGGACGTTTGTATTTCGTAAAAAGCGAGCGTGTCAGAATTCTACCCGATTTGAGTTCTGCCGACGTCATGAAGTTTGCCATTTCGGGCGGCGTCACAAAAATTGAAGAGCATGAGGTAAGGAAAGCAGAATAAGCCGTATTTTCGTGTAATCTGTACCGTTGCTATGAAAACAATCTTGCTTGTTCCGCTTTTGCTCGCTCTTTCGTGGCGCCAGCCGCGCTGGGGATTTTACGGCCACCGGCTGATCAATTATCACGCAGTGTTCCTGCTGCCCCCGGAGATGCTGGTGTTGTACAAAGCGCATATCAACTTCTTAACCGAACATGCCGTTGACCCCGACAAACGCCGCTATGCCGTTGCCGCCGAAGGCCCGCGCCACTATATCGATATCGATCATTACGGGAGATACCCTTACGATTCATTGCCACGCACCTGGAATGCTGCCGTTGCGAAATATTCTGAGGACAGTGTAACAAAATACGGCATCGTGCCCTGGTGGATCCAAACCATGCTGCACCGCCTCACCAAAGCATTTTCAGAAAAAGACCAGTCGCGCATTCTGAAGCTCTCCGCCGAATTAGGTCATTACATTGCAGATGCGCACGTGCCCCTCCACGCCTGCAGCAATCACAATGGTCAATACACCAACCAGCGCGGCATTCATGGCTTTTGGGAATCGCGCGTACCCGAGTTATTGGCGGAAAAGCAGTGGGATTTTTTCATTGGTAAAGCGGTGTATATCGACAAGCCGCTCCCATTTACCTGGCAGCGCGTACTCGAAAGTGCTGCTGCAGCCGACAGTGTGCTGCACCTCGAACGCGAGCTCAGCAAAAAATTTCCACCCGATAAAAAATATGCTTTCGAAGAACGCAATGGCACACTCGTAAAACAATACTCCTTCGCGTACACACTCGAATACGATAAAATGCTCAACAACATGGCCGAGCGCCGCATGCGCGCTTCCATATTTGCAGCGGCATCCTTCTGGTACACGGCCTGGGTGAATGCAGGACAACCCGATCTGAAAGAACTCACCAACCAAGAATTCAGCGAGAAGGATATGAAGGAATTTGAAAAACTGAACAAAGACTGGTTAAATAGCAACGGTAAGGCTCCTGGAAAAGACTGCGACTAGGCCGGCGGATTTAACGCGGATTATCCGCAAATTCACGCTACTTTTGCACTCCATTTAATAACCGATGATTCACAATTTCAACGCGGGGCCCAGCATTTTACCGAAAGAAGTATTCCAGCAAGCCAGCCAGGCAATAGTAAACTTCAACAATACCGGTTTATCCATTCTTGAGTTGGGTCACCGCACCGAGACCTTCCAGGCCGTTATGGATGAGGCCATTGCATTGACCAAAGAACTGATGCAACTGGACGACGAGCACTCCGTGTTATTCCTGCATGGCGGTGCCAGCACTCAATTTTTCCAGGTGCCCATGAACCTGCTCAGCGAACAGGATGTGGCCGCCTATACCGATACCGGCGTGTGGGCCACCAAGGCCATTAAAGAAGCAAAGATTTTCGGCCACGTAGAAGTGGTATGCAGTTCAAAGGATAAGAATTATACCTACCTGCCTAAACAATTTTCGGTTCCTAAGACCGCTAAATTTCTTCATCTTACCACCAACAATACCATTTACGGCACGCAGTGGCATGACCTCAATATTTTCTACGAAACGGGTGTGCCACTGGTGGCAGACATGAGCAGCGACATACTGAGCCGCACCATCGACTTCAACAAATTTGACCTGATATATGCGGGCGCACAAAAGAATGTGGGCGCCGCCGGCGTGAACCTGGTGGTCGTGAACAAGAGAATTCTGGGTAAAGTAAACCGACAGATACCTACCATGATGGACTACCGGGTACATATCGAAAATGGCTCCATGCTGAATACGCCCCCGGTGTTTGCAGTATATGTGTGTATGCTCACCCTTCGCTGGCTGAAGGCCCAGGGCGGTGTAGGCGCTATTGAAAAAGTGAATGAACAAAAAGCCAGGCTGCTGTACGATACCATCGACAGCCTGCCGATTTTCCGCGCCACCGTAGCGCCCGAAGACCGCAGTCGGATGAATGCCTGCTTTGTGATGGAAGATCCGCAACTGGAAAAAGAATTCCTGGCGGTGTGCAAAGAAAATGGCATGGTGGGCGTGAAGGGACACCGCTCGGTAGGCGGTTTCCGCGTATCGATGTACAATGCCCTGTCGCTGGCAAGCGTGCAGGCGCTGACCGAACTGATGAAAGATTTTGCTAAACGAAAAGGATAACCGAAACTATTATGGCGAAAATTTCCCCTTTCAAAGCACTGCGTCCAAAACCCGAGCTGGCCAAACAAGTGGCCTCACGCCCTTATGATGTATTGAACTCCGAAGAGGCAAGGGCCGAAGCCGCAGGCAATTCATTCTCATTCCTCCATATTACTAAATCAGAAATCGATTTGCCAGCCACTGTTGATATTCACAGTCAACAGGTATATGAAACCGCCAAAGAAAACCTGGAAAACTTCAGGCAGCAAGGCGTTTTATTCCGCGAGCAAAAGCCTTGCTATTATATTTACCAGCTGGTGATGAATGGTCGCGCGCAGACAGGTTTGGTTTGCGGCAGTTCAGTGGACGACTATGAAAACGACATTATCAAGAAACACGAATTTACGCGCCCTGAAAAAGAGCAGGACCGCATCAACCATATAAAGACTACCGGCGCGCAAACGGGCAATGTTTTTCTCGCCTATAGAAATGTAGCCGAAATAGATTTGATCATAGAGAAATGGCAATCGGAGAACCAACCGGAATATGATTTTGTGGCTGATGATGGCATTAGTCATACTATCTGGGTGATCAATGACGATGCCGTGATCAATTCCATCACCGAACTATTTTCCCGGAAAGTTCCGCATACCTATATCGCCGATGGTCATCATCGCGCTGCCTCTGCTGCCAAGGTGCGGAAGTCGCTTACCAATAAAACGCCGGATGCTGATTATTTCCTTACTACCCTGTTTCCCTCCAATCAACTTTATATAATGGACTACAACCGGGTAGTGAAAGATCTGAACGGTTTGGATAAGGAAAGTTTTCTGAAAAAACTGGAACAGCATTTCGCCGTAGAAAAAGTGTCGCAGGCTTTTTCGCCCGGCCAGCTTCACCAGTTTGGTATGTACCTCGACGGTCAGTGGTATGCATTGACCGCGCGCGAAGGCAGCTACACCAGCGACCCCATCGGCGTGCTGGACGTAACCATATTAAGCGAAAAAATACTGGATCCGGTATTGGGCATTAAAGACCAACGCACCGATAAGCGTATAGATTTTGTAGGTGGCATCAGGGGACTGGGTGAATTGGAGAAAAGGGTAAACAGCGGCGAAATGGCAGTAGCATTTAGTCTGCATCCTGTTACTATTCAGCAGTTATTTGATATTGCCGACAGCGGAAATGTGATGCCCCCCAAAAGCACCTGGTTTGAGCCCAAATTGAGGGATGGGTTATTGACACATCTTATTTATTAAAGCAGGCAAGTTGCGCGGGTGGCCCTGCGCTCAGCCATAGCCATTTAAACTCCCGCTCGTTGAGGCTGGGCCGCCCTTCCACGCCTTCACCTATTATTACTTGGCGTCTTTGCGCGACACTCACTCCCGCATCTACACATTTATAACTCTGCACCTTTGCGCGATACCCTCTTTGCCCCGCCCTGCCAACCAAACTTTAACACCTGCCGTCTTTTAACATTTACCAAAAACCTATCTTTGACGGGTATGAAAAAATCTCTATTGTTCGCCGCTTTATTTTCAATTGCATATACTGTTACCGCACAGGATTCAGCCATTTTTAAAGCCCGTGAAACTGCCAGGAATTTCCAGATGCAGGGAGATTTTACCAACGCCATCCTGGTATTGAACCAGGCGCTGCAGAAAGATGAAGACAATCTTGACCTGCAAAAAGATCTCGCTTTCAACTACTACCTGAACAGGAACTACGCAAAGGCGCTGGAAGTGGCCAAACCCTTTGCAGATCGCAAAGACGCCGATGTGCAGGCCTACCAGATTCTCGGCATGGTGTATAAAGCCCTTGAAGAAAGAAAGGAATGCGAGAAAATGTACAAAGCCGCATTGAAAAAATATCCCAACAGCGGCGTGCTGTACAACGAGTACGGCGAAATGTTGTGGAGCAAAGAAAACTGGAGCGAGTCGCTCAAGCTTTGGGAAAAAGGCATTGAAGTAGATCCCAACTATTCAGGCAATTATTATAATGCAGCCCGCTATTATTTCTTTTCGCAGGATAAAGTGTGGGGACTTATTTACGGCGAAATATTCGTAAACCTCGAAAGCTATTCAAAGCGCACGCCCGAGATCAAGAAAATGCTGCTGGAAGGTTATAAGAAATTATTTACAGAAGGCAATATGACGAAGAACCAGGATACGAAGAATGAATTTGTAAAAGCCTTCCTGGACATCATGAAAACGCAGGCGCCCTTTGTTGCCGAAAACGGCATCACTCCCGAAACACTGTCGGCCGTTCGCACCAAGTTTATTATCGACTGGTTTGAAAAATACGCCACTAAATTTCCTTTCCGCTTATTTGATCACCATCGCCAGTTGCTGAGAGAAGGTATGTTCGATGCCTACAACCAATGGATCTTCGGCACCGTAGCCAACCTCACTGAATATGAAAACTGGACGAAGGCTCACCCCGACGAGTTCCAGAAATTTGATTATTTCCAGCACAACAGGGTGTTTAAAATGCCGGGTGGACAGTATTACAAATAATTTAAATGGCCCGTTTCACCTTGCTTTGTTTATTGCCCCGATTTTGGTAATTTGTTGTCAATCATCTGGAATTAAACTCAAACAACGATTGTCATGACCGAACCCAGACGGCTCTTCGATTGCCTGGCCTATCATTTGGAACGTACCCCCATCGCAGATATGCTGGTGGCCAAAGAAAATGGCCAGTGGAGAGCCTATAGCACGACGGAGGTGAAAGACATCGTAGACAAACTCAGCGCCGGCCTGTTGCAACTCGGCATCAGCTGCGGCGATATGACCGCCGAAAAGCGCGACAAGGTTTCCATACTTTGTAAGAACCGCCCTGAATGGGTAATGCTCGACCTGGCGGTGCAACAAATTGGCGCTGTTCTCACTCCCATATATCCCACCATCAGCGTAAACGACCTCGAGTTTGTGTTGAATGATGCGCAGGTGAAAGTGTGTTTTGTCAATGATGAAGAGCTCTATCACAAAGTAATGAGCGTGAAAGACCGCGTGCCTTGCCTGAAACATATTTTCACCTTCGACAAAGTGGCCAATGCGCGTCACTGGAAAGAACTGCTGGAGACCGCCGATAAAGATACTATCGCTCAAATTCCCTCAATTGCGGAAAAATAAAGAATGATGACCTGGTGACCATCATCTACACCTCGGGTACCACGGGCACTCCCAAAGGCGTGATGCTCTCGCACAACAATATTCTCAGCAATGTGCAGGCCGCGCAAAATTGCCTGCCGCCATTTGAGAATATGCGCGCACTGAGCTTTCTTCCGCTCAATCATATTTTCGAGCGCATGATCACCTTCTTCTATTTGTTTCGCGGTATCGGCATTTATTATGCAGAAAGCCTCGAGACCATAGGCGATAACCT
>ADGO01006692.1_pt1 | contig 9653 bp, 7 predicted proteins | sample 268308 | NCBI WGS metagenome assembly ADGO01 (sample SAMN00007042, study PRJNA41493) | compost metagenome | isolation source: bioreactor | place: USA | collected 2008-02-06
GCGATGCCCGGATACTCTGATGATATCTGGCTGTTTGCGACTAAATGTGTCGAATTATTAACAAAAAATTTCGCGGGCACGATTTATATTATAAACTTGCCATACTCACCAACCATGAGCATAATGTGTGACGTGCTAGAGTCCGAGAAACGTAAGAAAGCTACCGCATTCCTGAAAGTCTTCAACAACGACCTTGAAGCAGCAATTGCCGCGCTTAAGGACGCTTCTCTCACGGCCAGAGGCAAACCGCGGCGCAAAGCGACGGGTCCAGTACTCGTAAAAACAGAAAACTTAAGCAAAACGTACAAGATTGGCAGACAACGGGTTGAAGCACTGAAAGATGTCTCCATCGAAATCCACGAAGGCGAATTCGTGGCCTTTACCGGCCCGAGCGGCAGCGGCAAGAGTACGCTACTCCAACTTATCGGCGGGCTCGACAAGCCGAGCGAGGGCAAGGTGATTGTCGACGGCCAGGATCTTACTCGCTTAAGCGACCGCGCGCTGTCCAACTTCCGCAACAAAACTATCGGCTTTGTATTCCAGTTCTTTTATCTGCAGCCGTTCCTGAACCTTAAGACCAACCTGACGGTGCCGGCGATCTTTGCCCGCACAAACCGCAAAGAGCGCTCTGAAGCAGCCGAAAAACTGGCAGAAGCCGTCGGCCTGGCCGACCGCCTGAAGCACTTGCCCAAGGAGCTATCGGGCGGGCAAATGCAGCGCGCCGCCATCGCCCGGGCACTCCTCAACAAGCCCAAACTCATCCTGGCCGACGAGCCGACTGGCAACCTCGACAGCAATAACGGCACCGCCATCATCGAATTGTTCGAAAAGGTGCGCGAGGAGTTCGGTACCACCATCGTCGTTGTCACACACGATCCAAAAGTCGCGTCTCACGCCGACCGCGAAATAGTTCTGGAAGACGGGAGGGTTGCCGTATGATCGGCCTGCGCGACGCTACCATGCTGGCGCTCACCAAGCTCCGCACCCGGAAAATCCGCCTCACAGTGACCATTGTGGTATCCGGCTTGCTATTTAGCGGCCTTGCGGCAGCTTCTTTTGTGGCGCACGGCGTCATAAACAGCATTAACAGCTTTAGCAAAGAAGGACTGGGCAACCGCTATCTTGCGGCAGCCTACCCGATAACGTATTACAGCTTTTATGAAAATGAAGAAGTTATCGAGCGCGCCATAGCCATCCACAAGGACCTTGTCGAGCGTAAACAAGCCGAGGCCAAACGACTGGGGATTCCGTACGACCCGAGCATGGAACCGTCACCGGTCACCGAAGTCGACACGCCGAACGGTAAACATCGCTACTTGGATAACTTTACGCCGGCAGGCAAACAGGCCGTACTAGAATACCTGACCGCCAATCCGCTGCCTGGAGAGGAGGATCTCAAAAAAGTCGCTGCGCCGTACAATCCCAAGCAATTCTTTTCGTCCAAATACCTGTCGCCCAACCTCGAGGGCGCCCAGTTGAAAGTTCTCAAAGATGGCGAAGAACAGTTCGACAACAGACAAAATGACCGGCCTTTCAGAGGCGTTGACTCGCTGACGCAAGCATGGGTATTGATGAGCAGCGGCCTGCTGGAGCCATTCGTACTGCCGGGACAAAAACCTGGACGTCGGCAGCGACGGCAGCATCCCCATCCTGGCGCCGTTCTCGGCCGTCGAGGAACTGCTTGAACTCAAAGGTCTACCCGCCTCGGCCAGCGCTGCCGAACGGCTGGAACGCACCAAAGAAGTGCGCGCCAAGGCGCCGGACATCCGCTTTGGTGTCTGCTACCGCAATAGTACATCGGCCAGCCTCTTGCAGCAGGCAATCGCTACCCAACAGGACATCGAGCGAAACAAGGACAAGAAAGACTACCGGCAGCCCGACCTCGTCTACGGCCTGCCGACCGAGCCGTGCGGCGAAGTGCCCATCGTACGCGACGTGCGCAGCAAAGCAGAAAAGGAGCTGGCTGCCAAACAGCAAGAATTCGACCGCATATTCGGCACGCCGGATCCCGAGCAGCGCATCATAACGTTCCGCATTGTCGGCGTTATGCCGGATATCGAATTCGGCCTTGGCGGCCCGGCATTTGGCATTAACGAAATCATACGCGGCCTGGTGGCGTCCAGTCTGGGCGGCGGCTGGTTTACGCCGGCCGAAGCTACAGGAAAGGATCCGTTCCTGAATGAACTGTTTACGGCGCCGTCTATTTTCAGCGGCCCCGAATCCCTGTACGTCGAATTCAACACCGCAGCGCAGGCAAAGACTTTTATTGATAAAGAAACGTGCAAGCCCGACTTCGCTAAAGTGGGGCTAGAAGGCAATCCGATCCAGTACTGTATCGAGCAGGGCAAGGGCCCGTTCGACATTATGCCGTTCGGCAGCAACAGCCTGGCGCTGGAAGACGCGCGCAAAGGCTTTGGCAAAATCTTCGGCTGGGCCGCGCTTGGCGTGAGTGTCATCGCCGGTATCATCATGATGGGTACGGTCGGCCGCATGATCGCCGACAGCCGGCGCGAGACCGCGGTATTCCGCGCTATCGGCGCCAAACGACTTGATATTGCCGAGATATACCTTGTGTATGCCATTTGTTTGTCGTTGCTCGTCGCCCTGTTTGCCATAGTCGTCGGACTAGCCTTTGCGCTTTACGCTGATCATCGCTGGTCTACGGAGGCCACGGTTCACGCACTCACCGCGTACAACGCGCACGACCTTAACAAAACCTTCTCGCTTTACGGCTGGCACACACCTAATGTACTCGTAATCGTCGGGCTGGCCCTGGCCGCGGGACTACTCAGCGCCGCATTCCCACTGCTACGCAATCTACGCCGCAACCCGATTCGCGACATGCGTGATGAAACATGAACCCACCCCGGCGCGACCGGTTGCAAGCCTGCCGGCAAGTGCGCTAAGATGTATATAACTTACGCTTATAGAGGGTAGAGGGTACTGTGAGCGAACACGTAATTGAGCTGAATGGGAAGCGCTACGACGCCGTCACCGGCGCCTTTTTGGGCAAGAGCCACGTTATCCCAAAGCACATTACTGATCGCATCGTGCACGGCAAGGCGATCGACGGCTTTGTGCGCCCGCAGGCCGCTAAACCAAAGACCGAGACCAAACAAGCTGTCAAAGAGACAGCCAAGGCTGTTAGCCCGAAAAACCGGGTTATCGTAAGGAGTACCGCCAACAAGGCACGGACGCAGGCCAACCCCATCAAACCCCACACACCCCAGGCGTCTAAAACGCTCGCGCGGCGTCACATCCGAAAGCCCTCGTTTACCATGAAACCGGCCATCAAACCGCAGCTGCCGGTCGAGGCAACAGCCCTGCCGTCGGCAGTGATTCGCAAGCGGTCCGCCCTCAGCGTCGACCCCCGCCGACAGCAGCGGGCGGCCTCGACTATCCGTCATCCGGCCATCCAGCGCTTCAAAACGCCGGCGACACACACAGTAGTTAAGGATATTCCGGTCATTCCGGTCAGTCCCGCTCCGCTACCGCTCCAGAAACCGGTGGCCGCTATTCCGGTAGCCGTTCCGCCGGCCCAACCGGTCAAACGCAAGGAGCAGACTAAACCACATAGCGATATCTTTGCCGCCGCCATTGCCAAGGCCACCAGCCATGAACAGCCTGAACCCAAGATCCGCCGGCGCCCGAGCGGCAAGCGACGTCTGGCAAATGTACTGGCGGTTGTCGGCACCTTCCTGATAATCGGCGGCTTCATCACATACCTCAATCTGCCGGGCATCCAGATGCGGATCGCATCGTTCCAAGCCGGCTTCAGCGCATCACTGCCAACCTATACGCCAACAGGTTACTCCCTTGAAGGAGGTGTCCAGCGCTCCGGTAACACCATTTCACTCACATTCCGCTCCGGTGACCAGATGTACCGCATCACCCAGCAATCTTCAAACTGGAACAGTCAAACCCTGCTCGACAGCGCCCTGGCACAGAGCGGCAGCAACCCGCAGACCATTCAAAGAAACGGACAAATCATCTACATCTACGAAAACGAGGGCACGAATGCTGCCTGGGTGAACGGCGGTGTCCGCTACGACCTGACCGGCAACGCCCACCTCTCCAAAGACGAGATTGCCGCCATTGCAACCAGCATGTAGTGCCTACCGGACGGCTTGCCACAATCTGTAGGCCACAATGGCCGATTCGAGATGCATGCGGCGCAAATGTTCGGGGCCGCCCGACCAGACGGGACGGGTGGCACGATCAAAGAAGAAACCTGCCATCCAATGCAGCGCGTCGGCGTCCAATCGGGCGCGGCAGTGCCGCAAAACATTGAGCCCTGATTTGTGGACGTGGACCAGGGTTGCCGCCAGATCGATCCTCCTGTCGCCCAGCTGCAGCTGGTTCCAATCTATGAGCTTTACCTGGCGGCGCCGGGGGTGCCATGGGCAATTGTCGGCACGCAGGTCGTTATGTACTAATTTATTGCCGGCAAACCGAAATTTAGCACTTTTTTCTGCCATGGCCTCAAAATCGAGCGACCTGGCGAGTTCGTCTTCGCCGGTCATCTTGAGTCGCTTGACAAGCACAGCCCGGCGGCGGATCGATACCATGAGCTGCTGCCAACCATCATCCTTTTCACTGATTATCTCTTCGCTGAAGTATGCACAGTCCGGCCCGCTTACCGGCAAAGCGGCCAGTGCGTCCATAGCCTCAAGCGTCTTCATTAAACGCACTTCTGTCCACTTAAACGACCAGTCCCAGCCCTCGGCTGGAGTCAACGCCTCGATCGCAAAACCCGTGGCGTCCGTATTCGTCGACAGCAAGCGGGGATAAAGGGATAGCCGGCACGCTTCAAAACCAGTACGCATTCACCTCGCGCCGCGCCCAACTCCTCGTAAGATCATCTGTGCCGATCTTTACGAACACCTCCCGGCCGCCGGGCAAGGTGACCAGCCCGCGCAGCGCCGCCGTAAAGCCGCCGTCGGTCTTCCGTAAGGCGCCTAGATGCCGTTCGATCTCGTTCCATGCAATCGCATCGCTGCTCATCATCTACGAAGCATAGCAAAGAACAGATTCCTATAAGAGAAGTTTTCCTCTATAATGAAATGGGTATATGAAACCAGCCAGAACCAGATTCGCGCCGAGCCCGACGGGTTACTTGCATGTTGGCGGTGTCCGCACCGCTTTGTTTGCGTGGCTGGTTGCCAGACAGACTGGCGGACAGTTTATTCTGCGCTTGGAAGATACCGACAAAAACGCGAGGTAGAGGGCTCCGGACAACACATCATCGACTCGCTCAGGTGGCTGGGCTTAGAGTGGGACGAGGGCCTCGACAAGGACGGCCCGTACGGCCCCTATATCCAGAGCCAACGCCTCGACATCTACAAGGAGTGGGCGCAAAAGCTGATCGACAAGGGCAGGGCATACGTCGACCCCTACACCAAGGAAGAGGTGGACCACTTCCGCGCCGAAGCCCAAGCCGCCAAAAAGCCGTTTTTGTTCCGCAACTACCGCCCGGAAAACCCGCCCGCCTGGGATGGCACGCAACCCCTACGCTTTAAGTCTGAGCCAAAAGCTTACACCTGGCACGACGAGGTCATGGGCGAACTCTCCGCCGGCGAAGAAGCAGTGGACGACTTCATCATCATCAAGTCCGACGGCTACCCGACCTACAACTTCGCACACATCATCGACGACTATCAGATGCAGGTGACGCACATCATTCGCGCCCAAGAGTTCATCGCGTCCGTACCGAACTACCTGAACCTCTACGAAGCGCTGGAAATTACGCCGCCGATCATGGCCACGGTGCCGCCGGTGATGGGCCCGGACGGCAAAAAGAAGCTCAGCAAGCGTGACGGCGCCAAGGATATCCTGGATTACGCTCGCGAAGGCTATCTGCCAGAGGCGCTGATCAACTTTATCGCCTCTTTGGGCTGGAATGACGGCACCGAACAGGAGATATTTACGGTCGAGGAGCTCATTCAGAGGTTCAGCTTAAAGCGCGTCCAGCGTGGCGGCGCCAACTTTGATGAGCGCCGTTTGATCTGGATGAACGGCGCACACATCCGCCGGTTACCGCTAGACGAGCTGTATGAACACACGCAGGGCTTCTGGCCGGCCGAAGCCGAAAACTACGATGTCGACTACCGCAAGAAAGTACTGGGGCTCGTACAGGAACGGCTCAAGTACTTCGCCGAGCTGCCCAGCCTCACTACATTCTTCTTTAAGGACCTGCCCGTTGACCCAACGCTCTGGCAGGAACACAAGCAGCTCAAGAAGTTTGATACAGGCGAGCTGAAAAACTGACTCGAGCAAAGCAGAGAATCGCTGGCAGCGAGCGACTTTTCGCTGGACGACCTCACTGAACGGCTTAACAAATTGTTGGAGACAACCGGTCAAAAGCCGGCCGTGCTGTTCAGCCTCATCCGTATCGCCACCACCCAGGCGCCTGCCAGCCCCGGCCTTGCCGACACCCTGCATGTCCTTGGCAAAGAAATCTCGCTCCGGCGCATCGACGCCATGCTGCCCTACCTCTAGTAATTTCCGTGCATTGCGGGCGGCCGATGACCGTCCGCCAATAATCCTAACCTAGAATCCGGTCCATGGATTCTGTAAAATAAGCTTATGATTGATGGCATCTTGCCGCCGAAACGGCGCAGTAATAATTTGCCGCCCCGTGTCCGCGAACATGTGTCGAAGATCGTTGTGAGCGACCATTCTGGCGACAAGTTCCGGCCGCCACAGCAGATCGCAGCCGAGGAAGAGACACGCAGCACCACAGCCATCGGTCCTGACCTTGTGTCTCAGCCCGAACAGCAACAAAAGCAACAGCAAGAACAGCAGTCCAAAGCTAAGCGGTCCCTGAAGGATACGGCTAAAAAATCTAACGAAAAAACAGAAAATCCTGCTGACCGCCGGAGCGATAGTATTGACTACGGGGATATTCACCGGCGTTTATTTCGCTTTCTTCGCGGAAAAGCCACATCAGCCGATCGCTCCCGTCACCAACCAGGAGCCCGAAGAGGAAGAACCCGAGCCGACTACAGTTCCATCCAGCCTAAGCGGTCTGCCGGTCGACCCCAGTATCAACGAACGGCCCGTTACGGCCGTGATGATCGAAAACAGCATGGAAGCGCGCCCGCAAGCAGGCCTGCTTGAGGCAGGCGTGGTGTTCGAGGCGATTGCTGAGGGCGGCATTACGCGCTTCGTAGCACTGTACCAGGATACCGAGCCGGATTATGTCGGCCCGGTCCGCTCCGCAAGACCTTACTACATGACCTGGCTGCTTGGCTTTGATGCCACGTACGCGCACGCCGGTGGCAGTCCCGAGGCACTCTCGCTCATCAACCAGTGGCGCGTCAAGGACTTGCCGCACGACAACGCACACTACTGGCGGGTTAGCAGCCGCTTTGCACCGCATAACCTCTATACATCCATCCCCAAGCTGCGCGAATATGCGGCCGCCAAAGGTTTCGGCAAGTCCAACTTTACGCCGCTGCCGCGCAAGGAAAAGGAAGAGCCGGCGGCTACACCTACCGCGCGGTCGATCGACTTTAATATCTCAAGCTTCAACTATAACGTCCACTACGACTACGATCCGGCCACAAACAGTTACAAGCGCAGCGAGGGCGGCGCGCCCCACACCGACGAACGATCCGGCGCCCAGCTGTCGCCGAAGGTAGTTGTGGCACTCATCATACCGCAAGGCAGAAATGGCATTTACTACACTTACCAGACGGTCGGTAGTGGCCAGGCCTTCATATTCCAAGACGGCATAGTTAAGACCGGCACGTGGAAAAGACAGCAACGAATCCAACCTCACATTCACCGACGACAGCGGAGCGAAGATCAAGCTTAATCCCGGCCAGACTTGGTTCACCGCGCTCGGTGACGCCGGCCGTGTATCCTATGCGCCATGAAACAACACGTCGCCAGCAATGACCGGTTAGCCAATAATGCCAGGGCGGCCAACAGCCGCCCGGCAGCAGCGCATCGCCAGAGGTAGTAGCCGTGGACCATCTGGAACGATTCGTCACCCAAGTCAGAACTCAGCTGTTCGTCATGCTGCTGGTCAATAATGTGCTAATTATTGCTGCGTGGTGGGTAGCGCAAGAGGCACTGGCGTTAGACCCCCTATGGGTTCTGGCAGCCATGGGAGCAACGGCACTGCTGTCGTTCATCATCATCCCGCTTATAGCGACCAAGTTTATTACCGAGCCCACCCGCTTAATCTGGCAAGCAATCCTGCACATTGCGCCGGACGTGGCCAACGTGCCAGCGCCCGACCTCTCCAAGCCCGTACTGGGCCGCGAACTTGTCACCTACCTAACAAGCCATATCTACCAGCTGGCCAGCGTGGTCGACTCGTTAGAAACGGACAGCAGTCAACATGCTGACCTTACCAAAAACTTTGTAGCCAACAGCATGCCGCTGCCGCTCATGATACTGGATAAAAACCAAACCGTTTTGTTTGTTAATGCCGCAATGTGCGGCTACTTAGAGCGCGAAGCAGGGGACATTATTGGTCAAAATGTCTACTCGGTCCTCGATATGTCATTCAGTAGCCCGCAAACCTTTGACGCCTGGCTGGAGCAGGCCCGCGCCAGTGAAGTCTCGGCCAGCAAGAGCTGGGAACGCGTGCGGATCGGCGTCGGCGACTACCGCCGGCGCAAGCAGTTCGACCTAGCAGCCCATTACAGCCACGACAACCCCGAAGGGTTCGAAACAATGCTCATCTTCTTCGACCACACTGAACGGTACGGCCAGGACGACCAGGCGCTCAGCTTCGTGGCACTGGCTGTGCACGAACTGCGCGTGCCGGTCACGCTGCTCCGCGGCTACATCGAAGCACTCGAGGAAGAACTGGAGGGCAAGATAGACGGCGAGGCAGCCGACTTTATGCGCAAGATGAGTGCTGCCGCCCAATCGCTGTCAGTCTTCATCAACAACATGCTGAATGTGGCGCGCGTTGAGAACAACCAGCTGGTCCTCAAACTGCGCGAAGAGCGCTGGCCGGACATCATTCAAACTGCCGTGAATGACCTGTCTTTGCGCGCCAAGATACAGGGCGTAGAAGTCGTTACCCAAATAGACCGCGACTTGCCAACCGTCGGCGTGGACCGTGTCAGCATGTACGAAGTGATCATCAACCTTCTTGACAACGCCATCAAATACTCCTCCAAGGGTCAAAAGGTCATCATCAGGTCGCAAAGGACGCCGGACGGCATGGTCGAAACAATCATCGAAGACAACGGCGTCGGTATACCGGCGAACGTCGTGCCTAATCTGTTTGAAAAATTTTACCGCTCGCACCGCTCACGCGGCCAGGTGGGCGGCACCGGCCTCGGCCTGTACCTCTGCAAATCCATTGTCGAGGCGCACGGCGGCAAGATCTGGGTCAGAAGCCAAGAGGGGCAGGGCAGCACGTTCGGTTTCACCATCCTGCCATACACCAGCCTGGCCGACGAACAGAAGACTGGCGACAACAAGGACATCATTCGCGGCGCCCACGGCTGGATTAAGAACCACTCGCTTTACAGCAGTTAAAATACATCGCCAAATTTTTGTGAAATAAGTTAGAATAAGCTAGATGGAACCGCAACAGAATCAACCCCGCCGCAAAGTCCTGATCATCGAAGACGAATACTTCATCAGCGAGCTATACGTGCGCGCGCTGACGCGTGCTGGCTACG
>ADGO01002208.1_pt1 | contig 9601 bp, 9 predicted proteins | sample 268308 | NCBI WGS metagenome assembly ADGO01 (sample SAMN00007042, study PRJNA41493) | compost metagenome | isolation source: bioreactor | place: USA | collected 2008-02-06
TTTTCCTGACCGCCGACCATGGCAATGCCGACTATATGATCAATGAAGATGGCACGCCGAATACCGCGCATACTTTAAACCTCGTTCCCCTCGTTATTATTGATAATGAGTGGCGAGGAACTGTGAAACCGGGTAAACTGGCAGATATAGCACCCACCATTCTGACCATGATGGGACTACCCGTGCCACCGGAAATGACCGGCAATATCTTAATTTGAAGCCCCTAATGACCCGTTACAAACAATCAATCCTGGCTGCCGCCATGCTGGTGCTTATCAGCATACCCGCCGGTTTGTTTGTAATGTATAAAGTGCAGAAAGCACTGGTGCGTCATGAAATGCGGGAAAAACTCCACATTGGTTCGGGACTGCAAACTATAGTACTGCACCAATCACAGGTGAAATGGCACGAAGAAGACCGGGAAATTGTTGTAAACGGCACCCTGTTCGACGTGCTCTCCCAAACACTCATTCCCGGCACCGATTCCATCAGGTTTACCGGTTTATTCGACATCGAAGAAACAGAGCTGGAGTATAAAACAGGGCGATTAGTCAGGGAGAAAGAAAAAGCGATGATACACAGCGACTGATCGCCCAATCAGTTTGGATCTTCAATTCGCCGCTGCAGAAACTATTTCATTTACCGCATTATTTGCTGAAACTTCAAAACAGTATAATCCATTCTTAGTGGCCAGGATTCCGCTGGCTGATCTTTCTGTTCCCGCACCTCCGCCCAAGGGCAACCTGTTTTTCCCAATTATTTAACTCACGACACATATGTTTGAAAGCACTATTGCTTTCGTAGCTAACCTATTAACTAAACCATTGTTATGAGAAGAAACAGGTTGTTTTTCTCTTGGCATTGCTGTGGGCATTGCCGGGGAAAGCACAACAAAAGGAAACAGATACACTATATAAACAATTAGACGAGGTAGTTTTCTCGTACAACAAGTGGGGACAAAGCACTAAGGAAGTTCCCAATAAAGTTGTGCGCATCAATTTGGATCTTGCCAAAATCCAGGCCCCACAAACTTCGGCCGATCTGCTTTCGCAAACGGGAACCGTTTTCGTGCAGAAAAGCCAGTTAGGAGGAGGCAGTCCAATGATTCGCGGTTTTGCCACCAACCGCGTACTACTCGTTGCCGATGGCGTTCGCATGAACAATGCCATCTACCGCAGCGGCAATTTGCAAAACGTAATACAAGTAGATCCGTTGTCGCTTGAAAATGCCGAAGTGATCTTCGGTCCCGGCAGTCTCATCTATGGCAGTGATGCCATTGGCGGCGTAATGGATTTTCGCACGCTGCAGCCAAAGTTTTCCAACAGCGATAACGTAACCGTTCATGGCAGCGCTTTGGCGCGCTATTCTACAGCCAACAAAGAAAAAACCGGGCATGCAGATTTTAATATCGGTTTGCGCCGCTGGGCCTTCGTGACTTCATTATCGTACAGCGATTTTGATGACCTGAAAATGGGCGGGCATGGTCCTGGGAAAAATTACCTGCGTCCTGAATATGTAGAAAGACAGGGAAATGCAGACATGATTGTTCCCAACAGGGACCCGCGCGTGCAGCGCTTCAGCGGGTACGACCAGCTGAACTTCCTGCAGAAGGTGCGTTTCCGGGCTTCAGACAAGGTAGACCTTCAATATTCATTTACCTATGCAGGCACCGGCGAGACGCCGCGCTACGACCGCCTTACGCAGTACCGCAACGGCAATTTGCGTTTTGCAGAATGGAAGTATGGTCCCATGCTCTGGCGCGTGCATCATTTGCAGGTTACTCATACAGGCCGCAATGCACTGTACGACGATGCCCGCTTCATTGTGGCTTACCAGGATTACGAAGAAAGCCGCATCGACCGCACGCGCAACAATAACGAGCGCCACACGCAAACAGAAAAAGTGGATGCCATCAGTTTCAACTGGGATGCTCGCAAGACCATCGGCCAGGGGGAGTTGTTTTACGGCCTCGAATTCGTACACAATAAGGTGGGCTCATTTGGAATAGCCACTGATATTTCTACCCGGCAGCACACACTCATGGAGAGCCGTTACCCCAACGGCAGCAAATGGAGCACCGGCGGCATGTACGGCAGCTTTAAAGTAAACCTGCACGAAAAGCTGACGCTGATCACGGGTTTGCGCTATAGCCAAAACATGCTGAAGTCGAAATTTGATAATACCTTCTATCCTTTTCCGTACACCGATGCAAAGATCAATGAAGGTGCGCTCACGGGAAATTTGGGTTTGGTATATCGTCCGTCGGAAACCTGGCAACTTAATGGAAATATTTCCACCGGTTACCGTATGCCCAATGTGGATGATATCGGTAAGCTGTTTGAAAGCACTCCCGGCAATCTCACTGTTCCCAACCCGGATCTGAAATCAGAATATGCCTGGAATTTTGAAGTGGGTATCGTAAAGGATGTACCGCACCAGTACAGGATCGAGCTGAATGGTTTTCATACCATACTCGATAATGCTATTGTTCGCCGCCCCTTTACTTTTAACGGGCAAGACAGCGTGCTCTACGATGGCGAGCTCAGCCAGGTGGAAGCGCTGCAGAACGTGGCACGCGCAACCGTATGGGGCTTGCAGGCCAGCGTTATGATCTATATCACCCCCAGCCTTACCTTCACCACGCATGCCAACTGGATCGGTGGCAAGGAAACGGATGATGTGAAAGACGAAGAGGTACCGTTGCGGCACGCACCGCCTTTCTATGGCAGCTCGTTCCTGCGCTATACCTGGAAAAAGCTGTTTGCCGAGTTTTCGGCGGTGTATAACGGCGAAGTGGCTTACGAAGACTTGTCGCCTTCCGAAAAAGACAAAGGGTATATGTATGCCGAAGACAAAAACGGCAATCCCTATTGTCCCGGCTGGTACACGCTCAACCTCAAAGCTGGCTACCAGTTGACAAGGAATTTGTCGCTGAGCGCGGGCTATGAAAACTTCACCGACCAGCGCTATCGTCCTTATTCCAGTGGCATAGTGGCGGCTGGCGCCAATTTTATCGTCTCATTAAGAGCCAAGTTTTAAAACCCAGACATGGATACCAAAACCGTAGCAAAAAATACCCGGTGGCACCGGAAGATTCACCGGTACTTCGCGATCGCCTCGTTTTTCTTCCTGATGATGATTTCCATCACGGGATTGTTATTGATTTGGAAAAAAATTCAGGCGGCTACCTGCTGGCCGAGAGCCATAAGGGCAGCAGTACCGAGCTCAGCCAGTGGCTTTCATTCGATACTTTACACAAGATCGCCATTGCCACTTTGCGCGACAGCATTTCGCCTGATTTGTCGCCCGAGCTTCACCGCATCGATGCGCGGCCCAACAAAGGCATGGTGAAATTCACTTTCGAAAACCACTACTGGGCCATACAGCTTGATTGTGCTACCGGCAAAGTTTTGCACCTGGAACGACGCCGCGCCGATTTCATCGAACACCTGCACGATGGTTCGTTCTTCGACAAATGGGCAGGCGGTTTCTTTAAACTGGGCTATGGTACATTTGTGGGATTGAGCCTTCTATTGCTGACGATCACTGGTTTTTATCTTTGGATCAATCCGAAGAGGATAAGAAAGGGTAAGATCAATAAGAAGAGCAGTTCCTAAAATAATACATCCGGGAGCACGAATGGAATCGCGGATTCAACGCGGATTACAGGACTACGCGGATACTCATCAGGCGCAAGTGGCCGTCCATGAAAATCCGGGTAATCCTTAAATCCACGATAAATCCGTGATTCCTTCCAAACTCCCGGATTCTTTATCTCAACAACATCACAGCATACATTCCCGTCCACAACAGCACCAAATAATTCCAAAACTTACATCCCGTTGCAAAAAATCTTTCGCGGTCGGGGTTGAGGAAGAAGATGTACAGGTCGGCGGAGGATTTGATGTTGATAACGCGCACCAAAGAATAAAGCAGCAGTCCCGACGCAATCACAAAATGAAATCCATGCAGCACAATGATGGCGCCCATGAGGGTGGCTGCAGGGTCGGCCAATTCAAACACTTCTTTCCAGGCCAGGTATTGCAAACCGAGGAATAACCAGCCCGTTACAGCAATGGTAGCAAGCGTTAACTTGAATTTCCGGTGGTTATCATTTTTTTGAATATTTCCGCATAATGCAGCAGCCATGTGCTGCAAAGTGCGGCAATAGTGCTCAGTCCGAGTTCTTTAGGCAAATGAATCGTTCCCGCAACTCCGTTTTCCGGCGGATAAAATAGTTTTATCAGTATCGGGATAAAAAGCAAAAAATAAACGACATCACTACTACAAAGTGCGTCTTACCACTCGACTGCTCGTATTGATATTTTTTGATATCCTTCTGAGTCTTTTGATACGGTTTCATCCAATCATGTATTTGTGCATGTACTTGTAAAAAAACTATGCCGGATTTTTCTCCACTATTAACACCTGTTCCCTGGGTTCGGTTTGAGGAATATAAGCCCTGCCTTCCTTGCTGTAATCATAGGGCCAGCGGTGTACTTCAGGAATCTCACCGGGCCAGTTGCCATGTGGAGGATGAATTGGTGTGGTCCATTCCAGCGTAGCGGCTTGCCAGGGGATTGGGGTGAAGCAAGTCTTCTGCCTTTGAACGCTGAATAAATGAAGTTTATTATAAAGACAAGTTGTACTGCAAAAACAACGACGGATACAAAAGTCATTTTACTATTGAGCCCGGCAAATTGATTGAATGAAGTCCATTGCGAATAATCAAAATACCGCCGCGGCATTCCCGCCAGTCCCATATAATGCATAGGCCAGAAGATGAGGTAGGCACCCGCCAGCGTGATCCAGAAATGTACATAGCCCAGCGTGGTGTTCATAAAGCGGCCAAACATTTTCGGAAACCAGTGATAGATGCCGGCAAACATGCCAAACATAGCGGCCACACCCATCACCAGGTGAAAGTGCGCCACTACGAAATAGGTATCGTGCAATTGTATATCCAGCGTACTGTTGCCCAGCCATATGCCGGTGAGTCCGCCGGAAATAAACAGGCTTACAAATCCAATACTGAACAACATAGCCGGCGTAAACCGGATATTGCCCCGCCACAAAGTGGCGAGCCAGTTAAAACTTTACCGCCGAAGGAATGGCAATGAGTAGGGTGAGCAACACAAACACAGAACCCACAAAAGGATTCAAACCACTTACAAACATATGATGCGCCCATACCAGGAATGAAAGCGCAACAATCGCAAACAACGACCCCACCATAGCCATATAGCCAAAAATGGGTTTGCGCGCATTCACGCTGATCACTTCCGACACTATGCCCATGGCAGGGAGAATCACGATATATACTTCGGGATGACCCAGGAACCAGAATAAATGCTGATATAAGATTGGACTACCTCCTTCTGCCGGCAATGCCCTTTGCGCCGACGAAAGAAAATATCGGAGAGATAAAAACTGGTACCGAAATTTCTGTCAAATATCAGCAGCACAAACGCCGATAATAATACGGGAAAAGAAAGCAGGCCCAGTATGGCTGTAAAAAACAACGCCCATACGGTAAGGGGCAAACGAACCATTGACATGCCCTTGGTGCGCAGGTTCAACACCGTGCTCACATAATTAATACCCCCCAATAATGTGGAAATGACAAATCACCGCCCAGATCATGCCTGTGACGAGGAATTGCCGGGCGATCATCTTATGGTCCTGGCTGAAAATGTACCTGGTAATAAAACTTTCTCCTCCACCGTGCATGCCCACCGTTTATCATAGCAGGCAGCAAATACCAAACCATTGGGGCTCAGTCGGTCCCGGAATACTGGCAAAACGAACCTGAAAGGATTGATTTTCAAATAAATAACCGGCTAAAGGAGGTAATGGTTTTGACCAACAGGTGAATTGCTTCGTCGAGGTAATAAGGCCGACTGTATCCGTGGTTCCGCAATACGTCTATTTTGCAGCACAAAAGGGGCGGCTTTTTTTGTTTGTAACGCAGCTATTGAAAGCAAATTTTGTCTAAATTACAGGGCAACCAAACGGTTAATATGACCGAAGAAGCCATTTTACAAGGCTGTTTACACAATGATGCGACTGCCCAGCGGGAATTATACAACCGCTTCAGTCCAAAAATGCTATCGGTGTGTTACAGGTTTGCCCACAACCGGGAAGACGCGGAAGACATGCTGCAAGAGGGTTTTATTAAAGTGTTTTCCCAGATTCACACCTTTCAGAACAAGGGTGCTTTTGAGGGTTGGATACGGCGAATCATGGTACATACCTGTATCAACCATCTCAAGAAAAATAAGAAGTTCAACGAAAGCGTTGATATCATTCATGCTACCACTATCCAGATTCGTGAGGAGTCAGTACCATCTATAGTGCAGGCCAAGCAGGTAGTAGAATGTATCCGCCTGTTGCCGATAGGATACCGGACTGTGCTTAACCTGTATGCCATTGAAGGCTACTCTCATAAAGAGATAGCTGAAATGCTCGACATCGAGGAAAGCACCAGCCGCTCACAGTATACCAGGGCAAAACAAATGCTGGAAGATATCCTTGTCAAAAAGAAAATTATCCAGAGGCCAAAAGAAAAATCAATTGGCTGGGGCTTGCAGCGGGTCTGTAGTGAATGCTGTCTTTACAGTGTCAATCACCATTTACAGTTTACAGAACAGGAAATTAACCCTAAGAAAACTTAATAACCCGTACAAACTCATGTAACATGGAGCGAGATTTTTACAATGAGGATATTGAACAGTTATTAAAGCAAAAAGCTGACCAATATAAAATGTACCCTTCCGACAAGGTTTGGAAAGGTATTCATCGCTCCATGCATCCCCGCAGAAAATGGTATTGGCTCGGCTTCGCAGTTTTCCTGGGCGGTCTTACTTACTATACCATATCTGAAATGATTGCGCCTTCACGCAATCCGGTCGCCGATACAAAAGTTCCCGATTCACAAACTGCTGTTACGCCACAAGAGGAAAAACAAGCTGTTGTTATACCGTTTGTTAATACCGGTAAAGAACAACCGGCCAAAGGTCCGGTACCGCCCAGACAAATGGCAGGGGTAACCGAAGTTCATACACCAGACATTACAGTTTTGAATACAGAAGCGGCACCGGATGAAGAAGCATTGGAAGTGGCACCGGTAACTTATGAAGCACGTGTGATCGATCTCAGAACAGGCCGGCCGAAAGAAGAGTTGGTAAGCGCTGCGGCAGCTGACAAGATTACCCGGGTTTCTAACATTGAAAAAGCCCCGCAGGTAACAGCATCTGCAGAAGATGCCGGCAAGCTGGTTTCTTTCGAAAAACCAATGTCGGAAGAGCGGCTCGAAGACAGCAAGGCGATCAACTGGCTGCAGGAACAAGCCATCTATCAATTGCCGGTGCAAAAACCACAGCGACTCAGCTGGCAACTTTCTTTCTCGCCTACTATGAACTATCGCAAGCTCGGCAGCAGCAACTTTGGCCGTGCTTATAGCGATGAAAAAATATTCCATTGGCACGCACCATCGAAGGCGATCCCGACAACCTGGTAAGGCATAAGCCGGCCCTGGGCCTGGAACTGGGTTCGCATTTCATATATGCGCTCAACAAAACATTTGCGCTGAAGGCAGGTTTCCAGTTCAACTATTCACGCTACGATATACAGGCGTATAGCTCCAATGTTAAGGAAGAAGCCACCATCGCTCTCAACAGCAGTGGCGGACGCCGCGACGCGATTACCAGCTATACCAACCTCCGCAATTTCAGCGGCGATGCTGCGCAGGAATTGCAGAATCAATATTTCCAATTCTCTATTCCTGTAGGTCTTGAATGGCGCCTTATCGGAAATGATAAACTGCAACTGGGTGTAGCCGGTACCATTCAACCCACTTACCTGCTCAACAGGAATACATACCTCATCACTACCGACTTCAAAAATTATACACAGGAACCATCGCTGTTGAGAAAATGGAATTTCAACTCAGCCGTTGAAGCATTCATCGCCTATAAGACCGGCGACCTGAAATGGCAGGTGGGACCGCAATTCCGTTATCAATTACTTTCCAGTTATATCAAGGAGTATCCTATCACCGAGCGCCTGATGGAGTTCGGCATCAAGATAGGAGTAGCCAAGACTATCCGCTAATTTCAGTTCAGAACGCATAAAAGCTGCTGTGCCATATCAGCAGCTTTTATGTTTATTGCAATTGCATAAATTTACCGGATGAATAAACTATTGCTGTTCTTATTCCTCGCCGCTACCTTCTGTTCCTGTGGCGGCAAAGTTGAAAAACCACAAGACAACCAGCCAGGCAACGATACAAACCAAAAAGAAACTTTGCCGATACCACTGCACATTTGCCCGTTGCAGCATTTATCCGCAATGAAATTGCGATGGTAGAAACCTACGCCGGCGGCCTGCTGAAGAAGCTAACCCGCGGAAATAAAAGAGATTCTGCATACATCCAGCTGGATGAATTCAAAAAGCGTGCGGAGCAGTTTCTCCCGAAGGATCTCGACAGCGCTTTCTTCCAGGAAAATTTTGAGCAGACTTCCTTCGTGGACGAAACCACCGAAATGATCAACTTCATCTATACACCCAAAGACTCAGTGGGAGTTTTGCAAAAAGTGGTGGTGTATGTGCAGCCGGGCACCTCGGCCCATAACGTAGACCGCATATATATGGAAACTGCCTTTAACCAGGGCGATACTTTCGTCGAGAAAAACTGACCTGGAAAATGCGCAAGTATTTTTATGTGCTTACCATAGAACAACCTAAAACGGCCAACCCATCACTACTTACGAGAAATTGATCTGGGACCCACAACATTTTGGGGACTAATAGTGTATTATTCCAGTGACCGCCGAAGAATTCCAACATATCGCGTCTACTATTCCTCACCAGCCGGGCATCTACAAATATTACGATGCCAGGGGCACTCTTTTGTATGTGGGCAAGGCAAAAAACCTGCGCAAAAGAGTGGGTTCGTATTTTAACAAAAACCTTAGCTCTTATAAGACATACGAACTGGTGCAGCGCATCCAGCGCATCGAATTCACCATTGTTGATTCAGAGCAGGATGCATTTTTGCTGGAGAACTCGCTGATCAAACAATTCCAGCCGATTTTTAATATCAACCTTAAAGACGACAAGAGCTATCCTTATATCGTTATTAAAAATGAACCCTTCCCGCGCGTGTTTCTGACGCGGCGAAAAATTGATGATGGTTCGGAATACCTTGGTCCGTTTACGTCGGTGTCTAAAGTGCGCGAGCTGCTTGATTTTGTGAAGGCAAATATTCAGCTGCGCACGTGCAAACTGAATCTGACGCGCAGCAATATTGAAAAAGGAAAATTCAAAGTCTGCCTCGAATACCATCTCGGCAATTGCAAAGGTCCCTGCGAAAATCTGCAGACAGAAGCCGATTACCGCGAAGGATTGATGCAGCTGAAAAATATTCTCAAGGGAAATCTCAGCCCGGTGATCCAGCACTTCAAAAGAGAGATGAAGGCAGCTGCTGAAAAACTGGAGTTTGAAAAAGCAGAACAGTTACGACAAAAAATTGAAACACCTACGAACAATACCAGGCACGCTCGGTAATTGTAAGCAACCGTCATATCAATGCCGACGTGTT
>ADGO01000404.1_pt1 | contig 9332 bp, 13 predicted proteins | sample 268308 | NCBI WGS metagenome assembly ADGO01 (sample SAMN00007042, study PRJNA41493) | compost metagenome | isolation source: bioreactor | place: USA | collected 2008-02-06
AACCAAGGTGTTCTGGTAGGTCAGGTAGGTGATGCGGTTGGGAGAAAGAATATGTTCCAGCTCCAGACCATAAATGCGCGATGCATCGGCGATTTTGACATAATAATGATCGTAGTTATCGTTGTATTTATTGACGATGCGGATGCGAAAAGGATGTGAATTGCCGAAGCTGCAGTAATCAATACGCGCCACGTCGAGGTGCTTGGTAAAACTGAGGTCGCCTTCGGTTTTTAGGATCGCGTACATTTTTACCAGTCCATCGCGAATAAAGTTCCATTCGCGCATATCATACACCACCGTTTCCCAGAGCGTGTCATTGCCTTTTTTATCTTTCAGCGGCACGCTATAGGTAATGCGCAGCAGGTCTTCGTAAGTAACGGGTAATTTCACTTCGCGCCCATGATGCTTCAGGTAATTGCGTAATGATTCCTGCACGGGAAACATCGGTTTCTTGCGCGAAGGTTTATTGGCATCGGCAGGGATGGACGAATCGGTGTAAACAGGCATGAAAGCTTTTGACGCAATATACGAAGTGAAATGGGGGAGGAAGAGAAGACTGTGCGGTACCGCTGCTGCCTCCTGCTAAACCAGGCGGCATAGCAGGAGGGTATTGGAGTTAAAAGCAGACGGTCCTTTACACACAGGAATTGGAACTTCCAGGTCTTTCCGGACGTTGGATTTTAATGGACGGTTATTCAAGGATACGTTCAACGGTTTTTCCAGGACATGGACGGCGATCAATGGACATTGGATTCTTTGCTTTCGGTTCACCTGTGCCCGCGCACTTCAGCGAACAAAGCCGGATAATTGGATTTTAATATCTTTTGAACTCAGGTCTTAAACAAAAAAGGAAGTTGATTGATACTGGATTTTTTTGGAATTTCTTTGGATAATGGATCACTGATTGGTTTTCCTTGGATATTGTCGGTTTTTCTGGATATTGAAAGATTGATTTAGTAATCAATCAACTTCTGCAACAAAGGTATATCCACACCCAAATGTTAACAAGAGGAGAAAAACTCGATTTAGTTCATTCAGTTTTTACTGCGCATTTCGTAGCATTCACATCTGTTGGTTCGTATAACCCCGGATGACCCTTCGGGTTTTTACGAAAAAAGCATCGTTATATACTCATTTCATTTGATACAACTCAACACCCTTTGATCCATATCAAGTACAACCAACATATGTTGATTACTGTCATTGAATAACTAAACCAGGATTTATTTCGGTTTGTCGCAGTTTTTCCTTCATTCATCGAATAAACTATGAGAAGGTGCAAATCCTTACCATCTTTACATTGTCAATAGCGCAAACGATAATCCGGTATCCGAAGAAAACCCTGAATCCTGATCCTGGTAAAACCCCTGATCCCTGTTCTAAGAAAGCCAACCGGCGCAAAAACCGGGTGATCCGTACCCTGAAAATCTGATAGTGTTGATTATATCCTTTGTATTGTTAACACCAATGTCCGAAAAACCTGAAATCTGAACTGAATCCTTGTAAAACCGTCCAAACGCAAGTACCTGAAAAAGATTTCAAGCAAAAGCCCCTGTTGTCGGGGCTTTTTGCTTTGATATATACCAGGCAAAGACTTGCTCATTCATTATGGAAAAAGGGTAACAACTACCCAGTTACCGTTTAACCGTCAAATTGGAAACTTTGACCGTCATTTTGAGCAATATGGTCGAAATGAATTGCTTTCTTAACTTAAGTTTTACAACTTTAAAGTGTGATTAAGCAATAGCACACGAGAATCCAAAATCCAATGAAAACGGGTCCAATAGTCCTTAAACCCAAAACCGAATCCAGGTCCTGAAGAACCACTAAATCCAAAAAGTCCGGAAAACCTAAACCTTAACCCCTGGAAAGTTCTGATCCCGATCCTAAGAAAACCAACGCCCAAAAGGGGAATCCAACATCCTAAACCTGCCGGACCGTCCCGGTATTCAGGTAAAGCCATTGTCCTTGTTATTCATCCGTCCGCTGAGAGTACCTGAAAAAGTTTAAAAGGCTGGTAGAGATACCAGCCTTTTATTATTTCCAGTAAGCCATTAACCTGGTTAATTGCCCAGGGCCTGGATTACATCGTATTTGGTCACAATGTGCAGGTTGCCGGCCTCATCTTTAGCCAGCACCGCGCCATTGTCTTTGTTGATCAGCGTTCTCAATTTTTCAATAGGTGTGCTATACGCCACCACCGGGAAGGCGGGTTCCATTACTTCCTCCACCTTCGCATTTTTGATATCAGGATCAGAAAACACTTTTCTAGGAAAAAAGACCGCTCTCGCTGATGGAGCCTATAGGACCGCTACCATTCACCACGGGAATGTGCTCTATATCGTATTTCTTCATCAGCTCTACAGCCTGGGCCACAGTCTGACCGGGTTCAATGGTAATCAGTTTTTGCTTTGAAGCGCGCCCCGACACGATATCCTTGAACGTTTTCACATCCAGAAATCCGCGCTCCAGCATCCACTGATCGTTATAAATTTTGGCTACGTAGCGGCTGCCATGATCGTGGAATATGCAGACTACGAGATCGTCTTTTTTCAGTTTGAATTTCTCCTGCGCTGCAATCTGCAGTAAGCCCTGCACACAACTGCCGGCGCTGTAGCCTATGAATATACCCTCTTCTTTTGCAATGCGGCGCGCCATCAGGGCTCCATCCTTGTCTGTGACCTGCTCAAAATGATCGATCACGCTCATATCATAGTTCTGCGGGACAAAGTCTTCACCAAAGCCTTCGCTTATATAAGGATGCACCTCGTTCATATCAATCTCGCCGGTGCGGAAATATTTGGTGAGCAGCGACCCATACACGTCGATGGCCCATACCTGTATGTTGGGATTTTGCTCTTTCAGGTACATCGCCGTACCGGTAATCGTTCCGCCTGTGCCCGCCGTGCATACCAGGTGCGTGATCTTACCATCAGTTTGTTTCCAGATTTCAGGACCGGTGGTTTCATAATGCGCCAGGCGATTGGCGAGGTTATCGTATTGATTGCAGTGAAATGAATTGGGAATTTCTTTGTTGAGGCGGCGGGCAACGGAATAATAGCTGCGCGGGTCGTCAGGCTCCACGTTGGTGGGACAAACAATCACTTCGGCGCCCACGGCCTTCAGTATATCCACCTTTTCTTTCGACTGTTTATCGGTGGTCGTGAAAATACATTTATATCCTTTCACGCAGGCTGCCAGCGCCAGTCCCATACCGGTATTGCCGCTGGTGCATTCAATGATGGTGCCGCCGGGTTTCAGCTTGCCTTCTTTTTTCCGCCACTTCGATCATCTTGATCGCCATGCGGTCTTTGATGCTGTTGCCCGGGTTGAAATAATCCACTTTAGCCGCCACCAGGCAGGGCAGTTCTTTGGTGACTTTGTTCAGTTTAATCAATGGCGTGTTGCCAATCGTTTCGAGTATATTGTTTTTGATATCCATCATGCAAGGTTGTACGTCGCAAAGGTACGCTAAAGTTTCTCCTTAATTTTTTGTCAGTAGCTGCTCCCTGCTGTCGCCGGTAAGGCAACTCCGCTTCGGAAGTTTTATAATGTCCATAAAAATCAATGATGCCGATTCTTATTTGTTGTGACCAACTATTGGTAACTTGTAAGCTCGTCAGAAGAATCGAGATCCATTTCACAGTCCAAATGTATGAAAGCCTATTTTATCAGCGGAATGGCGGCAGATGCCCGGGTGTTCAGGCACATCAGGCTGCCCGAAGGATATGAGCCGGTGTATTTAGATTGGATAGACCCTGTGCCTCATGAATCGCTACGCAGTTACGCCCTTCGGCTGGCAGAGCGCATCGATAAGAATCATCCATTTATCCTGCTGGGGTTGTCATTTGGAGGTATGCTGGGTACTGAGATTGCGAAAAAATCAAGCCGGCATTAACAATATTGATTTCGAGCATACCGGTGTCTTCGCAACTGCCAGGTTATTACAGGATGGCAAAAAAATGCGTTTGCATCAACTCGTACCCATATCCGTTTTAAAATCCGGGGCTATTGTGAAAAGATTTTTTACAAAAGAATCGCCCGATAATAAAAAACTCTTAGCCCAGGTTATCCGCGAAAGTGATCCTCGCCTGATTCGATGGAGTATGGAAGCCATCCTTGGCTGGGAAAATGATGAAGTGCCCGAACCCATTTGCCATATTCACGGCACGCGCGATGAAATTTTACCCATCCGCTATACCCACCCCACGCATACTGTTGAAAATGGCAGTCACATGATGGTGCTGGAACAGGCAACAAGAATAAATGAAATTTTACACAAGGTATTGCAACCGGTGATGCAATGTTGATAAAATCGCTTGTTCTCTTTCCATCGTTCCACTTACATTTGCTGCCCCCAATATTTGAAGAAGTATGGAACTGAAATACGCACAGAAAATAGCCGAGAAATTATCGCTGACCCTGAAGCAGATCAGCAATGTTCAACAATTGCATAGTGAAGGAGCTACCATCCCGTTTATTGCGCGCTATCGTAAAGAAGCGACCAACAACCTGGATGAGGTGGCCATCACCAATATTGTTGAAGAGATTAATTATTTCACCGAACTGGAAAAAAGAAAGAGACCGTTATTAAAACCATCGAAGGTTTGGTAAAATGACACCCGAACTGATGAAGCGTATTGAAGACTGTTTTGATGCCACCGAACTGGAAGATATTTATCTTCCTTATAAACCCAAAGAAAAACCCGCGCCACGCAGGCTGTTGAAAAAGGACTGGAGCCTTTGGCAAAAATGATTTTTGAACAAGGCAATGAAAACCCCGAAGAGGAGGCCGCGAAATATGTGAACGATAAGGTAAAAGATGTAAAAGAAGCATTGCAGGGTGCGCGCGATATTATTGCTGAATGGATCAGTGAAAATGAACAGGCCAGGAACAAAGCCCGCCAGCTTTTCAACGAAGGTGCTATACTTTCTTCAAAAGTGTTGAGCAGCAAAAAGGAAGAAGCCGATGCGCAGAAATACCGTGACTATTTTGAATTCAGTGAGCCGCTGGCAGAAAGTCCTTCCCACCGCATTCTTGCTATTCGTCGCGGTGAGAAAGAAGGATTCCTGATCATGGATATCAACATCGACAAACAAACCGCACTCGACGAACTGGAACGCATTTTTATAAAAGCGTCCAACGCCAATAGTGCCGAAGTGAGAAAGGCCATCGAAGATTCCTTCGATCGCTTATTGAAACCGTCTATAGAAAATGAATTCCGCCTGTTGAGCAAGAACAAGGCCGACGAAGAGGCCATCAATGTGTTTGCAGAAAACCTGCGCCAGTTATTACTCGCTTCGCCACTTGGTTCAAAGAGGGTGTTGGCAATAGACCCCGGTTATCGCACGGGGTGTAAGGTGGTATGCCTCGACGCGCAGGGCAACCTGGTACACAACACCACTATTTATCCGCACCCGCCGCAGAACGAGGCGCAGAAAAGTATTGCGGAATTAAAATTTTTGGTAGACCGCTACGATATTGAGGCGATCGGCATAGGTAATGGAACCGCTGGCCGCGAGACAGAGCAACTGGTGCGCGGTATAGATTTTGGTAAACCCGTAAGCGTATTCCAGGTTAACGAAAGCGGTGCGTCTATCTATTCCGCGTCAGAGGTTGCGCGCGAGGAGTTTCCCGATCATGACGTTACCGTTCGTGGCGCGGTAAGCATCGGTCGCCGTCTGTTGGACCCGCTGAGTGAACTGGTGAAGATCGATGCCAAGAGTATCGGTGTTGGTCAATACCAGCACGACGTAAACCAGGCAAGACTGAAAGAAGCGCTCGACCGCGTGGTGGAAAGCGCCGTAAACTTTGTGGGCGTGGATGTAAACACTGCTTCAAGACATTTATTGGAGTACGTGTCTGGCCTGAGCAGCACGCTTGCAAAAATATTGTTGAATACCGCACTAAGAACGGTCCGTTTAAGAGTCGTGAAGAGCTGAAGAAAGTGCCGCTGATGGGACCCAAGACTTTTGAACAATGTGCGGGCTTCCTGCGCATTCCCGGCGCCACGCATCCGCTGGATAACTCTTCCGTTCATCCCGAAAGTTATCATGTAGTGGAAAAAATGGCGAAAGACCTGCAGGCTTCTCTCGAAGACCTGATCAGGCAACCGGCTCTTCGCAAGCAGATCAACAAAAAACAATACATCAGCGAAAGTATCGGTGAATACACGATAGATGATATCTTAAAAGAACTGGAAAAACCCGGCCGCGACCCGCGCGCGCCTATTGAGGAGTTCCGCTTCGACGAGACCATCAAGAGCATTGAAGATGTGCGGCCAGGCATGACTGTTCCCGGCATCGTGACCAATATCACCAACTTCGGCGTATTCGTTGACATAGGCGTAAAGCAAGATGGTCTCGTACACATCTCTCAACTCAGCAACACCTATGTGAGCGATCCCAACGAAGTAGTAAAGCTCCAGCAAAAGGTGATGGTAACCGTTACCGATGTAGATGTTGCCCGCAAGCGTATCAGTCTTTCCATGCGCACGGTCGACAAGAAAGGCTCCGAAGGAAAAAAATCCTTCCCCCGGTTCCAAGTCTCAACCCAAAAAGCAAGAGCCCCTCAACGCTTTCCAGGCCAAACTCATGGAGCTCAAGAAAAAATTCAACGACTAGAATCTCACTATTCCACTTGGAAGGTCAACCCCAGGTGGGCCTACTGCCCCATAGATGGCCCACCTGTCACTTGACCTTCCCTCTATTCACATTCAAATTCATCTTGAATTTCAACATTCAAAAAGGCCCCTCCGGAGAACCGGAAGGGCATACCGAACCTGGTGATAAGATCACCAAGCGAGTTGTAAGCTTTGATCTGTCTACAGCCTGTGCTTAATGTCCTGTGTTGAATTTTTTGAGTTGCTTTTTCTTTTTGCCGAGGTACATGTCGAGCAATACCAGTCCGAGAATCACATTCACCATCATGAAGATATTGGTGTAGGTATTGTTGAGGAAAACGCTGGGATCAAATTTGCTGAAATCGATGGGCAGTTTTGAGTCACCGCTGCTGCTCCAATCCATTTGTCCCAAACCATAGATCAGGAAACCGAGTATGCTGAGCAGGAAAAATGTGCCGATGCCCCAGATCACCCTTTTGTTGATATAAGACTGCGCGGCGGGAGCTATATGATGTTTGCCGATTCCTTCCATCACATTCTGAGTAAAACGCATGGAGGGTTCGTCCAGCTCCAGGTTGCCCATCAGCTGGTGCACTTCGAGCAACTCCTGGTATTTCGCTCTCCACTCTTCGTTGGTAGCTATCAGTTGCTCGATGAACGTTTTCTCTTCTGCTTTGCAGGTTCCATCGATATACTCCCACAAACGTTCTTCAATGGTTGGTTGATTATTCATACGTTTTGTTGTTACTGGTTCATAATGTCTTTTACTTCCTGTACAAAGTACTTCTCCATTTTTTCTTTCAATCTGCCACGTGCCCGGTGGAGTCTTACTTTTACCGTATTGGGATCAAGTCCCATAATCTGCCCGATTTCTTCCAGGCTTTGTTCGCCTTTATAGAATAAGGTGATCAGTTTGGCATCGTCAGGACTTAATAGTTTAATAGCCTCGTTTACCATCTGCACCTTCGACTTCTGTTCCACATGGTTGGCCCGGAATCCGGAATCGCGGCTGTCGGCCACTTCGAATACCTTTTCATTGTCGAGCGAATGCACTTCCAGTTTTTTCTTGCGCAGGAAGGTGATGCATGTCGTGGTGACAATAGTATATAGCCACGTGCTGAATTTTGAGTCGCCCCTGAAATCGGCCAGGCTGCGATATGCTTTTACAAACACATCCTGTGCAATTTCTTCGGCATCCTCACGGTGAGGGGCATACCGCAGGCATATAGTAAATACAAAGTTCTGGTACTTTTTCACCAATTCTGCATATAAAGCCTGCTCACCCTTCAGCACCCTGCTAATGATCTCATTATCATTCGGTCCGGTATTCATTACGAGAATAAGACTACGGGCGGTTGAATTAGGTTACAAGGTACGGAAGGGTTTCGGGTTTCGGATTTAGGGTTAGGGTTTGGGGGTTCGGTTGGCGGGTGGAGGGGGCCTACACCCGAAACCGCCGCCTCTCCCGTGCAGTGTAACCTCCTGCTTCCCGCCGTAGTCATACCCTGTGTACAGCAACTGCAAAAAAGTTTCTTAAAAAGGCTGTAACCCGGGAAGAATAGCAGTAGTCTGATACAGAAACGAACCGGAAATTAATTTATCAACTCAATAAAAATCAATTATATGCACGGAGAAATCGTAGGCGTCCTCATCAGTTTAGGATTCTTTGCAATGATATTTGGCATCGTCTATATGTACAAGCGCGAAAACCTGGCCATGATAGAAAAGGGGATGAACCCGAAAGAATATGCCAATCGCCCGGCGCCTTATCGCAACCTTAAATGGGGTTTGCTGCTGGTAGGTGCAGGCATGGGTCTCTTGCTCGCTTATATTCTTGATCAGTATGTACTGGTGAGAAGCAGGTACGATAACGAAGCCATTTATTTCGCCTTGATAGCCATCGGCGGTGGACTGGGACTGATCAGCTCGTACAAGATCGAGAAAAGGGAACTGCTCGACAGATCTGATAGCGCCTCTTAAGTTTCGCTTACAGTTAACTTAGCAAATACGTATAGCCGGAAAAGCAAATTCCGAAACCTTGGTTTCGGAATTTCTTTTTGTCATTATTTCTTCAGCACTTCCAGCGCCGTCAGCACTCCGGGATCGTCCATATTGACTACTTCATAAAAAACCCTGCGTTCTCCAGATCTGCCTGGCCAGCCATACTTTGATACGTTTTTCGATTTGCCTGCGGTCTTGTGCGGGAATTTCTCCCACCTTCACGCCCTGGCGGGCCGCATAAACCAGCAGGCTGTTCCAGGCATCATCGAGTTTATCAAATCGGGCCGCAAATTCCCGCGGGTTATTGAACCGCTGGAAATAATCCATATGCTGCAGGAAGTAGGAATAAATAAAACGGCCGAAAAGCTGGGCGTCTATCAGGGCATAGACATTAGATGAAAGGCGCGTAGTGTCGAAAGGAATAAAATAATCAGGCGTAATGCCACCGCCGCCATACACAATGCGGCCGCCGGGAGTCTTGAATTCGGGACCGATCTTATAGGCTGTAACCGTATCGCCGTTCACCAGCTCGCCATTCAGGTATCGGTTGCTGATATCTTCACGATAGGCTTCGCGGCCCCTGTCGTAAGGCTTTGAATATTGCGGCCCAGCGGAGTATAGTAGCGCGCCACAGTGAGTCGCAGCGCCGATCCATCGCCCAGGTCAAATTGCTCCTGCACCAGGCCTTTGCCAAATGTGCGGCGACCT
>ADGO01009947.1_pt1 | contig 9173 bp, 9 predicted proteins | sample 268308 | NCBI WGS metagenome assembly ADGO01 (sample SAMN00007042, study PRJNA41493) | compost metagenome | isolation source: bioreactor | place: USA | collected 2008-02-06
GCAAAATGAATTGTATCTCCTTTTCCAGCGCCACCGGCTCCAGCGAAGCCTCGTCAACCGGCGTATCGGTGGTACCCACCACCACTTTTTGGTGCCAGGGCACGGCAAACAACACGCGGCCATCGCTGGTGGCGGGAATCATCAATGCATCATCCGAAGGATAAAATTCCCGGTCGAGCACCAGGTGTACGCCCTGGCTTGCGCAGGTGATTTTTCTACCCGAGGGGTTATCCATTTTCAGGATATCGTCGACAAACACACCGGTGGCGTTCACCACCGCCCTGCTTTGAATGCGGTATTCCCTGCCGGTCTCCCTATCACGGGCAACCACACCCGAAATTTTTTGTTGCTCATCTTTCAAAAGTCCTTCCACGCGCATATAGTTCAGCGCATAGCCGCCATGATCAAAAATGCTTTGCACCAGGTTGATGGCTAGCCTGGCATCATCAAACTGCCCGTCGTGGTACAGTACGCCGCCGACCAATCCTTCAGTCTTTATATTGGGTAAATGCTCAATGGTCTCCTGCCGGGAAATAAAAACAGAGGAGCCCAGGCTCAAACTTCCTGCAATCCAGTCGTACAGTTTCAGGCCTATGGTGTACTTGAATCTGTCCCAGTAACTATACAGGGGAATAATAAAGGTCTGGTTCTTGACAAGATGGGGAGCATTGCGGTGCAGTAATCCGCGTTCAACACTGGCTTCGCGCACGAGGCCAATATGTCCCTGCGCCAGGTAGCGCACGCCACCATGCACCAGTTTGGTGCTGCGGCTGGAGGTGCCCTTTGCGAAATCGGCCTGCTCCAGCAATAACGTTTTATACCCTCTCGATACCGCGTCGAGCGCAATACCTAGTCCCGTAGCGCCGCCGCCTATTACCACGATGTCCCACTGTGCCACAGTGTCCATCTGCTCCAGCGACTTCGCTCGTTTTTCATACGGGCTATTAACAAGGGTATTTCGCATCAGTTAGTTTTTCACTTATGTTCGATTTCGATTTCTTTCGATTTGTATCAAAAGATAACAAAACGAAAGTATAAATAATTATTTTTACAAAAAAGAAAAGTTTTGCACGCGGTGGCCAGGGGCGGGGCGCGGGCGCGCCGCTTCAGGTTGGGGGGCCAGGGGTCCGAAATTCTTCACCCGAACCACCCGCCAACAACCCCCAAATACCTTGAGCCTTTACTGTAAAAGATTGATTAAATTGAAATTGCATTACACATGAACATGATCAGCCAGCACGAACGACATCAGCATATTATTAACCGCTTGCAAAAGGAAGGATATGTGAAAGTCCTGGATTTATGTAAGGAATTAAATGTGAGCTCGGTTACGATCAGGAAAGATCTGCAGTTACTGGAGGATAAGAAATTGTTGTACCGCACGCATGGCGGCGTTACGCTGAATAATCCTTATGCGGCTGACAGGCCGGTGAATGAGAAAGAGAAAATCAGGTCAACGGAGAAAACGCTGATCGGCCAGGCCGCAGCCAGGTTGATCGAGGAGAATGACTGTATCATTATCGGGTCCGGTACTTCGGTGCTGGCGCTGGCAAAACGATTCATCCCAAAGGAACGCTTACGGTTATCACGGCAGCGCTGAATGTGTCGCTGGAACTGACACATCATCCTAATGTGGAAGTGATACAACTGGGCGGCATGCTTCGAAAAAGTTCTTCTTCCACTACCGGTCCCTATGCAGAGAAAGTGCTCGACGATTTTTCCTGCAATAAATTATTCCTGGGCGTGGATGGAATCGATATCGAATTTGGTCTTACCACCACCAACGCGATGGAAGCGCATCTTAACCGCAAAATGATTGCAGCTGCACAGCGCACCATCGTGCTGGCCGACAGCAGCAAGTTTGGCAAACGCGGCTTCGGCCGCATATGTGGCCTGGAAGAAGTGGACCAGGTCATTACCGACAGCGGCATCTCCGATCATATGGCGGACACGCTGAAGGGAATGGGCATTGAACTCACCATTGTGTGATTACTTCGTCAAGGCCGCCTTCAATGTAATTTGCGGATGTCGGTTGGGTGCATTTACGGCTGAAAGCACTTCCCATTTCAGTTCAAGATTATCGAGGCGGTTCACCGTCTTTACGCGGATAGTTTTCACTTCACCCGCTTTTATGGTAATCACATCTGCATGATCGTGCAGCGTATAGCTTGTTTTATTTTGAAGAATAAAATCGCAGCTGGTCAGATTCTCAATCTCCACGATCGCCACGTCGTTGCGCTCAGGGTATTTTGCTGATTTTATTTTCAATGAAGCCTCAAGAAGAGGCACCAGCCATTCGTCGCGGCCAATTAAAAGATTGTTGTAAAAAACTACCGTGCGGCGGTTTTGCAAACCCTCCTGCACTGCTTCGATGGTTTTCTCTTTAGCAAATACAATAGTTATGGGACGATGGCCTCCTTCCGCCACCTTATATTCATGATCAACCAGTTTATGCACATCACTGCCCGCCATTATGGTGAGGTTGTTGTCGAGCGCAATGCGCAGCGACTCGTCTGAATAGCTTCTGTCGTTTACCACTTCAATACCATCGAGCAGTTTTTCACGAATCAGGAAGCGGTGCATGTCTGTGAGCGTGGCAATACCATCGCGTCGCTGCGATGTCCAGTGCGGATGATTCCAGAAAGTAAAGGCGCCTTGTCTTTTTGCTTCGCGAAAAACCTCCACTGAATCGCTGATGAGCATTTTGTTTGCATCTTTTATGAAGAGTGCATTGCTATGCCCGGGAGGCATTTTGCGTGTGATCTCCGATCCATGAATGATCAGCAGGTCATGATTTTTTGCTTCCTGCAATGCAATCTGGTAAGAACGGTTGCGGTCGGGATGCGGTATATCCTCCTTATGCGGTTGATATTCAAGATGCTCCGTAAGGGAAATAGCGTCGAGTCCATCCCACAATGCTTCAGCCACACGAATATCGGGCCACACACTGCCATCGCTGAAGACGGTATGCATGTGCAAATCGCATTTTAGAGATTTAAAACCGGGAATATCAGGAAAGCGAAGCGCCCTTGCGAGGCGGTGACTATGATCGGCCTGGGCATTTGTAACAAGGGTGGTAAATGAAAATAAAACAACCAGGAGCTTTCTCATGTTGATTTTTTCCCGAATATAAAAGACTGAGAGGGGATTTGGAGAGAAAGAAAATTATTAGAGCATTAAATTTTTCCGCACTATACGCGTGCGAGCTCCACTAACTGTTTTACATCATGCACGATTATCTGTCTGCCTTTTGTTTCCAGTATTCCTTTTTCCTTGAACTCCGCAAGAACCCGCAACACGTTTTCCCTGGCAGTGCCGACAAGACTCGCGAGGTCGTCGCGCGACATGTTAATGGCCACCGGCATACCGGGTTGAAAGTTCTCTTTATATTTTTCACGCAGCACCACCAGTTGCAAGGCCAGCCGCTCGCGCACCGGGCGTTGCGCAAACAACGCCAGGTTGTTGACGAGCACAGCAAATTCGTGACTCAATGTTTTTAACAGATGCCGGGTCAGCGTCGGCGATTTCTCCATCGCCTTTACAAAATCTTCGCGGGGGATGAAGGTGATGGCGCTTTCTTCCAGAGCTGCCGCAGAATCGGGATAGCGGTCTTCCGCCAGCACAGCCTGCAGCCCGATCAGTTCGCCCTTGTTGGCTACATATATAATCTGTTCGCGGCCGTCTTTGTCAAGTTTGTATTTTTTTACTTTACCACTGCTGATAACAAAAATGCCTGAGGGATAGGCGCCCTCCCGGAAAATAACCTCTCCTTTTTTATATACCTGCTTCGTCTCATGAGCCGTAAGCATTTGCAGGTCTTCTTCCGGGAGTTGAGAAGAATACTCTGACTGTCAAAGTCCCACTTGTTGATAGGGAAGATTTCTTTTATGCTCATTGAACGCTCATTACCCCCAAAATTACAGCTAATAAAGTGATTAAAGTTACTTTTTACGGTAATCTTAATCCATAGGCAAGTCATTTTCAACGCGGTAACTTTGCGGGCATGAAAAAAGTCACAGGGATTCCTAAACCATTGATTACCCTATGAATTCTATAGCTTCTTACCGTTCTGAGACAAGCTGGTTCCGGTCAGACGAGTTGTTCGACAGCCTTTACCCTGAGTTTATCAGGAAATTATCCATTCGCCACTGGACACCTCTTCGTATAACCAGGACCGTGATTGACTTTCTTACTCCCAAAGGAAACGATCGCGTGTTGGATGTGGGCAGTGGTATCGGCAAGTTTTGCCTGGCCGCCGCTTTTTACCGGCCCGCGGCATTGTTTGATGGCATAGAACAAAGAAGCAACCTGGTGCAGCTGGCAGAATCGGTGCGCGTGAGGTTGCATATACCCAACGCCGTTTTTCGTCACGGCGATTTTACCAAATTGATTTCTCCCATTACGATCATTTCTATTTTTACAACTCTTTTTACGAAAATCTTTTCGAAGAGCAGCGCATCGATGACAGCATCGAATGTTCAGGCGAGCTCTACAATTACTACACGCGTTGCCTCCATATGAAACTGGCTGAGATGCCGGTGGGCACCAGGATAGTTACTTATCACAGCCTCGAAGATGAAATACCGGACTCCTATTATTCAGTAGCCTCGAAATTCAATAACCGTTTAAAATTCTGGATAAAACGCAAGTGATCTTTCGCCCTAAAATAATTGACTGTTTACAGCAATACGACCGCGCCCAGTTTTTCGAGAGATGCTGCTGCGGGTGTTATTGTGGGCATTGTTGCGCTTCCCCTGGCCATCGCTTTTGCCATAGCCTCGGGCGTAACGCCCGAAAAGGGTTTGTTTACCGCTATCGTGGCGGGCTTTATCATTTCAGCGCTGGGCGGCAGCCGCGTGCAAATCGGTGGTCCCACCGGCGCATTCATCGTGATTGTGTATGGCATTGTGCAGCAGTATGGCGTTAACGGCCTCATCATCGCCACCTTTATGGCGGGCATCATACTCATCGTGATGGGGCTGGTGCAACTGGGTACCTTGTTCAAATTCATCCCCCACCCGCTCGTGGTGGGTTTTACCAGTGGCATAGCGCTGATCATTTTCTCCTCTCAACTCAATGATTTCTTTGGGTGGAACATAGACGACCTGCCGGCGGGTTTTGTAGCGAAGTGGAAAATATATATTCAAAGCGCTGGTAAGATAAATCCGTACGCCGTACTGATTGCAGGCTTCACCGTGGCTATGATTTTATTATGGCCAAAGGTTTCGAGAAAAATCCCGGGATCGCTGGTAGCTATAGTAATTACCACTATTGCGGCGCATGCTTTTCACCTGCCGGTGACTACTATAGGCACTCGTTTTGGTGAAATCAAATCTGCGATTCCTTCGCCGGTTATGCCCCATATCGATTTTCAAACAGTGCAGCATCTTTTTGCACCGGCATTTGCGATTGCCCTTTTGGGCGGTATCGAGTCATTATTGTCTGCCGTGGTGGCCGACGGTATGATCGGTGGCAATCATCGCTCTAATACCGAGCTGATTGCACAAGGCATTGCCAATATTTTTTCGTCCATGTTTGGCGGCATTCCCGCCACCGGGGCTATTGCGCGCACCGCTACCAATATAAAAAATGGGGGACGCACACCCGTTGCCGGTATCATTCACGCTTTAACCCTTCTCATCATAGTATTATTTGTGGGCAAATGGGCCAGCCTGGTGCCTATGGCTACGCTGGCCGGAATTTTGATTGTGGTAGCCTATCACATGAGCGAGTACGAAAGTTTTATTTCTGTGTTGAAAGGTCCTCGTGGAGATATGGCCGTTTTGGTCACCACTTTCCTGCTTACCGTGTTAATCGACCTGGTAGTAGCCATCGAGATCGGTATGATACTGGCGGCATTTCTTTTCATGAGAAAAATGATCCGCTTCACCGATGTGAAGATGCTTACCGGTAGCGGAGAAGACAAAGCGGGCAACAACGGATCTGAATCTATTAACCGTTTTCCAGTACCTGCCGGCGTGGAGATTTTTGAGATATCGGGTCCCTTGTTTTTCGGCGCGGCATACAAGTTTAAGGATGCCATTAAGCAGATTGAAAAGCCGCCGAGAATACTGATCATCCGCATGGGCAAAGTGCCGATTATTGACGCCACCGGTTTGAGAACCCTGAAAGAAGTGCATAAAGAATCGCAGCGGCGGGGCACCAAGATTATTTTGGCCGAGGTACACAGCCAGCAGGTGATGGAAGAACTGAAGGATGCCAGATTGCTGTTTGCCATTGGTAAAGCCAACGTAACCAATACAATGGAAGAAGCGCTGGAACGATGCCAGGAAATCCTGGACGACATAACACACAAAGAAAAGACACCAGTGAACAATTGACCTGGAATATTGTTATAACTTTAAATTTTTGCTATGAAGCATGACGACCGGGCTGCCGGCGACGCGAAAAAGAAGCTCACCCCTTCTTCGCTGGAAGGTCTCCGCAAAAAAGGATTTCGCTATGTACAGGTGCAAGGATTTTCGCCCGATAAACACCTGGACTATATGGAACCGCGCTATTTTGTATTAGTTCCGCTGAAAGAACTGCCCACCTCAGCCGACCAGAAAGGTATTTACGAGCCTATCGAAAGTAAAATTCTTGCGGAATGGGCAAAATCAGGTGACGAAGGTTTTGAAGTGTTGATAGCACAGGCGGGATAGTGATACAGAGCTTCTAATAGCCGCTTACCATATTTTTTCAGATTAACTGGCGATCTGCAAGATCGCCTTTTTATTTATGCATTGGTGAGAAGCAACTTGAAGGATGCCATAATGAGCACCAACGCCAGTAAATATTTCAGCACATTCTGATTGAACCGCAAAGCTCCCAGCCAGGCGCCGCAAAGTCCTCCCGCAAATGCAACTGCAACATAAGCGTACATATCTGCACTGAATTGAATGCCCTTCGTAAATTGTCCTGCCAGTCCCGACAAAGAATTCACAAAAATGAACATCGCACTGATAGCCGCCGTTTGCTTTTGATCGGTCCAGCGTAAGAGTAAGAGTATGGGAGAAAGAATAATGCCGCCGCCAATACCGATCAATCCCGATAGAAAGCCGATGGCAGCGCCGATGACCAATGATAAAGGAATGTTTGCGCCTTTCTGTTCTTCTACCTTAATATTCGAGAAAAAATAAACCGCACAATCGGTATCAATAATAGTACGCCAAGGATTTGTTTGTAAATCGTTCCATCTACCTGTACTTTACCGCCAAGAAAAGCCATAGGTATAGAAGCGATGGCAAGTGGTAAAAATATTTGCCAGCGAAAATGTTTGCCGCGATAAAACTGAATGAATGAGGTGAGTGAAACGAAGAGATTCAGCATAAGCGCAGTTGGCTTCATCACCTCGGGCGATACGCTGAATAACGCCATCAGCGCCAGGTAGCCGCTTGCGCCGCCATGACCTACCGACGCATACAGGAATGCAACAAAAATAAAAGGATGTAAAAAATACCAGGCCCTCTGCCATGTTAACCTCCTATGGTTATCATACTCCTGTTTTTGATGGCTTCGGCTTCCAGGTGTTCGAAATCGGTGGTTAGTTGTCCGCCCAGTTTTTCTGCCTTCATCATTACACTTTGCCTGACCAGCGGTTCAATGTCTTCGCCATTGCGGAAAGCAGTGAGCAGGTCGGTTTCTTCCTTGCTAAACAAACAATTCTTCATTTTACCATCTGCTGTCAGCCGCATACGATTGCAGGTGCTGCAAAATGGTGCACTCATGGTGCTGATCACTGCAAAGGTGCCTGCATGCCCGGGTACAATATACTTTTTCGCCGTATCGTGCGCCTCATCTTTCAGCCTGATATAATCATAGCGCTCGCCGATGGTGGCGAGCATTTGCTGATAAGTAAATACTTTGTTGCTAGTCCACCGATTGCCGGCAAATGGCATAAACTCGATAAAGCGGATATGCACCGGGGTTTCTTTGGTCCACTCAATAAAATCAATGATCTCGTTATCATTCAGCCCTTTCATCACCACCACATTCACCTTGGCATGAATGCCTGCATCGATGAGTGAGAGAATATTTTTGTACACTACGTGAAATTGATCGCGCCTGGTGATGAGCTGAAATTTTTCGGGTTGCAACGTATCCAGGCTTACATTGATAGACTGGATACCGGCCTTTTGCAAGGTGGGTAAGAAGTGATGCAGCCTGCTGGCATTGGTAGTGAGCGTGAGTTGAACGGGCAGTTTTGAAAGAGCCAGGATTATTTCTCCCGCATCTTTACGCACGAGCGGTTCGCCGCCGGTGAGCCTGATCTTGCGAACGCCCATCTGCACAAATATTTTTGCGATAGCTTCTATCTCATGCGCCTGCATCAGTTTGGAAGCCGCGGTGAACTCATATTCCTCTTCGGGCATACAGTAAAAACACCGCAGGTTGCAGTTATCGGTCAGGGAGATCCGCAAATAATCGTGCACACGGTTGAAACTGTCCTTGATCATGCTATAAATTTATCCATTTATAATTTAAACCGGCGGTATATCTTTTCCCTGCAATGTGGCGTAATCGCCTGCCGTATCGATGTCAATATTTCCTTTGGAAAATCAACCAATGCCACCCCATCCGTATTTTCAAAATAATTTTTTCGCGCCTTCATCGCCTTTCAGTTGACGCAACGCGTCAAAATATGATTTGCTGAACAGCGCCGGAATGCCCACCGTTCCTGCATAAGATGATGCCACGATATCCTTTCCCGAACTTTCATGCGCTGTCATTATTTCTTTCAACAACTCCCCTGTTACATACGGCTGATCGCAAACCATAAAGATCACCGCATCGGTTCCCGGCTCATATTCCAGTACAGTATTTAATCCACTGCGAATAGATGAAGCAATGCCTTCCTGCCAGTCTTTATTCTCCACCACTATTGCGGTATTACTTTTTCTGCTAATCCCCTGTGCGCGCCTTCCACCACTACCACCTGTTTTGGCTTCGCTTCTAATGCAGCATCCAGCGCGCGTTGCACCAGGGTTGTACCCTCGAACTGCAGCAGTTGCTTCGGTCTTCCAAGCCTTGACGAGCCGCCGGCCGCGAGTAATATGATGCTGATACTTTTCATGTGGGGGAGAATTGATGGTTGACTCCTGGCCTCATAACCTAACCTCCTTTATCTCCTGCTTCTTCCTCTCGTGTATCGGCGTAGCCTCATTTCTCAGCGA
>ADGO01000004.1_pt1 | contig 8772 bp, 12 predicted proteins | sample 268308 | NCBI WGS metagenome assembly ADGO01 (sample SAMN00007042, study PRJNA41493) | compost metagenome | isolation source: bioreactor | place: USA | collected 2008-02-06
AGATTCTATGGCTTCTATAGGTATTGTTTCTAATCCGTTACATAAGCATGATAAAATTATGAAAGCTGGATCTAACCGATGACGTGGTATTAGGCCAACGGTACGTGGTATTGTTAAAAACCCATGTGATCATCCGCATGGAGGTGGTGAGGGAAGGAATTCTCCTCCAAGTGCTCAGATGAGTCCATGGGGTAAATTGACGAAAGGTACACCTACTAAAAATAAACAAGTTGATCGTTTAAAGCGAAGATTATATAAAAAGTTGTAATAATTATTTATGTCTTGAAAAATACCTTATATTTTGCCTTTGTTTTTTTCTAAGCGTTTTTTATTAAAAAATAAATCTAAAAGTTGAATTCGTAATTCTATTATACCTAATAGTTTTTTAAATAAAACTTTTTATGTTTATAATGGAAGAATACATCTTCCTGTTTTAGTTAAATCTGATATGATAGGGCGTAAATTTGGTGAATTTTCTATAACCAAGTCTTTGGGTTATAAAGTTAAAAAAAGAGTAAAAAATAAAAAACGTTAATGGGTCATTTAGTTAATCCTATAGCAATGAGAATTGGTTGATTTCGTAATTGGGTTGATACTTATTTTGTTGAATTTAAGTATTATCCTGAGTTTTTACATTCTTTATTACGCTTACGTTTGTATTTAATTTATTTTCTTGGACTTAAAAAATTTGATAAATTTGGATGTTTTTATAGTCATTTTGAATTTATTAAAAAAATGCATATTCTGTATACAAATATTTATATATATGTTGGTAAAGTTGAAGCTTTTATGGAATCTTTCGATGCAGTTTTAGATGCTTCTAGGCGCACTTTAAACAAGCGTTCTAAAGTTAATGTATCTAGAGAAGTTGTAGATTTTTATATGATGCTTTTGGTTTTTAGATTTATTTCACGGTTTTCACTTTTCTACTATCTTTTTTAAAAAGTCAGCACATTCTGTATATAAATTGATATATTTAATTACAAAATATAATGATTTTGGTGTTTTAAATTGATTGAAAAAGAATGTTAGAAAAAAGAACGTTAGAAGTTCCTTTGTTTGACGTTTTTATTTTTTTTAATTTGTTTAAAATTTTAAACTAAATTACTTTAGGTACTTCTGTTAGAACGAATGTTTCAAGTAAGAATTTGATTAGAAATGTTTTTTTGGTATTTATTTGGTATAAATTTATTTTAGTGTTTTTGTTGGTATTAGTTTTTTTAAGTTATTTATTTGAGTATATTAGTATGTTTAATCAAGTTTTGGTTAATTTTTATTGCTATTTCAAATAATTCTGTGACGGCTAATTTTTTAGTCGCGGTATATGGCTAAACGTTTTAGACAACATTATAGTTTAAAAGAATTATTTAATCCTTTAAAAAGAGAGTTGCGTTATGTTATTAGAGATTATAGAGCTGTATCAGCTTATATTGGTTCAAAATTGGGTGTGTCAGGTAAGATTAGAGCTTTTAAACGATTTAATTATTCGCTTCTTAGAAAAAGTTTTTTTTTATTAAATTATTATAGTGAGCAGCATTATTTTTATTATAAAAAATTTTCTTTTTGATTTACTTATGATTTATTTTTAGTCAATTGTTGGTTTTTTAATACTCTTTATGATTGATTAATTTATTTAACTGAGCAACAGGATATAGTATTATTTAAGACTCACATAGAATCCCGTTTTATGGAATATATTCCTGTGCTTAGATATATTTTTATAAAGTATAAGTTTTTAAAACCTGGAGAGTATTTCTCTGTACCTTCTTATTTTTATAAAAATAGATATTATTGAGAGATTTGTTGTATTTTTTGATACAGATTTTTACCACTTAGGTCAAGGTCAATAGGGTTATTTAAAACTTATTTTTATCGTCGTTGATATTTATTATTTTTTAATCCTGAGCGTTCTAATATATATAGTACAGAATTATTTATGACTATTTCTTCACCTAATTTATATTTTGAACTAAAACAAATGGCCTGATTTTTCTTTTTATTTTGAAGAATTATTTGATGACTTTTATGCGAATTTCTCAGTTTTATTTTCTTTTACATCATTATCTAATAATAAGTTGTCTTCTTTATATTATAAATCTTTTATATTATGTTGTTCTCAGATGAAGAGGCTTATTTCTTTTGATTTTGTGAAATTTAAATATAGTTATTTACAAGATAAATTAAATTTGAATAAACGAAATTTACGTAAATTTAAGCCTAAAGGGCATTCTGGGTTGTTAGGTTTTAAATTTCATTGTAAAGGTCGTTTTACTAGAAAACAAATTGCGGCTTCTTATTGATTTAGAGAGGGACGTGTGTCTTTGAATACTTTAAGTGCTAACATTGATTATAGTTTTGTCACTGTCCCTTTACGAAATAGTGCTATTAGTGTTAAGGTTTGATTATATAAAGATAATTTTTATAATACATTTTATATGAAATTAACATAGTTATATTTATGAAACAGTATCCTAGTAGATTAAAATTTAGAAAATATCATAAACCAGGTGCTTTTTTTGAAAGCTATTAATCAGAAAACCTTTTATCCAAGTTATGCTAAGTATGCTTTAGTTAGTATAGACTCAGGTCGTTTAACTTATAAACAAATTGAGGCTGGTCGTCGTAGCATAAGAAGAAGGATTTTAAAGAAAGGTAAAATTTATATTCGTGTGTTTACTTATGCGTCGATTACTAAGCGTTCAGTAGGTATGCGTATGGGTAAGGGTAAAGGATCACATAGTGTTTGAGTCAGTCCAATAAGGGCGGGTCAAGTTATCTATGAATTAAGTGGGGTTTCTTCGGTAGTTGCCAGTCTAGCTTTATTGAATGCAGCTGATAAAATGCCGTTTAAATGTAAATTGGTTAAATTGTCTTATTAGATCTGTATGATTCAATTGGGTACCGTTGTGAAGGTTACAGATAAGACGGGCGCAGTTTTAGCACAGTGTATTAAGGTACTAGGATCAACTGGAAAACGTATTGCTTATGTTGGTGATTTAATAATGGTTTCTATTCGTTGACTTAATGCTAAAAGATTAGCAAGGGCTAAAGAAAGGCATCGTAAACGCTATTCTAAAGGTACAATTCATCGTGGGTTGATTGTTAGATCTTGTAAAAATGCTAGACGTTTTACAGGTATATTAGTCCGATTTAATGAAAATGCCGTTGTTTTTGTTAATAGAAAAGTTGTTCCGGTTTCAAATAGAGTTTATGGTCCCGTATTACATGAGTTTTGTACTCGATGGCCTTCGCTTGGTTGTGTAACTCGCTGTATAATATAAATATATAATTATATGTGAGATTTAAATTTTCATTACAATTATAATTTAATAAATTTGTTTCTTTATAAATTTGTTTGGTTAAAGAGTAGTTATGTTTTGTATCCACTTAAAGGTGTCATTTTACATTTCGTCCTTAGAAATCTAACATCTTTAGATGAAGTACGTATCTATAATTATTTTATTTGTTTAGATTTTTTTTGGTCCGCAAAGCTTTTATTAGTAGATATAGCTCTTTTTTTCTTTAGGTAAAACTTATTTTAATTTAATGTACAAGTTAATTGTTTTAGAAGGTTTATATATCCAGCTATTCATTTTTTTGTAAATGACATTTCAATCTTTGGCAAGTTTAAAGTTTAGTACAAGATGCTTATTTTTCGAACTCCTGTTCGTTTTTTCAGTTATTATTTTTGTAGATGTGAGTATTTTTAGTGATAAGAAAACGAATGTAGGTTTATTTGCTCTTTCTGAACCGTTAAATTTAAAATTTTTTGTGGGTACTTGGTTTAATAAGCAACAAATAGATTTTTATTAACGGGATTAAAATTAATGAAATAATATTTATGATGGTATATTTTGGCCAAATAGGGATAGAATGGTTTGTTTAAATTATTTTAAGTGTGAATTGAAAAAATTTGTTTTGAAAAGTCTTTTAGCTAGTTTTTATTTCCGATACAAGATAAATTTTATTGATCAATACATTTTCATAAGTTTTCTAAAAATAGTTCTATATCTTTTCATAGAAATTATTGCTTGAGAACTAAAACTGGACGTTCAATATTTCGTTTATTTCGTTTATCTAGGCATTGTAGTAAGAACTTTGCTTCAAATGGGTATTTAATAGGTATGAGGAAATCGTCGTTTTAATATGAGTAATCGTTATATATTAGGTGATGTTGTTGTTAGATTAAAAGTTGGTATGCTTGGCCATTTTTCAAATGTTTATATTCCTAGAACTACTATTTCTATGGATTTAGTTAAAATATTATATCAAAATGGGTTAATTCGTGGTTTTATTTAGATTTTGTGAGGGATCAGATATTAGTTTATTTAAAATATCATTTGGGTAATCCAGTGTTAAAAGACATAAAAATAGTTTCTCGTCCAGGGAAGCGTGCTTTTTGAACTTTAAATAAACTTAGTTTAAAGTATAATTTACGTAATTTTAGTGGTTTTATATTTTGTCTACTTCGAGAGGGCTTTTGACAAGTCATCAGTGCTTGCTTTCTTATAGAATTGGAGGTGAAGTTCTTTTAAAGATTAAGTATTAAAGTGTTATTATACGTATGCTTATTAGGAAATTTATTTTACTAAAAAATTTATCTATTTTTTTTACCAAAATCTTCTTGCTTGTTTTTAAAGTCGCCTTTTGGAGTTGTTTATTTGCGTTTGCCTTCTATTTATTTTTATGAGAGTGATTTTAAAAGTTATTTTTCATTTTTATTTTTGTCTAAATTTAATTTTATTAGTGTTTTAAGTCATTTGAAGGTTTTAATAAATAGATTATCAATTATTTATTTTTACGTTTGAAAATAAAGGGTTTAGGTTATAGAGTTAAACGCATTTGTAAATTTTTGTATCGCTTTTATTTTACCGCTACATGTTATATTTATTTTCATGTTCCTAAAGATGTTTTGGTAAAAGCAAGGAAACGTCGTTTGATTTTGTTGAGTAATAATTTACAGCTTTTAAGGTCAGTATTCGTTCATATTTTATTATTGAAAAGATTAAGTCCTTATAATAAGAGAGGTATTTTTTATCCTCGACAAATTATATTTTTAAAAAAAGGGAAAAGATAGTTTAATTTTTATGGTTTATATTGTAACAACTAAAAAACAAGGTCAGTTTGTTTTTACGATTTTTTTATCAGGATCGAATGTTTTTTTTCGTCAACCAGCATTACAAATTTCTAAATTTAGAAGTCAAGGTATGACAAATAATTGTATTGCTTTATTTTATTGTCAATTTATTTTGGAGCGTTTTGGCTTAATTAAGCCTTTGCATAAGCAAAAAAAGTTTAAAATTTTATTAAAAATAATTTAATTTATGCGTTCATTTTCTTTTAGGAATCAGCAATTACCCTTAAATCGAGAGCTGCGAGCTTCTCTAATTTCTGTTCATGGTTTAAATTGATTTAAAGCTACGTTAATAACTTCTAGAATTGGTTTAGCTTTTCCTTTTTTTCTCGTAATTTGAATGCTTATTATTTTAATTTACTTACTTATCTTTTACGTCATTTAGTTATAAGTCAGACTAGGATTTCTCGTTTTATACAATTGAATATAAAAACATTGATGGATATTCATTCATATCGTGGGCTTAGGCATAAATTGTTTCTTCCAGTAAGAGGTCAACGTACGAGAAGTAATGCGCGTACTCGTAAGAAATTAAGATTTGTTAGATAGTTTTATGACTAAGCGTGTAATATTGAAATCTTATTTATTGAATTATTCTCAAAAGGGGTTTCCTTTGAATTTGCATTTGCGAAAAACTTTTACAAATTTGTTTTTACCTTAACAGATTTTAACTCTGGAAAAGTTTTTTATACGGTTAGTACAGGTATGTGTACTTATGGTAATAAACGTCGAAAATTATCTAGTCAAACGATTGAACTTATGGTTGCCCGTTTTGATTCTTTTTTCTTAAACTTTATAAAATTAGAAGAGTTCAAGTTGTTTTAAAGAATTCTGTAAAGTCATATTTACGAACATTAATAAAGGAGTTCAATTATCATGGTTTTCCTATTAAACAATTTGTTGATGTTAAGAAGGTTGCTCATAATGGAGTTAGAGGTAGAAAATTAAGACGTAAATAATTTTTTATGCATAATAATCTTTTTACGATTACGAAAACTTTTGATCGTTATTCTTTTGTTGCTGTTGCGCCTTTCTTGGATTTAGGTTGTTTTACTATTTTTGATCCAAAATCTAATGTTATTTTTAGATTTCCTGCATATTTTTCTGATTATAATTATGATCGCGATTTAAAAACTTACAAAATTACTTTTGAACTTGGTATCAAAGATAGATTTGAATTATTGGGGTCACTTTTTTAATTTTAAAGGTTCATCTGATCGATTAAGTTATGATCGTTATTATGCTTTTTTGTTATGGCCTAGTTTAGGTAAAGTGGGAAATTTTAATGTTAGTTTGTATACAGATTATTTTAAATTTACTCCTTATGAGTTATTAAGAGCTAATTTTTTATATTATTCCTATTTTTCTCCAATGGCACTGCGATTACTTTTTGAAAAAATAAATTTTATAGACAAACTTATAAATCAAATATTGAAATAGATATGTTTATCTCACGATTTGATTATGCTGATGCACTATTGTCTAAAACATCAAATGCTAGTCAAGATTTTTTATTAGTAAGTAGTTCATTGTATTCTTCGCTCTTTATATCAGATTTTGATAATACTCGTACAGTTTTTTTCCAGTTAAGTATTTTAAGTTTTTATGGGAAAAAGGAGTTTGAGAGAATTTTTTGGCTTTCTCGTGTCTCTTTTTTTTATTAATCTTAAATCTACTTTTAATATAAATTTAGTAAGTTTGTTTTTAAATTTAAGTTCAAATTTTGTTAATTCTATTTTAAAATTATTTAAAAATATTAAATTAATTTTTTCTATGATTGGACTGACTTTTATATTTAGAAGTTATATGTGCTTTATTCCTTTTGTGCGTTTTTTGATGTCTTATTTATTTTTATTATTTAAAAGTAAATGAATTGATTCTAAGCCTTTGTTTGTTTTTTTCATATTTTGATGAATCATTGATTTATGGATTTTCCCATGTTACCTACAGTTTTTAATTATAATAACAATAAACAAAATAGATTTAGTTTGTTTTTAAATAAATCTATTTCATTAAATTTTTCTGATTTTACTTATATTCCTACTTCAAACCGGTTTTTTTAAACCTATTAGTAATTGATTTTCTTTTGCAATAACTAATCCCAATGTTAAAAGTTTCTTTTCTAGTCCTATTTCATCTGTTGTTTCTTTTCCATTTAATCCAAATAGACCTAGACCTATTGTAGATTTTTTACTTTTAATTTGAAATTTTTTAGTAAAGTTTTTTTTCAGTTATTTTTAATGTTTTAAAAAAGGATTTTTGTTTGCTAAAGAATCTAATATTAGTAATTTGAAGTATTTTTTATTGAAGTATTTTTTAGGTAGACGTGCAATGTTTAAGTCGGAAAATTATATAGATTTTTTGTTTAATAAGTCTAATGATTTATTAAATTTTAAAAGTGATAATGTTTCATTTTTTGATTTTAATAATTCTTGATTTGTTAATAATTTTTAAGTTATTTTTATAAGTTAAGTAGGAATCCCAAATTTATGGAATTTTTGTCTATTGATGATGCATTTGTAAAAATGAAAGCTAGAGTACGTGGATTTCGCTTGGGACGCAAGCGTATATTTACTCGTATTCCAGGAATAAAAAGAGAAGATTTTGGTTTTCTGAAGTTATTATTATCTATTGAAAAACATATAAAAATTAGATAATGATTTAAATAAAGTTTTATTCCTAAAATATTGTCAAATTATAAGTTATTAGAAGTTGATGAAGATGAAGTTGAGGGATCGAATAAAAACAGCTGAAGTTATTTCTCATAATTTGTCGGAGTGTTTTTTTAGTAATGAATTAGATTCATATAAAAAAGTCTGAAGTTAATTTAGTTAAATATGCTAAAGCGTTTAGAAGATATTTAAATCGTATACATCGTTTTCTTGTAAGAGATATTAAAAATAGGGCATATTGGAAGAATTTAACTTGATCTGAATTTTGGCATGAGATAAGTTGGTTGTTTCATCTGAAATTTACTTGAAGACGTGGAATTGATCGCCGACGTTGAATGAAACCTTTTGATTATAGAAGAGTTCAGCGATTTGCGTCTTTTATTAAATATAAGAGGCATTTACCAGTATTTAAAAATTATGATACTGTTTTGTAAAACTTACTGGTTTTACAAGTTATAATAATTTAGTTAGGACTAATTTTGATTATTTAGTAAATTTTAGAAAAGGTAAAATGTTTGAAATTTTTTCAAAACGTGAAGCTAGACGTAAGGTAAAAATACCTAAAATGATTTTTGATAAGAGTCATTTTGTTTATAATTATAATACTTATTCTTGAGAGTTTAGTAAAAAATTATTTAATAAATCAAATGCGAAATATTTTAAGTGGTATAACACTTTACTTTTAAATAGATGGTCATGAAGAAAAAATACAAAATTTGAATCTAAGATTGCTAGGGATCTTAAATTTAGATCAGGTAAAAGTAAATCTATGTTAAGCCCATTTGAAACTTTATTATTTGTTAAAAGTAAAATTAAAAATAAACCTTCAGAGTTTGCGGATTTTGTAACAGATTATGCAATTGAAGGTTTAGATGGATCAACAATTAGTTGTGATTCTTTAACTTATATTAATAGAAATATAAATAGAGGATGAGATGGTAGGTTTAAGTTATAGTTGCGGTTTAT